>Ga0265331_10000201_pt1 | contig 72952 bp, 53 predicted proteins | sample 41923metaG_FD_202088 | JGI IMG/M metagenome (GOLD analysis project Ga0265331, IMG submission 202088) | Rhizosphere microbial communities from Carex aquatilis grown in University of Washington, Seatle, WA, United States - 4-19-23 metaG | ecosystem: Host-associated > Plants > Roots > Rhizosphere... | reverse complement strand
CATACCGCTCGACGTCGCAACAATCATCGCGAGCGCCGAATTATGCTGCCGACGCGCGGCCGGTGAAATCCACCTGAAATTCACGCCGCCACTCGCGGAACATAGGCTCGATGGCTTACAAGACGACGAATGTCATGAGATAATAGAAATGCTGCCAAATCGCTATCCGAATCTCGAAGAATATCCGGGTTACCTCGAGATCGTACGCGCATGTCGGCAGAAGTTAAACGGACAACAAGTCCTCGATTGATCGCCGAACCCAAGGGTGCCGTTGGGTTCGCGAGATTCTTGGAATTGTTCTCTGCTGAGGGTGGATGGCACGGCTCGGCAAGAGCACTGGCGGCGACGAATTCTCAATTCGCCAGGTACGCATGCCGGCTTCGGTACGAACCTCCTGGGCAATTAAACGGGACAGGTCTGAATGGCATCAGGATAAGCCGCATCCTATTGTCCCAACAAGGCCTTGCGGAGCACGTCGCGCGGCGTACTCATCAGGTTGTATTCCTTCGGTCGTCGCTTGCGCACCCGTGGCTCAGCGCGGTCGGTTCGATCGGATTCATGTCTCTTCGCACCCCCCAAGACGCTGGAATTCGGCGCGCGTTTTTTTGCGTTTAGCAAGGTTATGTTAGCAAAAAACCGATTAGCGAGGTCGGCGGGCATGCGTATTTCCCGGAGATTTTGAGCCAGCCGCCGGGTGCTTAGCAACCGGATCTTGCTAAAGGAGACGCGATTTGAACGATCGTGAATTGTTTTGAGGCCTTTTCGAGTGAAAATGAAAGGCTCGAAAGGACCAGGATCGCTCACGCGCTCGTTCCGCATCTTCCCAGCGACTGCCCCAATGCTCGGACGATTTGGCCATCGTGGCACGGTGGCGGGCGGCATCGATCAAGGCGGACATGACGATCAGTCCCCAAAAACAACGCGATGACAGCGACGACGATGAACAACAAGCTAAGGCGGAATTGCGGGCGTGGAATCGTCACGGCGAAAAACTAATCCCAAGCGGATGGCGGCTGCAGTTGTCTCGGAATGCCGCCCAGGAAGCCGTTTGTTGAAAGCCCAGGAAGAATTGAAGTCGGCCGAAGACGACAAAACGGCCGTGCCGAAAGAGTCGGCACGCCAAATTCGTCCCAGTAACAAAACTTTGAGCCACCTCTCGCTGTCTGGCCGTGGCATCGCTGACGCTCTGCCGGCAGCCACCAGGTCGTCGTTGCAAAAGTCTCATTCTCGGCGGCGCGGAGCATTCGCGCCCCTTGTCTCGCTCTCGCCCGGCCCCCTATATTTCAGCGGGGTTTGACCACGACCAATTGCCAACTTCCCAAGGAATGCCCGCATGGATGAACTCACGCCCGGCCGTGCCCTGCGGCAAGCGGTTGCCGACACGACAATCGCCATCCCCGGCGCATTCAACGCCCTGGTGGGGAAGATGATCGAGGAGGCCGGTTTTGAAGCGATCTATTTATCGGGAGCGGCTTTCTCGGCAGGCGATCTGGCGCTACCCGACATAGGCCTCTTCACGTTGACGGAGTTGGTCGAGCAGACTCGCCGACTGACGCGCGGCGTGGGCATTCCTGTCGTGGTCGATGCCGATACAGGATTCGGCGAGGTCGTGAACGTCGAGCGGACCGTCGCGGAGCTGGAGGCGGCCGGCGCTGCAGCGATCCAGCTCGAAGACCAGCGGCTGCCCAAGCGGTGCGGGCATTTGTCGGGCAAATCGCTTGTCGAACCCGAAGAAATGTGCGCCAAGCTCCGCGCCGCGGCGGCGGCGAAGGCTGACAGCGATCTGGTTATCGTCGCCCGTACCGACGCGCGCGCCGTCGAAGGCTTCGAGGCCGCCGTCAACCGTGCCAAGCGCTACCTCGGCGCCGGGGCCGACTGGATCTTTCCTGAAGCACTTGTCGACCACGACGAGTTCGAACGGTTTGCGTTGGCCATTGATGCCCCCCTGATCGCGAACATGACCGAATTCGGCAAGAGCACGCTCCTCCCGCTCGATGAACTGGCCCAGATGGGCTATGCCGGCGTGCTCTACCCCGTGACGCTCTTGCGAGTGGCGATGAAAGGGGTCGAAGCGGCGCTGGCCACGCTGGCGGCCGACGGCACCCAGCAAGAGTTGTTGGATCTGATGCAAACCCGGCAGGAATTGTATGATCTCCTGGGTTACGACGACTATGAAGCCCGCGACCGGGCATACTTTGGCAATGGCAGAGGAGACGCAGAATGACCGACGAGGTTTACAGTCCGGGTCTGGAAGGCGTGCTGGCGGGCGAGACGGCCATCAGCACGCTGCAAGGAGGTTTGCAGTACCGCGGATACTCCGTCGAGGAGTTGGCGACCCATGCCACATTCGAAGAGGTCGCCTACTTGCTCTTGCACGGTGAGCTGCCCAAAGCCCCGGAACTGTCGGAGTTCCGCAAGCGGTTGGGCGCGGCCGAAGCGGTCCCGCCGGAGGTGATCGCGACACTACGAGCGATCCCACCCGCCGCGCCCTTGATGGACGTGATGCGCACCGGCGCGAGCCTACTGGCCCATTGGGATACGGACACGGCCGACAACGGCCACCAGGCCAATGTCAGCAAGGCCGAGCGTCTATTGGCCCAATTGCCGGTGCTGATGGCGGCACGGCAGCGGCTCCTGGCGGGCAAAGAACCGGTCCCGCCCGACACGGGACGGTCGCTGGCGGCCAATGTTCTTTGGATGCTCAACCGCCGGCCGCCGAGCGAGCGGGCGGTCAAGGCGATGGACGTATCGCTGATTCTTTACGCCGAGCACGAATACAACGCCTCGACGTTTACAGCCCGGGTGGTGGCCTCGACCTTGAGCGACCTTCATTCGGCGGTGGTCGCCGCGATCGGCGCCTTGAAAGGACCGTTGCACGGTGGTGCGAACGAGCGAGTGTTGGAAGTCTTGCAGGAAGTGGGCACGGCCGACAAGGCCGAAGCCTGGATTCGCGAGGCCCTGGCCAACAAGCGGCGGATCATGGGATTCGGCCACCGCGTGTACAAGACCGGCGACCCGCGGGCCACCTACCTCAAGACGCTCTGCGGCGAACTAGCCAAGGAGACCGGAAACGAGGACATGGAGCGGATGGCTGAGGTGATCGAAACGGTCGTCCGGACCGAAAAGAAACTTCCGCCGAACCTCGACTGGCCGAGCGCCCGGCTATACCACTATTTGGATCTGCCCGTCGAGCTGTACACGCCGCTGTTCGTCATCAGTCGCGTTGCCGGCTGGAGTGCGCACGTTATCGAGCAATTGGACAACAACCGTTTGATCCGGCCGCGTTCGCGTTACACCGGGCCGAATTTTCGCAAATGGGTGCCTGTTTCAGGCCGCTAGTGACGTTTAGTTTCCAGCCCTTCGCCAGCGGTTGCAATGCCACTAGACTGGTGTAGTATGGAATCGCGGTCACGACTGCGGCCTGGGCGGATGGTCGCATGGTCCTTTCAGGCCGGTTCGCGCGGCAGAGACGGCGAGCAATCGTCAAACGGAGGGGGCTCGTCGTTTCATCATCGTCCATGCGGTAAACCAAGATGTCCATGCGGCAATTGCCGAATGTCGTCAGCCACGCGGTCGCCAAGAAGAAGAACTCGTCGCAGTTCGTCGGCTTCCAGATCGCGGGGCAGGATTACGCCTTTCGGATCGAGCAGATTCAGGAGATCGTGATCCTGGACAAGGTCACGAAGACGCCGCAGGTGCCTGATTACGTCGAAGGCGTGAGCAACCTGCGCGGGTCGATCATTCCGATCATCAACTTGCGAAAACTGTTCGGCCTGGAGCCGAAGCCTGTTGACTCCGAGACTCGGACGATCGTGGTCAACGTCGGCCAGAGGACCATGGGCTGTACCGTCGACATGGTTTCGCAGGTGGTGCGGGTCCCCGAGGAGGAGATTCAGCCAGCGCCGGAGACTGTCACCGCCGGCGGCGCAAGCTATATCGCTGGTTTTGCCCGCCAGAAGGACCGCTTGATGATCCTACTCGACCTCGACGAGTTGCTCGATCCCAGCAAACTCGATCAGGTCAGCCAGGCCGCCATGCCGGACGTGCCGAGGCAGGGCTAAGAGACACCGCGGTCCGGCTGTCATCGACTTTCCAGACGCCAATTCCAGAACACATCTTCGACTTTACACCCGGATCCACAACATGGCAGAACCACGTTCCCGGCGAAAAACTCGCGTTTCGGCCGTTTCCCCCGTCGCATCCCGCGGCGCCACTCACGCGGCCGACCAGGCCGCGATTGCCGCCGCACTCAGCAAATCGCAGGCGATGATCGAGTTCCAGTTGGACGGGACTGTCTTGACTGCCAACGAGAACTTTCTGCGGGTGATGGGCTACTCGCTCGACGAGATCCAGGGACGGCACCACAGCACGTTCGTCGACGAAGCCACGCGGCTGAGTAGCGATTACCGCGATTTCTGGGCCAAACTCAACCGTGGTGAATTTCAGGCCGGTCAATTCAAACGTCTAGGCCGCGGAGGCCGCGAGGTCTGGTTGCAGGCCACCTACAACCCGGTGCTCGACAAGAGCGGTCGGCCGGTAAAGGTCGTCAAATTCGCCGCCGACGTCACCGACGTCGCGGTCGAGCAACTTCGCACCCAAGCCGCGCAGCAGCGATTACAGCAGATGGTCGAAAATGCCGCCGTGAGGCTGATCATGGCCGACCGCGATTTCAAGATTCTGTATATGAATCCGGCGTCGGTCCGGGCCCTTCACAAGTTGGAGCATTTGCTTCCCTGCCGGGTAGACGACATCGTCGGCAAGTCGATCGACATTTTTCACAAGAACCCTGAAATGCAGCGGCGGCTGCTGTCCGACCCCAAAAACCTCCCGCACCGGGCCACGATCAAGCTGGGTGACGAGCTGTTGGACCTCTCCGTTACGGCGATCCGCGACGCCAAGGGGGAATACATCGGTCCCATGGTCACTTGGGAAGTGATCACCGAGGTGGAGCGGGCGAAGGAACGAGAAAAACTTCTCCAAGTGCAGCAGCAGGCGGCAAAGGAAGAACTCGAACGCAAAGTCAGCTCGCTGATGCAGGTCGTCACGGCCGCGGCCGACGGTGACCTGACGCACGACAGCGACGTCCAGGGCGACGACGACATGGGAAGGCTGGCGGCCGGCATGCGCAAGATGCTCGGCGACCTGCGCGACGTCATCGGCCAGGTCGTTGAGGCCGCCAACCAGCAGAACGAGGGCGCGCGGACCATTGCCGAGAGCAGCGGGAACCTGAGCGAGGGAGCCCAGTCGCAGGCGGCTTCCGTCGAGGAAATGACCGCGTCGGTCGAGCAGCTCATCGGTTCGATCGAGGTCATTTCGCAGAATGCCGCCGACTCAAAGGCCCAGGCCGACGACACGGTGTCGCTGGCCAAGGTAGGCGGTACCACCGTCACCGAAGCCGTGAACTCGATGCGGTTGATTCAGAAATCGAGCGAGCAGATCAACGACATCATCCAGGTGATCAGCGAAATTGCCAGCCAGACGAATCTTTTGGCGCTGAATGCGGCCATCGAGGCGGCCCGCGCCGGCGAGCACGGGCTGGGGTTCGCGGTCGTCGCCGACGAGGTCCGCAAGCTGGCCGAGCGCTCGAGCGAGGCCGCCAAGGAAATCACGCAACTGATCAAAGAATCGTCGCGCCGCGTCGTCGAAGGGGCCAACCTGTCGGAAAAAGTCGGCGATTCGTTGAAGTCGATCGTCGACGCCGTCGACAAGACCGCCTCCGGCATCGCCAAGATTGCGGCCTCGACGGAAACCCAGGCGGCCAGTGCGGCGGAGGTCAAGACCGCCATCCGCTCGGTATCGAGAACCACCGAGAGCAACGCCGCGGCGGCGGAGGAAATGGCCGCCAGCGCCGAGCAACTGGGAGCCCAGGCGCAAAGCCTGCGCGACCTCGTCTCGAAATTCAAGGCCTAGTCCGGTGCCGGAACCCGAAAAGCTGTCGCAGCGCCAATTCGACCGGTTTCGCGATTTCATCTATCGCCAGAGCGGAATCCGCGTGGATGCATCGAAGATCACCCTGGTGAGCAATCGAATTCGGCGCCGCCTGCGAGCCGGCGAGCACGCCGATTTCGACACTTACTACAAACACCTGACCTCGGCCAAGGGAGCCGGCGAACTGGAACAATTCCTCGACGCGATCACCACCAACGAAACCCACTTTTTTCGGACTGCAAGCCACTTCGACTGGTTCAGGAGCGAGTTCATTTCCGACGCGATCTCGCGCTGGCGGCAAGGCGGGCGGCAGCCGCGACTGCGCGTCTGGTCGGCGGCGTGCAGCACCGGCGAGGAGCCCTACTCGCTGGCGATCTGCATCGCGGAAAACAACCTGCGTCTGCGCGACTGGAAGGTCTCGATCGTCGGCACGGACATCAGCGAAGCAGCGCTGAAGGACGCGAGGCAGGCAATTTACCGGCCCCGTTCGCTCGAAGAAGTCAGCCCGGTCCAATTGAAGCGATATTTCGATGCGCTCGACGACGGAACATCGTGGCAAATGCGGCCCGACGTCCGCGGCCTGGTCGAATTCCGCAGGCACAACCTGATGCAGCGGCTTCCGCTGCCGCCGTTTGATTGCATCTTCATCCGCAATGTCCTGATCTACTTCGATCGCGAATCGAAACAGGCCGTGATCGCCAACCTGATCGAATCGCTGGCCCGCGGCGGGTACCTGGTGGTCGGCCCATCAGAAGGCGTTTACGACATGCTCAGTCCGCTCGTGAAGATCTCGACGTTCTTGTACCAGAAGACCTGATTGGCGGGAGTTAGCGGCGGTGAGCGAAGACCTCGATTTTTCCCCTGGGACGCCGTCCAATGAGATGGCGCAGTACTTGCAGTTGTACCTCGACGAGACTGCGGAGCAGTTGGATGCGCTCGTCGAATCGCTGCTGGTGCTGGAAAGCCGTCCGACCGACGCCGAACAGCTCAACGAAGCGTTCCGCCTGATCCACTCGATCAAAGGCTCATCGGCCATGATGGGTTTCGACGGGATCACGGCCCTGACGCACCATCTGGAGAACCACTTCGAGCGGCTCCGTTCCGGCCTGACGGAATTGGATTCCAAGGCCATGGGACTGATTCTCCGCTCGATTGACTTTCTGCGCGAGTGCAACGGCCGGCTGCGCTCGGGTGGCGACCTCGGCTTCGCGGGCGCTCTGCTCGAAGAGCTCGATGCGCTCAGTTCCAATTCGCCTGTGGTGGGTGCGGCCTCCGAGCACACGCCGTCGGTCGTCGCCACGGCCTCGGCGCACGCCGGCCCGGCGACCGCCATCCACAACGCACCCCTGAGCGGCGAGCGACCGGCCACGGTACCGTCATTGCCGCCGCACCAACCGGCGCGCGACTTCCGCGTCATGGTCCAGTTCGAGGCAGGGTTGCCCTTGGCCGATTTGAAGGCCGAGCTCGTGCTGGCGCGACTGGCTGAGATCGGCGAGATTCGCGAGACGCAACCGGACCGCTCAGAGCTGGGCGCGGTCGCCGAGTTGCTTTGGTTGCAAATCCTCTTGGTGGCCGACCGCTCGCCCGCGGAACTGCGCGCCGCGGCTGACGTGGATGGCGTCGCATGGATCGAAGTCGAAGAAGGTATGGCCGTGCTCGTGACGACCCCGCGGTCGCAGTCTTCTGAGCTGGCCGCGGCCGACGAGGAGCACGCGGCGCGACTTCCCACGGAGCAGTCGTCATCGGAATCGTCATCGGCCATCGAAAGACCATCCGCCGACCAAATGCTCGAGGGCCAGGTGGCCGATAACGCGGGCCCCTATGAGGCGGCGCCTTTGTCGTCGGCCACGACCGCGGCGACGGGCGAAAGCAGGTCGAAGGTGGCCGAAACGGTCCGCGTCGAAATCGAAAGGCTCGATAATCTGATGAATCTTGCCGGCGAACTGGTGGTCAACAAGGCGCGTTTTGTCCAGATTACGCGGCAGATGAGTCCGGCGTTCAAGAAATCGGGACTGGTGGGCCGGGCCCGCGCGTTTGGCGAAACGATGCGCCGCGCCATCCAGTTGATGAAGGCCCAAGCCGCCGGCGGCGACGCGCAGACCATCGATTGGCACGCGCAGTTCCATGAATTGGAATCTGAGATCGACGCCCTCGAAGGGCAGGCGGTGTTGTGGGAAGAAGGCCGCCGTGGTTTCACGCAGATCACCGAAGCGATCGATCAGATGACGCGCGTTTCCGACGGCCTGCAGCGCGGCGTGCTCGACACCCGCATGGTGCCCGTGGCGCCCCTGTTCAATCGTTTCAAGCGGGTCGTCCGCGACACTGCGCTGGAGCTCGGGAAGAAAGTGAACCTGGAGATCCGCGGCGAGAAAACCGAGCTCGACAAGCGGATGATCGATGAGCTTGGCGACCCCCTGGTGCATCTGATCCGTAATGCGATCGACCACGGAGTCGAATTGTCGGAGGTGCGCGTCCGCCGCGGGAAGCCCCCGATCGGAACGATCTGGCTGGAAGCGTCCCATAGCGGCAACAACGTGTTCATCACGGTTCGCGACGATGGCGCCGGCATCGAGGTCGAAAAGGTCCGCCGGCGGATCGTCGAACGGGGTCTCGCGCCAGCCGACGTGGTCGATGGGATGTCGGAACACGACGTGATCGAGCACATCTGGAGCCCCGGTTTCAGTACGGCCGACGCCGTCTCGGACATCTCGGGGCGTGGAGTGGGTATGGACATCGTCAAAACCCGCATCGCCGAGCTCAACGGCACCGTCGACATCGGGCACACGGCGGGCCGCGGCACGACGTTTACGATCCGGCTCCCCTTGACCCTGGCCATCATCCGCAGCCTTCTGTTCCGCCTGCGCCACGGGGTGTTCGCGGTCCCCATTGACAACGTTCGCGAAATCGTGTCGGTGCCCACGGATCAAATCGTGACGATCCACGCCAAGCAGACCTTCGAAGTGCGCGGTGAGTTCATTCCGCTGGTCGACATCGACGACATCTTTCAATGGCACTCGGTGAGGTACCGTGATTACGGCTACCGTGAACCGGCCGAAGATGTCAAGATGAAACGCGTCGACGTCGTGATCCTGCACTCGGGCGACAAGACGATGGGGCTGAAGGTGGACGAGCTGCACGGCGGCCAGGATATCGTCATCAAGTCGTTGGCCGAGAACTTCATCCACCTCCGCGGCCTGAGTGGAGCCAGCATTCTTGGAGACGGTTCCGTGTGTCTGTTGCTCGACGTGGGCGCCGCGATCGGCATGGCCGCCGACGCCCGAAGGAAAGGTCAACCATGCTCACCGATCAACAACTCGCCGCGTTGACCGACGTGTTCCGGCACGGGTCCGACGACGCGTCGGCGGCACTCTCGCGATGGCTGGGGCGCCCCGCGCGTATTTCCGTCGAACAGGTCGAACAAGTTCCGTTGGGCGACGCGACCGTCGTGCTGGGCGATTGCGAAGGCCCGGTCTGCTTTTGCGCCATGGCATTGCAAGGCAGGGTGACGGGCGAGCTCATTTTGGCGTTCGACGATGCCAGCGGCCTCGCGCTGGCCGATTTGCTGTTGGAACGTCGCGTCGGCACCTCGATTGACTGGGGCGAGGTCGAGCGGTCGGCCGCCCTGGAAACGGCCAACATCATAGGATGCGCGTACTTGAACACGTTGGCCAGGTGCTTTCCCGATACGGACGCCGGATCTCACGAGCTGGTCCCCTCGCCCCCGACATTCGCGCGCGACTTTGCCGAATCGATGGTTCAATCGGCTCTGATGAACCAGGCGTTGATGTCGGACTTCGTCTTTCTCACGCGGACCGAGTTTTGCATTCAGGACGCGCCGGTACATTGCGACCTGCTGTTCGTCCCCGACGGCGATTGCCTGGAAGACCTGCGGGAGATGCTGCCAAAGTGAGCCTGCGAACCCGAACGCCGTCGATTCCGATGGGTGAAATCGCCGTTGCCCGTAATGATGGTGTATTGCGCACTCTGCTCGGATCGTGCCTGGGATTGGCGTTGTACGATCGGCGGCTGAAGATCGCGGCGCTGGCCCATATCGTGCTGCCCGATTCCCAGGGGCGCGAGGGAATTCCCGGCAAGTTCGCCGACACCGCCGTGCCCGCCATGCTGCGGCAAATGCAGCAACTGGCGGCCGGCGAGGCGTTGCGACCATGTGCCAAAATCGCCGGCGGCGCGAACATGTTCACCGCTTCCGCCGGCGCAAACACGATCGGCGAGCAGAATATTCGGGCCGTCGAACGCGTGCTGGGCGCATTGCGGATTCCGGTCATTGCCCGCGACTGCGGCGGCGAGCAAGGTCGAAGGATGACCTTGGACACTACCACTGGCGTCGTCACGATCGAGATCGTCGGCGCCCAAAACCTGATGCTCTAGGGAGCCAAAAATATGGCGAAACGAGTGCTGGTCGTCGACGACGCCTTGATCATGCGCATGCGGATCAAGGAGATCGCCCGCGAGTCGGGGTGGGAAATCGCCGGTGAAGCCGTCAACGGCGCCGAGGCCGTCGCGAAGTACCGCGAGCTGCGGCCCGATCTGACCACTCTCGACATTGTGATGCCCGAGCTCGACGGCGTCTCGGCGCTGCGCGAAATCAAGGCCGAAGATCCTCGCGCCAAGGTGGTCATGGTAAGCGCCGTCGACCAGAAGCCAAAACTCACCGAGTGTATCCGTCTGGGTGCGATCGATTTCATCGTCAAACCCTTCGACAAGCAGAAACTGATGGCATTTTTCGGAAAATACGGGCGTGACGAGCCGCCCGCCGTCGCGGATGGTTTGCCTGTGGCGGTCCGCTGAATTGTTCGAAACGACGTGTTGAATCGATGGGAGAAGCAGCCTTGCCGGACGATTCGCTACGGGTGCTCGTGGTCGACGACTCGGCGCTGTATCGCCAGTTGGTCCGCAATGTGCTGCTCGACATCGCAGGAGTCGAGGTCGTCGGCCTGGCGAAAAGTGGTCAGGAGGCGCTCGATCAGGTCGACCGGCTCGCGCCCGACCTGTTGACACTTGATGTGCGCATGCCCGGCGTCGATGGTCTCGGCGTGCTGCGCGAACTGAAGCGCCGGCGCAGCCGGCCCAGGGCAATCATGCTCAGCAGTTTGACGGCGAACGGTGCCCAGGTCACGACCGACGCCTTGTTGGAAGGGGCCTTCGATTTCATCCATAAGCCCGCCGGCCCCGACGCCGAAATCAACCGCCGGACGCTGCGCCAGGCGCTTGCAGAAAAGCTTCAGGCATTTCGCGACAGCCGTGCCGGGCGCGGATTCGTTCGAACCGCGGGCACCGACATCAAGCGGGCGGAACCGACTGGCCGCGGCTTGCCGTCAGGCCGTGGCGACCTCGCCACGGCCGCGCAACCACCGACGAGCGAATACGAAGCCGTGGTGATCGCCACCTCCACCGGCGGTCCGGTGGCGCTGCGTCAGGTCCTGCCGCTCTTGCCGGGCGATCTGCCGGTTCCCGTACTGATCGTTCAGCACATGCCAGCCCAGTACACCCATTCGTTGGCCGTGCGGCTGAACGAAGCATCGCAAATCGAAGTCGTCGAGGCGTGCGACGGTATGGCGCTTGAGCCGGGCTGGGCCTTCATCGCACCGGGCGGAAGACAGATGAAGGTCGTGCGCCGGGGCGGAAAGTGCCTGATCGCCATCACGGACGACCCGCCGGAAAACGGCTGCCGACCGTCGGCCGATTATCTGTTTCGCTCGGCGGCCGAGGTCTATGATGGAAAGGTCTTGGCCGTGGTGATGACGGGCATGGGACACGACGGCACCCAAGGCTGCCGCGAGTTGAAGCGCAAGGGCGCGCTGGTGATCGCACAGCACCCCGAGGGCTGTGTCGTTTACGGCATGCCAAAGGCCATCGTCGACGAGCAATTGGCCGACCGGATCGTGCCCCTCGAACGGATCGCGGGGGTCGTCAGCATGCGGGTCCGGTCCCCACGGGAGAAAGGCAAGTGACAATGGCCCAAAGCGTCGCCCCCAACGGACGGATCGCGCTGATCGCCGAAGACAGCCGCATTCAGGCGAAAATCCTCGAAAGCTGGCTGACGGGGGCCGGCTACGTCGTGAGCGTCGCCCAGGACGGCGCCCAGGCCATCGAGATGGCCCGCGCGCGCAAGCCGCACGTGATCATCTCCGACATCGAAATGCCAAGGATGAACGGTTATGACTTTTGCCGGGCGGTGAAACAGGACCAGGCCCTGCGCGATGTGCCCGTGATCCTGCTCTCGACGCTGGCGGAAGCCGTCGACATCATCAAGGGACTCGACGCCGGGGCCGACAACTACGTCACCAAGCCTTACGATCCGAGTTACCTGCTCGCGCGGGTCGATTCGCTTCTCAAATCGCCATTGGGCAACGGCGAATCGACGCCTGGAGCCGAGCTCTCCGTGACGCTGGCCGGGCAGACCTACCGCGTGAAAGCGGGCCGCCAGCAAGTGCTCAACCTGTTGATTTCGACGTTTGAAAACGCGGTCGAAAAGAACCGTGAGCTGCACCGCCTGAACGGGCAGTTGACGCTGGCCAAGGAAAAACTGACCGAATGGAACCAGACCCTGGCCTCGCTCAACCAGCAACTGGAACATGCCAACGAGCGGATGAGCCACGACCTGCGCGCCGCGGCCCGCGTGCAAAAGTCGTTGCTGCCCGCCGAAGGTCTCACGTTGCCCGGCGTTCAATTCGCCTGGCAATTCACTCCCTGTGACGAGCTGGCGGGCGATTTCCTGAATTTATTCGCGCTCGACGAGCGGCACGTGGCCATGTTCGTGGTGGATGTCAGCGGGCATGGGGCGGCATCGGCGTTGTTGTCGGTGGCCATTGGGCGCCTGGTCACGCCGCACGCGTCGGCGTCTTCGCTGCTGGTGCGCTCAGATCCGGCAACGTCCATACTACGGATCACTCCGCCGGCCGAGGTCGCGCGCGAACTGAACCGCCGTTTTCCGATGGAGACCCAGGGCGATCTCTATTTCACGATGGCCTACGGCGTGCTGAACATGGAAACGCACGAGCTCAAGTACGTCTCGGCGGGGCATCCACCGATCGTCCACCTGCCCAAGGGCGGCCAACCGCAATTCCTTCCTGGCGATGGCTTTGCCATTGGCGTGGTCGATGATGCGGAATTTGACGAGCAGACGGTCACGCTGCAAGGAGGAGACCGCATCTTTTTTTATTCCGACGGCGTGCCCGAGGCGATGGACGGGGACTTGGAGCAATTTACGAATGAGCGGATGCTTTCGACACTCTCCCAAAGCGCCTCAAAATCGCTCGCCGCGAGCGTCGACGAGTTGTTTCAGGCCGTCCGCGCGTGGTGCGCTCCAAAAACTCCCAAGGACGACGTCTCGATTTTGGGCTGCGAAATCCCTTGAGAGTGCGGGCTTGGTTTCGAGCGTCGCCAGGGCGACGGCACGTATCGCTTTCCCTCGCGTGCAGTGTAAAATCGAGACTTACTGGCCCAACGAGGCTTCCGCCTGCCGCCGCGGGATCAGTTCACGAAGAAATGACGACCGGGTAGGAGTTTTCCATGCCATTTCGATCCGTTTTCGCCGCGCGGAAGGCGCCGCTCTCGCGCCGGGCTTTTCTCCGCGGCACGGGTGTGGCGCTGGCACTGCCGTGGCTCGACGCCATGCGGCCGGCATGCGCAGCCGACGCGGCCACGCCGCTGCCACGGCGGATGGTCGCCATCGAAACGAACATGGGAATTCTGCCGCAGTTCTTTTTCCCGGAAAACGCCGGCCGCGATTACGAAGCGACGCCCTATCTCCAGCGGTTGGCCGCACATCGTCAAAACCTGACCGTCTTCTCCGGCGTGAGCCTGCCGGGCGTTACCGGCGCCCACTCTGCCGAAAAATGCTTTCTCACCGGTACGCCGCACCCGGAACGCGGCGGTTTCCGCAACGGCGTCTCGCTCGATCAATTCGCCGCGGAGCTCATCGGCAACCAGACTCGTTATCCCTCGTTGGTGCTGGCGATGAGCAGCGAGGGGGGACAGACCCTCAGCTTCACGCGCAGCGGGGCCCCGATTTCCGCCGAACGAAGCCCCAAGAAGCTGTTTCAAACGCTGTTCGTGCAGGGCAATCCGCAAGAAGTCGCGGCGAACGTCGAAGCGCTGCAGCAAGGCCGCAGCCTGCTCGATTTCGTCGGCGAGCAATCGAATCGCCTCAATCGTTCGCTCTCCCAAGGCGACCAGCGGCGGATGGACCAGTATTTCACCGCCGTGCGTGATCTGGAGCAACGGCTCCACAGCTCCGAAGAATGGGAATACAAACCCAAGCCTAAGGTGAATGCCCAACCACCCGAAGACATCGACGACGCCCGGCAATTCGTGCAGAAAACAAAGCTCATGTTCGACTGCATCAAGCTGGCGCTCGAAACCGATTCGTCCCGGCTGATTTCGCTGTTCATCGACACCACCGTGATTCACAACATCACGCACCACGGCAACCGCCCTGAAGTGCTCAGCGAGCTTCGCGGACATGAAGAGCGGCAATTCGACGCACTGAATGGCTTCCTCACCGCGCTCGCCGAAACCAAGGAAGAAGGGGAATCGCTGTTGGACCGGACTATGGTTCTCTACGGCACGTGCATGGGGAGCGCCAATTCGCATTCCAACGTCAATCTGCCCGTCCTCCTCGCCGGCGGCGGTTTTCGCCACGGCCAGCACCTGGCCTTCGACAAGGAAAACAATTACCCGCTGACGAACCTCTATGTCTCGATGCTTCAACGCCTGGGCCTCGAAAGCGATACCTTCTCCAGCGGCAATAGCACCTTCCGCGGGATGGAGATGACCTGACGATGCCCCATCGGTTCTCGACGAAAGCCTTGATCTGGGTGTTGGCAGGGCTGATCAACGGAGAATTCGTCGCAATTGCGGCTGCCGAGAGTCCTTTACGCGGGTACTTTGAAGCGCATTGCGTCGAATGCCACAATCCGACCACGATCGAGGCCGGACTTGACCTGACCTCGCTGTTGAGCGATCTACCGAATGAATTGCCGAACAATCCCACGAAAAGCGAGAACTTCGCCCGCTGGGTCAAGATTTACGATCGCATCGAGTCGGGCTCGATGCCACCCCAACAGCAGCCTCGGCCGCCGGCGGCGGAGACCGCGGCCGTCGTCCAGCACCTGAAAGAGGAGTTGATCCAAGCGGAACAGGCGCAGCGCGCAGGCGAGGTCCGCACTCCCGTGCGACGCCTGACCAAAGCCGAGTACGAGAACACGGTTCGCGATCTGTTCGACATGCCTGGAATCGCTTTGCAGGGAGAGCTGCCGGCGGACGGATCGGCCCACGGATTCGACAAGAACAGCGACGCGCTCGATATTTCGCACGTCAATCTGGCCAAGTATATGGCGGCCGCCGACCATACGCTCGATTTGGCGATCGCCACGCAACCGAAGCCCCCGGCGGTCCGCAAGCAGCGGGTTTCGCTCGCCAACCCGGCGGGGTTCGTGGCCCATGTGCTGATGAACGGCGACGGCGTGCTGCTCAAGAACAAACAGCCCGACCCCGATTTTCCTCCGGCCGGTAAGCAGAACCACATCGACCAGGGGGCGCACGAGCGGTTGGGCTCGTTCATGAACGGTGCCAGCGTCGGGTTGTTCCGACACGAAGATGAGGCGTTTCATCCGTACTTCATCGAGTTCGTCACGCTCTATCCTGGCCGGTACCGCCTGCGGACGTCACTCTGGAGTTTCCAATGGGACAAGGGCAAAGTGCTCCCCGGACGCGGCACCGAGGCGGCCCGGCTTTCGGTGGTGCAACTCACCGGCGATGGCCGCGGCGGCGGGCATCCCAGTTACGTGCTCACCTATCTCGATGCCCCTTCGCTCACGGAACAAGAGCACGAGCTCGTCACCTGGTTGAACTTCAAGGAGACGATTGGTTTCAACACCGCGTCGCTAGCCCCGACCGCGAACTACAACCGCGAAGGCCGGGCGATGGCGTTCACCGGGCCGGGGATTGCCTGCGACTGGTTCGACGTCGAAGGTCCGTTGCATGACGTTTGGCCCCCGGCTGGGCATCGCCAATTGTTCGGCGACCTGCCAATGGCCGAATTCGTACCGGCAAATCATCCGGAGGTGCGGCCGCCGCAGCGCAAGCCGGTCCGTCGGGAAGTTGGCGCCGGCAAGAACGAGCTCGATCCGGATCAAGGTTTATGGACTGTCGCGAGCAATCAGCCGCTGGCCGACGCCGAGCGCCTGTTGGCCCGCTTCTTGCCAAAGGCCTTCCGCCGGCCGGTCGACGCGGAGGTTCTGCGGAGTTATCTCGCCAGGGTCAACGAGCGGATGCAGGCCGGCGATTGTTTCGAAGCCGCAATGCGCTGGGTTTATCGCGCGGCGTTGTGCTCGCCCGATTTTCTCTATCACATCGAACCGGCCGGCCAGCTCGACGATCATGCGCTGGCTTGCCGAATGTCATATTTCTTGTGGAACTCAATGCCCGACGACCGGCTGATGGAGCTGGCCGCCGGCGGGGGGCTGCATGCTCCCGACGTACTACGCGCCGAGGTCGAGCGCATGCTGAAAGACCCGAAATCGCAGCGATTTATCGACGATTTTCTTGGCCAATGGCTCAAGCTGCGTCAAATCGCCGCCAATGATCCCGACCGCAAACTGTACCCCGAGTTCAGCGCCTACCAGCAGGATTCGATGGTCGCGGAAAGCCGAGCCTACTTTCGCGAGCTTCTCGAGCAAAACCTCGATATCACGCACCTGGTCCGGTCCGACTTTGCCATGCTGAACGAAAAACTTGCGGCGCATTACGGCATTCCCGGAGTGAGCGGCTCGCAGTTTCGCAAGGTGTCCTTGCCGCCCGATTCACCGCGCGGCGGGTTTCTGACCCAGGCGGCGGTTTTGAAAGTCACCGCCAACGGAACGACCACGTCGCCCGTACCCCGCGGAGCGTTCGTGATGGACCGCCTGCTTGGCGAACCGTCGGAACCGCCACCACCCAATATCCCGGCGGTTGAGCCCGACGTCCGCGGCGCCACCACGATCCGCGAACAGCTCGACAAGCATCGATCGCTGGCCGCGTGCGCCTCATGTCATGCGAAGATCGATCCACCCGGTTTCGCCCTGGAAACCTTTGACGTGATCGGCGGATTTCGCACGAGGTATCGTTCCATTGGCGGGGGTGATCCTGCCGAACGGGGCGCGATCGACCCGTTCATCCCGATCAGCTTTACGCTTGGGCCCGCCGTCGATGCCAGCGGCGTGCTGCCCGACGGGCGCATGTTCGGCGGCATTGCCGAATTGCAGGCCCTGCTGGCCGCCGATGAGGTGCGCCTGCTGAAAAACCTCGCCCGGCAATTCCTGGTTTACAGCACCGGCCGCGAGGTCTCCTTTGGCGACCGCGCCGAGCTCGCGGGAACCGTGGATCGCACGCGGCAGGCCGGAAGCGGCATCCGCAGTTTGCTGCACGAAGTCGTTCAAAGCCCGCTGTTTCAGACGAAGTAGGTCGTAAGCCGAAGGATCACGGAACTATGTCTTGCCGAATGTCGAACTGCAGCCAAGAAATACTCCGGCCTGAGGGCGCATCGCGTGGTGCACGGTTTTGCCAGGGTTTTCTATGCTTGATTATGTGGCTATGCACGGTACCGGCACACTGTACTGCCGATGACGAACCGAAAAAACCCACGCTGATCAAGCATCAGATTACCGGATTGTTCTCGAAGGACCGTGAGCGCGATCTGGCTGAGGCATTCAAACGGCTGCCGGACATGAAGCTCGTCGGCATCGATTTCGATCGGGCCGAAGCCAGCGTCGAATACGACGTAACGCGGGTTTTTTCCGATGCCACGCCGGAGCAGATCATCGAACGGTTTGACAATTTATTGAGGGGCGTCTCGCGGCATACGTTTGGCGTCAAGCCGCTCTGCACGACAGCTCGCGAGAAACTGCAGTTCGTCAAGATCCCGGTCGTGGGGCTCGACTGCAAAGCCTGTTGCCTGGGCGCGTACGAGGCGATTTACCGCATCGACGGCGTGGAACAGGCAACCGCCAGTTTCAAAGACGGACTCGTCACCGCCTGGATTCATCCCGACAAAACCAGCCAGGCCGCGCTGGAAGAGGCCCTACGACAGCGCGGAGTGGAGTTCCCAGTACAAAATCCGTGCAAGTAGTGCCTTCCAACGAGCCAGCGTCGTAGGAATGGCCAGGAAAGCGATTCGACATCCTCCGTTAATTGTCGTCGCCGGGCCGTTCTAACACGCAAATCGCCGACGATCCGCTCGCGCGGCGCCTTGTGCGCCGGGTGGTTTAGCCTTACAATCATGGCCAACTACCGCCGATCGCCCGCCCGTCTCGCGCCGGCCGTTCGCCTGTCACCCGTGTCAGCCTGTTTCCCTGCAAGCTGTTTCCCTGCAAGAAAGTGCATTCGATGCCTCGTCGCTTTGTGAATCAATTTGGCCATCAAGAGGCCATCGACCAGACGTTTCTGGCCTCGCAAAAGCAGTTGCGCCCCAACCGCAATGGCAACCTATACTTGCAAGTGGAACTGTCGGACCGAAGCGGCACGATCAGCGCGCGGATGTGGAACGCCGGTGAATCAGAGTACCGCGGCTTCGACGACGGCGATTTCGTGCGTGTCGACGGCACCGCGCAATTGTACCAAGGCGCGATGCAGCTCATCATCACGCACATCTGCAAGGCCCGCGACGACGAGGTCGAATACGCCGACTTCATGCCCGTCGGTCCGGCGGAGCTCGACCGTCTCGCCGTACGGCTGGGCGAGCTGCTCCGCGGCATGACGAATCCCCATCTGCGGACGCTGGCCGAGTGCTTCCTGGTGGACGAGGACTTCATGGGCAAGTTCACGCGCGCCCCGGCGGGCGTGAAGAACCATCACGCCTACGTGGGCGGGCTGCTCGAGCATGTCGTGAACCTGATGGAGGTCGTTACCCGCGTCGTCGGCTGTTATCCGGCCATCGACCCCGATTTGCTCCTGATGGGCGCCTTCATCCACGACATGGGTAAGATCGACGAGTTGAGTTACGATCGCGGCTTCGCGTACACCGACGAGGGCCAACTCATCGGCCACCTGGTGATGGCCATGAGCCTGTTGGAGGCCAAGGTCCGGGAATCAGAAAAGCTCTCGGGTGACGCAATCCCCGGCGAACTGGTGTTGCGGCTTAAGCACATGATCGTCAGCCATCACGGCCAATACGAATACGGCAGTCCCAAGCTCCCGATGACATTGGAAGCCGTGGCGCTGCACCAGCTCGACAACCTCGACGCCAAGATCCACAGTTTCGAACAGCAAATGCGCGACGACCCGAACGTCGAAAGCCCCTTTACCGCATACAACGCCGGCCTCGGCCGCAAACTCTACAAGGGCGATCCAACGGGCGCCGAATGGCGAACCGCCGCGGTCGCAATGGAATAACACCAAGACAGACTTATTGAATGACTGAACCAGAAGCCGATTATACCGGCGCCATCCTCGAATTCGTCCTACGTCCGAATTATCGTCCGCTCAAGCCGCGGAAAATCGCCAAGCAACTTCACGTCCCAGAACACCGCATTGGAGAGTTCAAGCGGCTCATCAAGCTGTTGGTCCGCAAGGGCCAGCTTTCATACGGCGACAAACACCTGATCCTGCCCCCTTTGGCCCCCACAGCCAGGCCCGGGGGTGGCAAACCGGACCGCGTCGCACAAGACGGGCGAATCAGCGGCATTTTCCGCCGCAACCAAAGCGGGTTCGGCTTCGTGCGGCCCACCGGCACCTTGCCCAGCGCCGGCCGCGACCAGGATATCTACATCGCGGCCGACCAGGCCGGCGACGCCGCCAGCGGCGACCTCGTGCTGGTGCGACCTTTGAAGGGCAGCGACCGCTTCCGCCAGGTCCGTGGCGCCATTGTCGAGGTCATCGAACGCGAAACGCACCAATTCGTCGGCACGTACTTCGAATCGGGCGGGACGGGCTACGTGCAGGTCGACGGCACGATCTTCACTCGCCCCATCGCCGTCGGAGACCCCGGCGCCAAGAATGCGCGTACCGACGACAAGGTCGTTTTCGAAATGGTCCGTTTTCCGAACCAACAACACGACGGCGAAGGTGTGATTACCGAGGTGCTCGGCCCGCGCGGAACTCCGGGCGTCGATACGCTCTCGATCATTCGCGAGTTCGATCTGCCCGAGGAATTCCACGACGAAGCGCTGGCCCACGCGCGGCTCGAAGCCGAGCGGTTCGACGAATCGCTTGCCGGCCGGCTCGACCTGACGGCCGACATCGTGATCACGATCGACCCGGTCGACGCCCGTGATTTCGACGACGCGATTTCGCTCTCGCGCGAGCCCAACGGACATTGGCTGTTGGGCGTGCACATCGCCGACGTGTCGCATTTCGTCCGTCCCGGCACGGCGCTCGACCGCGAGGCGCTCCGGCGCGGCACAAGCGTTTACTTGCCCGACCGCGTGATCCCAATGTTGCCGGAGATCATTTCCAATGGCCTGGCGAGCCTGCAGCCTGACCGCGTGCGGTACACCAAGACGGCCGTCTTGGAGTTCAACGCCGAAGGGGTATTGGTCTCGACCGAGCTGGCGTCGGCGGCGATCAAGAGCAAGCGGCGCTTCGCGTACGAGGAAATCGACGACTACCTGGCCGAGCCCGACGCGTGGAAGTCGAAGCTCTCGCCGGAGGTCCACGCTTTGGTGGGCCGCATGCACGAGCTGGCGATGCTGCTGCGCCACCGCCGGTTCCGGCGTGGCTCGTTGGAGTTGTCGATGCAGGAAGTGAAAGTCGATCTCGACGGCGAGGGCCGTGTGACGGGCGCTCATCGGGTGGAGAACACGGTCAGCCACCAGATCATCGAAGAATTCATGCTGGCCGCCAACGAAGCGGTTGCCGAGCGTTTGGCCGAGCGCGAATGGCACTTCCTGCGACGCATTCACCAATCGCCCGACCCGCGTAAACTGAAGTCGCTCACCGAATTTGTCGCGGCACTGGGGTTCCAAACCGAAAGCCTGGAGAGCCGCTTCGAATTGCAAAAGCTGCTTGCCGAAGTCGCCGACAAGCCCGAACGGCAGGCGGTAAACTACGCGGTACTCCGCAGCTTGCAGCGAGCGACCTATAGTCCCGAAGACGCCGGGCATTACGCGTTGGCCAGCGACTGCTACTGTCACTTCACGTCTCCTATCCGTCGTTACCCCGACCTGACGATCCACCGGCTGATCGATGCGCTTCTGGCCGGAGAGAAACCTCGTAATGACTTTGGCGAGCTTGTGGCCCTGGGCGAGCATTGTTCGCAACGGGAGCGGCTGGCCGAGGAAGCGGAGCGCGAGCTGACCAAAGTCAAGCTGCTGCACTACTTGAGCGAACGAATCGGCGAGGAGTTAGATGCGGTGGTCACCGGCGTCGAGCAATACGGCCTTTTCGCGCAAGGGATTGAGTTGCCGGCCGAAGGCCTGATTCACGTCACCTCGCTGGCCGACGACTATTACCAATACGACAAGACGACGCACAGCCTCACCGGCCGCAAGGCGGGTAACGCCTTTCGGTTGGGTGATTCGGTGCGGGTGACCGTCGCGCGGGTGGATGTCGAACGCCGCGAGCTCGATTTTCGGCTCGTCGAGCGCGTCGCACGGCCGGGGAAAGTGCCGCGTCCATCGCGCGGCACGGTTGCTGGCCGCCACCGGCCCGCGACTGAGCGGTCTGGCCACGCCCGCGCTCGCAACGACCGTCAAGAGAAGCCAACGACCCAAAAGTCGTACACTCCGAAGGACCGTGGGAACGGGTCGCAACCGCGCGCAAAACGCAAAAAGCGTAAGCCCTAGGTTTGCCGTCGCCAAAACCCTAAGTCTTCAACGAGGGGGGCGCCGAATTTCCAAAACGATGGGCAAAATACATGCCAGCGTAGATCTTGGGATCGATCAACACGCTTCGCCGGGATTGGGCATCGAGCCACTCGGCTACTTCGTCGAGGCGAACTTCGTGGACCACGATCTGTTCGTGTTCGACGCCGCCACCTGCGCCGATTCTGATTAGCTCGCTACAGTGAAAAAAAGCGACTAATTCGGTGGCCAGTCCAGCCGACGGGGGGCCGATTGTCAACTGGGTCAGACGTTCGGCCCGGTAGCCGGTTTCTTCGATCAGCTCGCGCTGGGCCGCCGTCGCCAGCACCTCTTGCTCTTCCCCGGCGACGTCGCCCACCAGCCCGGCCGGCAGCTCGATCACACGATGGTCCACCGGTATGCGGAATTGTTCGGTCAGCAATAGTTTGCCGTCAACCGTCACTGCCACCAGCACCACGGCGGCCGAGGCCTTCGTGCGTTCGGCATATTCCCAGTGGCCTTCGCGGACCAGCCGCAGGTGTTGGCCCTCGGCCAGAATCGTGCGTTCATGGGATGGGTTCAAAGGCATCGGTTACCCCCTGACAAGTTGCCCGGCAACGTACTCTCTCAGCTCATTTAGCTCGCGCTCGAAGCCGCCGGAAAGAATGGGAAAGCGGCACCAGGTCTTCGGGTCGAGGTTCTCGTCGTCGACATGGAACGAGGGAGCGTAACGTTCGCGCTTCCATTGGTTGCGGCACCAGAGCCGGAAGAAGCGTTCCACCCAAACACACAACGTCGCCGCGTCGTATTGCGTGAACCTCGATCGCATCCGCAGAAACACTTCCAACGGCGTGTACTTGTCGCGGATCGCCGCTCGTTCGATCTCGTCGAGCAGCTCGTAAGGCATCAGGTCAGCTTCGTCGGTTTGGTGCGCACCGGTGGGGCGGAGCTCGGCGGTTGGTTGCTGGCGGTTGACAGTGGCCAGGGCTGGTATTGGGTTCAAGCCCGCCGGGCCATGTTCTTCGAGCCAGCGCAACCAGCGCCGCAGGAACGCCTTGTCGATGCCGGCGATCGGACTGAGGCCCCCGCTGGTATCGCCATCCATCGTCGCATAGCCCACGGCCGCCTCCGAGCGATTGCTGGTCGAGAGCAACAAGGCCCCGCGCAGGTTCGCCAACAGCCAGACACCAGGCGAGCGGGCGCGGGCTTGGATGTTTTGCAGCGCGATATCGTCCCGGTCCCAGGTCAATTCACGGTTGAGAGCGAGTGAAACGGTTTCAACGTACTTTGCCACCAGTTCATCGACGTCCCATTCGATGAATTCCGCCTGGATCGCATCGGCGACTTGACTGGCCGCGTCGCGAGTCACAAGCGAGCTGTTCCGCGTTTTCTGATAGACGCAGCTCAGTAGTTGATGCACCACCTCGCCGGTCCGCGTCGCTCCTCGCAGGCCATCGATGTAATTGAGCTTCGCCAGAAATTCTCGCATGCCCAGCTCTCTAACACCCAACTCGACCGCCAGCGCCACCAGGCAGGAAACGGCCGACGAATCGGCACCGCCGCTGAGCGAAACGATGAAACCGCGCGAGCGGCTCTTTCGGAGATAATCGAACAGGCTCAGGCTGATGGCGCGGGCGAATTCCTCTTCTTTGAGGTAGGGCCCGCTTTCCCAGGGTGGCACGACGATCGCAGTATTTCGAGGCTCCTGGGGTGGGAAGTCGAACGCCGCTTCCACGCAATCGGCGCCGCCGTCGATGTTGGGTCGGAAGCTGCCGGTGCGCGACTGGATCATACGTGTCGCGTCGACATCGATCGCGCCGGCGGTCAGTTGGAAGTCGGCGAACGAGAACCGCTCCCCGACGGCCAGCAGCTTGCCAGCCGAGGCAATCAGCGCGCCGCCGTCGTAGACGATCCGGCCGGCTTCGTTGCCCAGCAGGTTCGCATAGACGTAGCTCACACCGAAGGCCCGCGAGCCTTCGAGCACGAATCGGTGGCGGACCTCGGATTTTCCGAAAGCGAAGTGGCTGGCGCTGGGGTTGAGGATTACATCGACGCCGCGCAGCGCCAGGTCGCTTCCAGGCCGATTGGCGACCCAGGCGTCCTCACAGATTTCAAAGCCGATTTTCAGCCCGCCGCAGTTGAAAAGAATGTCGCCCAACGGATAATTTTGACCGTCGAGATTGATTTCTCCGCGATGGCCCGCGGGCCAGGGCTTGAACCAGCGAGGCTCATAATGGATGCCGTCGCCGGCCAGGAATCGTTTGGCGGCAAAACCCAGGATCCGGCCGTCAACCGCCAGGCAAGCAGTGTTGAACAATCCATGCTGGTAGAGCAACGGCAAGCCAAACGAGACGATAATTCCCTTGGTCATTGGTACCAGTTCGGCCAGTACTTGCTGTGCTGTGCGCTGCAGCCCCGGCGATTGAAATGCGTCTTCACAACCGTAGCCCGTTACGCACAACTCCGGCAGGCAGAGCAGGCTCACGCCCGCCACACGCGCCGCTTCAATCGCCGCGACGATCCGCGCTTGGTTCCCACCCCAATCGAGCGGCGTCTGATTGAGTACGGCTGCCGCGACTTGAATCAGCTTCATGGTATAGTGATCGTGCGAACGGATGGAAAAGTCAATGCTTGGGGTGCGAATTCGCGCTGGTCGATCCTGTAGCTCATCGCCGCCGTCTGGCCTTGTCGAGCAGCACGGCGCCGAGGATGACAAGGCCGAGCACGACCTTCTGCGTGTAGCTCTCGACGTTGGTCAGATTCATGCCGTTCTGGATGACCGCAATCGTGAACGCGCCGATCAACGTTCCGAGCATCTTTCCTTCGCCGCCAGCCAGGCTCGTGCCACCTACGACAACGGCGGCGATCGTATAGAGCTCGTACATGTTCCCGTAGGTCGCGGAGCCACTTTTGAGCTGCGAGGCCATGATCACCCCTCCCACACCGGCAAGCAGGCCGCTAGCGACATACGCGAACAAGAGCACACGCTCGACGGGCACACCCGACAGTCGCGCGGCCTCGCGGTTGCCGCCGACGGCGTAGAGGTAGCGCCCCAGCACCATTCGCGACATCAATACATGCGCCATGGCATAGAGCACAAGCATGAGTAGCACGGCGTTTGGAATGCCGAAGAGGTCCTCGCCTCGGCCCAGCCAAACGAAGGTGTCGGGGACCTGGTAAATCGATTGCCCCTTCGCCAGCATGAAGGCGCCTCCACTGCCAACCAGCATCATGGCCAACGTCACGATGAACGGAGGAATGCCGAACAGCGTGATCATCGAGCCTGAAAAGGCCCCGATCACGCCGCACGCCGATATCGCGGCGATGCATGCGAGCGTCATGCCCAGCGGCGAGGCGTTGACCGCGCCGGCCCAGTCCCGAATGAACATCGCTACGAGCACGGCGGCGAGCGCGATCAGGCTGCCTACCGACAGGTCGATGCCGCCGGTAATGATGACCATCGTCATGCCAATCGCGACGATGGCGATGACGGCGATCTGATTGGCAATGTTCAGCAGGTTCTCGGACTTGAGGAAATTCGGCCAACGGTAGCTGCGCGGTTTCAGAATCCGCGGCGTACCGAGAGCGGGAAAGTCGGCCTTCAAATCCGAGAATACGAGCCAGGCGGCTGTCGTCTGAGTACCTGCGACCACGTCGAGCGGGCCGCCCGACGCGACGATTTTCAGCAGCGCTTCGCGCGCGTCCTTCGGCTCGCCTTTGACGACTGCCAGCACCCGCGCACCGGAATCGGTGAGAATTCGCTGGAGTTCATCCGCAAAGATCACATCGTCGCCCTGGTCACGCGCGGCGATCAGCACGCGAGGAGTCTTGCCAAACTGATCTTGAACATGCGCGGCGAGTTGCCGCGCCGCCACTGCCCCTGTCGGAGATTGTTCGCTGTAGGTCACCACGCTGAAAAACAAGCACAGCGCCACGAGCGCAAAGGCCGTGCCGTACTCAGAGAGGAACGACGCAAGAGATGGCTTCATGACGGTCATTCAAGCCACGGCGAGTTCCATGATTTGCTGTTGTGTCGCGTTTCGGGCTTCGGCCAGCTCTCCGGTCACGCGGCCCTCGTGCATGACCAGGATGCGGTCGGCCATTCCAAGCACCTCGGGCATATCGGAACTAATCATGACGATGGCCTTACCCTGGGCGGCGAGCTCATTCATCAACAGATAAATCTCATATTTCGCGCCGACGTCAATGCCGCGAGTCGGTTCGTCGAAGATCAACACTTCGCAATTCCTGGCGAGCCACTTCGCCAGCACGACCTTCTGTTGGTTGCCGCCGGATAGGTTGCCGGCGGGTTGCTCCTGGTGCGAGAGCTTGATCCTGAGCAGGCCTACGTATCGGCCCATGAGTTCGCGCTCGCGGCGTCGCTGGACGAATCCGAAGCGCGAGAGCCAGGTCAGGTTCGGCAAGGCGAAATTCTCACGCGCGCCGTGGACTAGCACCAGCCCCTGGTGCTTACGGTCCTCGGTCAAGAGTCCGATCTTCGCCGCGATCGCGTCGCGGGGTGTGCGGATCGCGAGTGAGTTGCCGTCGAGCCATATTTCACCGGCATCGCGACGGTCGGCCCCGAAAATGAGCCTTGCAGTCTCGGTCCGGCCCGCACCGACCAGTCCGGTGATCGCGAGGATCTCCCCACGGCGGACTTCGAACGAAACGCTTCGCACCGCGCGCCCTCGCGCGAGACCCCTGACCTCCAGCCGCGGCGCGCCGATGGTAACGGAACGCTTGGGAAACTCGTCCTTCAGCTCACGGCCCACCATCCATTCGATCAGTTCACTCCGCGTGAGCTGCCCGATGGGACCTCCCCCCGCGTTGAGGCCGTCGCGCATGACCGTGGCGCGGTCGGCGATCGTAAAGATCTCATCGAGTCGATGGGTGATATAGACCACGCCGAGTCCGTGCTTCTTGAGGTCCCGGATGATGTCGAACAGCCGTTCGACTTCGTGTGAAGTCAGTGCGGCGGTGGGCTCATCCATGACGATGATCCGCGCCTTAAAGGTCAGGGCTTTCGCGATCTCGACGAGTTGTTGTTGCGCGGTGGTGAGACGCCGGCAAGGCGCGTCGAGGTCGATCGACACGCCGAGGCGGTCGAATAGCTCGGCGGCGCGCCGACGTTGCGACCGAGCCACGACGAAGCCCGCGCACGTCAATTCCTGTCCGAGGAACATGTTCTCGCACGCGGTCAGCCCTCCGACCAGATTGAACTCCTGGTAAATGACCGCCACTCCTGCGCGAAGAGCGTCTTGCGGGGAATAAAATCGCGCCGGTCGGCCGTCGATCTCGATTTCGCCGGAGTCCGCCCGGTGGGCGCCTCCCAGCACTTTAATCAACGTCGATTTCCCGGCGCCATTCTCCCCGATCAGGGCCAGCACTTCGCCGGACCCGAGCGAGAGACTCACTCCGCGCAGTGCCCGCGCGCCGGGAAATGCCTTCACGATGCCACGCATCTCAAGGAGCGGCGGCGTGGACTTTTCGAAGGGAGGCAGAGGTAGGTTCATGGCCGAGGAAAACGGCTCATGGTTCAAATTCCCAACGCATCTTCCAACGCACTGCGCATCACAATGGCGTCGGGCTCGATGCCTGTCCAATACTGCACGCCGACAACACCTTGATTAACCAGCATACCCAGGCCATCGAGCGCCGTACACCCGCGCCGCTCGGCTTCGCAAATCAAATGCGTGCGAGGCGGGTTGCCGATCACATCGGCGACGACCATCGCGGGGTTCAGGCTGTCCAGATCCAAGTTCAAGCGGGCCTCGGCATTGTAGAGACCGATCGACGTGGCATTGATGACGATGTCGGTTTCCTCGCCAACGGCGTAGTCGCCGTGCCAAATGACGAGCTCGGCATCGAGCTTCATCGTGCCGCGAAGCAAGTCGACGAGGGCTGCGCCCCGTTCCCTGGAGCGGTTGACGACGGTGAATTGCTTGGCGCCCGCCAGGGCGAGCTCGACCGCAATCGCGCGCGCCGCGCCGCCGGCTCCGAAGAGCACGACGGCCTTACCCTTGGGGTCGCTCACCGACCTGAGTGATTTCAGAAAGCCTTTGCCATCCGTGTTTTCGCCGATCAGCTTGTCGCCACGCCTAACCACGCAATTGACGGCGCCCATCAGGGCCGCAGATTCGCCGAGCCCGTCCAGGTGGGGGATCACCGCGACTTTGTGCGGCAGGCTGCAGTTGAAGCCTCGGAAGCCCAGGGCGCGAGTCCCTCGCACGGCGTCCCCAAGATCATCGGGTGTGACCTCCATGTTCACGTAACGCCAATGCAGGCCGTGGTGGGCGAAAGCCGCCTCGATCATGGCCACGGTCGGATTACCCGCCGCGCCCTGCGACATCGAGCCCACAAGTTCGTGAAGAAAGCCCGCCTGCTTGGTCACGGGTTGCCGCCGTCGCTTGGATTGACGTGGTTTGGATTGGCGTTGTTTGGACCGGCAAGCTCGGGATCGGTCTCGGCGTCGGCCTGGCGGTAGAGCCTGGTGGGAATCAGCGTCTGCGGTGGCAACGTCTCGCCTTTGGAATGACGGATGATGCAATCGACGATCTCGTCGCCCATTTTGTCGGGAAATTGGACCGGGTCGGCGTAGATTTTTCCATCTCTGATTGCCTGCTTCCCCTCGGGCTGTCCGTCAAAGCCAACGATGAGCACCTGTTGCGTCCTGCCGGCTTTTTCTAGCGCCCCCCGCGCGCCAAGGGCGGCCGGGTCGTTGATAGCAAAGATGCCGCGAAGGTCAGGGTGCGCCTGGAGCGCGTCTTCGGCGGCTTTGTAGCCCTGGTCCTTCGCGCCGCCGCTTTCAAGCTCCGCCACGATCTCGATTTTCGCCGCCGCCGCCGCGTTGTGCGCGTCGATCGTCTCTCGGAAGCCCTTCACGCGGAGCAGGCAGGACTCGGCCTGTTTGAAATGCAAGACGGCAACCTCACCTCCGGCCTCGCCTAGCGCCTCGATCATGGCCCGGCCGGCCTCCTTGCCACCGCCGTAATTATCCGTCGAAATCTGCGTGGCAATCTTCACGCCGGGCTCGTTGCAGGGAATGTCGACGGTAAATACTGGGATGGCGGCGGCATTCGCCTCCTGGATCACCGGGATGATCGATTTCGAGTCGCATGGACTGAGCACGATCGCACTGACCTTCTTGACGATGAAATCCTTGATCTGGTTGCTTTGCTTCGCCACGTCCTTGTCGGCGCTGACCACGATCACATCGTAGCCCTGTTGCTCGCCTTTGGCACTGATGTGGTCGCCGATGACTTTGAAGAACGGGTTGTCGAGCGTCAAAAGGGAAACGCCGATCGTCCCCTTCGCTTTCACGTTTGCTCCGCCGGAATTGGCGGGAGGAACGGCGCGATCGCCGTGAACGTCGCAGCCGGCGGCCGGAGCGATCACCCATGCAAACAGGGCAAGGAACAGTGATTGAAGTCTAAGCGAAGGCATGAGCTTCAGGACCGATGGCCCCGACCGCGACCACGACCACGACCACGCGGCGCGCCGCCAGCGTTGGGGTTTTTCGCCCGTGATTCCATGTTGGTGCTCACGATCACACCGATCGTCTCTTCCCAACTTGGAATACCGCGGTGGCTGGGCTTCATGTCCCCGCCATCGTGTTCGTCGTCATGCCCTTCAGGCTGGTCGTGGTCGGCATCGTGCTCGTCTTCAACACCAGGTTCGGCTGATTCGTCAAAATCGGCCGCTACATCCGATTCTTCGCCGTGCGGCTCGTCGTCCGAATCCTCGCGCGATTCCGGGGCAGGGCCGCCTGCGGATTCACGTGTGCCTCGCTCGCCACCCCGTCGTCGCCCGCCGCGGCGGCGCCGCCGTCGGCGTGGACGGAGCTCGTCACCGCCTTGGGCTGCGCTCTCCCGATCCAGGTCGGGTATTGCATCAGCGGATTCATCCGCGTCGAGCTCGGTATCGAATCCGTCGCCGCCACTCGGCGATTCATCAGCGTCGGCCGGCAAACGATCGCCGTCGAATTCGCTCGCAGTCGTTTCGCGCGAACGTCCGCCACGGCGTCGTCGTCGACGACGGCCACTCTTCCGGTCTCCGGAGCCTTCGGCCATGCGATCTCCGGTCGAAGCCTCAGTGGACCGCGAACCTTCGCTCGGCTCGCCACGACTTTCGAGGTCCGTGTCGATGTCCTCGATGAACTCAACGTCCGGCTCGTCGGCAAACGGTGACCCACCACTCGGGGCAATATCGCTCGGCCGTTCACGGTCGGAGCGAACGGCGTCACCGCTGCGCCCCCGCGGCGGTTGGTCGCCGTGTCCTCGCTCGCGTCCGCCCCCCCCCCGGCCACGGCCACCGCGTCCTCCCCGATCGTCGCGCCCTCCTCTCCGATTGCCGCTTTCGCGCTGCGGCCTGTCGTGTTGCGGCCTGTCGTGCCGCGAACCCTCCGGCGCCACGCTATTGCGAGCACCGTCATCCGGCGGCTGCGCAGCAGGGACAGAAGTCGGTGTGATAGCCGCCGGTGGAATGGCGGGCCTGGTTGCGGGCGGTTTTGCCGCTGGAGGCGGAACGTCCAAACCAAGCGCCAAGGCCACGTCATTCCAGCTCGACTTGGGAGCTTCCGGTTTTGATCGCTCTTCGACTTTCTTGCGGATTCGCGTTGGTTGCGATGGAGGTGGACTCACCGGCTTCGACGCGACGGGCTTGACCTCAGCTCCTAATTCTTCAGCCAAAAAATTCCAGTGGCTGCTCTTTCCGCTTTCGCTCATGGCAACTCGGTTGTTTGGCGTGTCGTGGGTAGGGCAGGTTTCCAAGCGTGCCGTACGAACGTCTATGGCAGGTTGAAAAAGCTTCCCCCATGGACGTTAAGTCCGGCATTATAGGGCCTGATGTTGCCGTTGTGAAGTCCTGTCACGGCTTGACGTTACACACCCGTGCGACACACCGTGTTGGCCACGATCGGCCGCACACGGTACAATTCCTCTGCCATTGTCAAGAGGTAGCGGAATTCGTAAGAGTTCCGAGCGGCCACGTCGCAAGGATGCGGAACCCGATCGAGTTCCGCTCAAGGAGCGAATGCATGTCGACGCACGAAGCCGAATGCCACGTCGAAGACGTCGAAATTCGCGGACATATCATTGACAGCTTGATCTTGCCAAAGATTCTCGATGTGATCACCAGCCGCGGCGGGGCGTTTCGCATCAAGCGGATCGTCGTCGGCCAGCACCGCCACGATCCCAGCCACGCACTGGTTGAAGTCAGCGCGGCCAGTGAGGAATTGCTGGCTGAAATCCTCGGCCAGATCGCCGACCATGGCGCCGAGCCAATCACCGCCCACGATTGCCGCCTGGTGGCTGCCGATATTATCGGCGCTTTCCCTGAGGGTTTTTACAGTACCACCAATCAGCGCACGGAAATCCGCCTCCATGGGCATTGGATCGAGGTCGCCGACCAGGAAATGGATTGTGGCGTGCGTGTCGATTCCGCGGCCATGACTGCCTGCTGCATTCCAATGAATGAAGTCCGCACAGGGGAACACTATGTCGTCGGGCACGCTGGTACGCGCGTCTTCCCCGAAGGTCGGGCCGTCGACCGCCAAATGTTTGAGTTCATGGGGAGCAGCGTTTCAACTGAAAAACCCAAGGGAGTCGCAATCCGTGAAGTCGCACGCGAATTGCACCGCGTCAGGGCCGCCGGAGGTCGGGTGCTGGTCGTCGGCGGTCCGGCGATTGTCCACACCGGTTCGGGCGAACACTTCTGCCGATTGATTCGCGAGGGTTACGTCCAGGCGTTGTTTGCCGGTAACGCATTGGCCACGCACGACATCGAGCAGGCCCTGTTCGGCACTAGTCTTGGCGTTCACCTGGATCGCGGCATCCCAGCCGAGGAGGGGCACGAACACCATTTGCGGGCCATCAACCGCATCCGCCGCGCCGGCGGTATTCGCCAGGCCGTCAAATCCGGCTTGCTGACATCGGGCATCATGTATGAGTGCGTGCGGCAAGGTGTCGATTTCGTCCTGGCGGGAAGTATCCGCGACGACGGCCCACTTCCCGACGTGATCACCGACGTGCTTCAAGCGCAAGGCGAGATGCGAACGAGGATCAGGGGTGTTACATTCTGCCTGATGATCGCCACGACGCTGCACTCGATCGCCGTGGGGAATCTGCTGCCGGCATGGGTCCGAGTGGTCTGCGTCGACATTAATCCTTCGACGATCATCAAGCTCAACGATCGCGGTTCGTTCCAGACCGTTGGGCTCGTGACCGACGTCGAGCCGTTTCTGCGCGCGCTCGTGCAGGAGTTGGAGGCCTTGGGGCGGAAGGATGACCAATGACCAATGGTCAGCCCCACATCCTGATGTGCCCGCCCGATTACTTCGGGATCGAATACGAGATCAATCCCTGGATGAGCCGTCGACGGCCCAGCGATCCGGAAGCGGCGAAACGACAGTGGAACGACCTGCGTTCGCTGCTGGAGGACGCCGGGGCCAGGATTTCGACACTCAACCCGATCGAGGGCCTGCCCGACCTGGTTTTCACAGCCAATGCCGCACTGATCCATCGCGCGACGGCGGTGCTGGCCCATTTTCGCCATCCGCAACGTCAGGGTGAGGAGCCCATTGACGCCGCATGGCTTGCCGCCGAGGGGTTCGAGGTCCGCAGGCCGCCGGAAAACGTCTTTTTCGAAGGCGCCGGCGACGCTTTGTTTTGCGGCGACACGCTTTTCGCTGGCTACCGTATCCGAAGCGATGCGCAGGGACACCAGCGGATTGGCGAACTTTTGTGTACGCGCGTGATTCCGCTGGAGTTGGTCGACGGCTATTACTACCATCTCGACACCTGTTTCTGCCCGTTGGCAGAAGGGTTGGCGATCTATTACCCTCCGGCCTTTGACGATTACGGCCGCCGCGTGCTGGGGGAGCTGGTGCCGGAACGGATCGCCGTTTGCGAAAATGAAGCGCGGCGATTCGCCTGCAACGCGGTGGTGGTGGATCGGACGGTGGTTACCAATACCGCATGCCCGGAATTGCACCGGGAATTGCGTAGGCGCGGGTTCGAGCCGCGTGAAACCCCTTTGGATGAATTTGTCAAGGCCGGTGGGAGCGCGAAATGCCTGACATTGCGCCTCGACGGCGAGGAGGCCGCCGGCTGGAAGCGGCCTGTGTGAGATTCCACGCTACCCGGTGTTTTTTAGTCCGGAGGCGATGCCGTTGATGCTTTCCAAAACGGCGGTCAGCAGCTCGTCGCGCGGTTCGTCGCCTCGACGGAGTCGCGCCAGCAGAACAAGCTGAATGATGCTCAAGGGGTCGACATAGGGATTGCGCCTTTGGATCGATCGCCGGAGCACCGGCATTTCGTTGAGCAGCTCTTCATGTCCGGTAATCAATTCCACAGCGTCGATGGTGCGCTGGTACTCCGCGGACACCTGGCCGAAAATCCGTTCGGCCAGGGCCTGATCGTCAACCAGATCCGCGTACAGACGAGCGATCGTCATATCGGCCTTGGCCAGGATCATCTGTGCGTTGTCGATCTGCGTGCGCCAAAACGGCCACTTTTCGTACATTTCACATAGGGTTTCGCGATCTTCCGGATGATCGGCCAGATGGTCGCACACCGCGCTTCCCAGGCCAAACCAGCCGGGCAGCGTATGGCGGCTTTGCATCCAACCGAATACCCAGGGGATGGCCCGCAATTGGTCGATCCCAGGCCGATCCGCCGAAGTTGTCTCGCGGCGTCGCGCCGGTCGGGAGCCGAGCTTGAGCTGGCCAATTTCGGCAATCGGCGTCGCCTGCTCGAAATAGGCCAGGAATTCGGGTGTTTCGTAAACCAGCTCACGGTAACGTCGGCAGGCGCGCTCGGCGAGCCGTTCCAGCAACCGCTCCCAGGCCGGTGGTGGCCGGTCCTCGTCGTCGGCGAAACTCGTCCGTAGGACGGCATTGATGATCTGTTGGAGATGGCGCTCGGCAATTTTCGGCGTGCCGTAGCGGTCGGCGATCACCTCGCCTTGTTCAGTGAATCTCAAGCGTGCATCGACAGTACGATTCGGCTGCGCCAGGATGGCGCGGTTGGCGGGACCGCCGCCGCGACCGATAGCACCGCCGCGACCGTGAAAAATCTGCATGCGGACGCCGCCTCGCCGGCCCGTTTCGGCCAGCGAGCATTGTGCCTGGTAGAGGCTCCACGCCGATTGCAGAAAGCCCGTCTCCTTGTTGCTGTCGGAATAGCCGATCATCACTTCCTGGACGTCGCCGCGCAAGTGGACATGCTGGCGGTAAATTGGCAGCGATAGCAGCCTTTGCATAATCGCGGAAGCGTGCTGCAAGGGCGCCGCGGCCTCGAACAGAGGCACGATGTTGAGACGGCTGATGCCTTCACCTGGCCGGAACAATCGCGCCTCGCGCGCCAACAACAGAACTTCCAGAACATGGGCAGGTTCGCTCGCACCGCTGATGATGTAATTCTCAATCGCTTCCGAACATTGCTGTTCCAGAATTGCCGACACCGTGCGGAACGTCCGCACCACCTCGCACGTATCCGGGCTGAACGGCAGATGCGCGGGGACCAGCGGGCGCGTCTGCTCAAGCTCACGCGCCAGGCAATCGAACCGCTCGTTGGCCGACAACTTAAGGTAACGGGGCGTGACACCCCCCCACGCCAGGATTTCATCGAGCGCAGCACCGTGTCGCATGCTGTGCTGCCGGATGTCAAGCGACAGCATGTGCAGGCCGAATACCTCGACCAGGCGAATGACGTCGCGAAGCAAACCTGAGGACGCCGCCGCGGCGCCTATCTGCCGCAGATCGTCGGACATTGCCGTAAGATCGTCGAGGAATTCCTGGCGACCGGAGTAGATATCCGGCGGAACGCTGGGAACGTCGGCCGTCCATTGCGGGCGCAGGCCGCTGACGTAGTCGAGCGTGGCCCGCAGGCGCGCCGCCATCACGCTGCACTTCGCACGGTACGGTTCGCGCCTTGGCTGGATCGACAATTCGGGCCAGCGCTTGGCATCTTCTTCGAGGGTCTGCAAGAACAGTGCCGTCGGCCGCACGCAATCGCCGGCATGGCTCAAGCGGCGGCCGAGTTCCTCGACGCTCACCAGGTATTTGCGGAGGATCGTCCGTTGTTGGGTAGTGACCGCTTCTGCCGTGCGATCGTGTGTGACTCCCGGATTCCCGTCGCGATCGCCCCCGATCCACGATCCAAACCGCAGGAAACTGGGGAGCCGCGCTGCTTGCAGATCGGAATACGATTTGCGCAGGATTTCCTCCGTTTCGCGGTAGATCCGCGGCACAACTTCGTACAGACTCTCGGCCAGGTCGGTCCCTTGGCGCACCTCGTCAACCACGCTGGGGCGTTGGCTGCGCACCAGGCTGGTCAGCCAGAGCGTTTCGATATCCTCGCCGACCGCCGCCAGCGCCCGCTCGCGCTCGCCCGGCGGCAGCGATGCGTATTCGAGGCTATCGAGCTGTTGAGAGATACTCTCGAGTTTCTCGCGAATCGTGCGTCGCCGCGCCTCGCTGGGATGCGCGGTGAACACGGGAGCGATCAAGCCCCGCTCGAGGAGATCCACCACGGCCGAGGCCGGCACCCCGCGCTCGCACAATTGCCGAACCGCGGCCTCGATACCGTCGGCCAACGGTTCGCCATCCAGCGCTCGCCGCCGGATGGCGCGCAGGCGGGCGCGCTGTTCGGCCAGGTTGATCAGATCGAAATAGATACTAAAGGCGCGCGACAGGGTGCGCAGTTCAGCCAGCGGGAGTTCCGCGACGCGGTCTCGTAGTTGGCGCGCCGAGGCAACTACGGGCAATGCGCGCAGTTCCTTCGACGCCATGCGAATCTCTTCGAACAGCGCGAAGGAACGCTCTCCGGCGAGGCGCCGAAGCGATTCGCTCAACAGGTTGCCGAGGGATTGAATGTCGGCCCTTAGTAACATGTCGCGGTCTCTATCGTTTTCCCGGTCGCCGCAACGTCCCTTGGCAGTCTGGCTACGGTCGGTGTCGTCGCTCAATGGCTCCACAAACGCGATTTTTTTTAAATCAGCCAAGTCGGGATACCTCAGTCCAAGAAACAGATCCGCTTGTTGATGTCAAGATTTACGGAGTGATAACGCTGCGTGAGGTTGCCCGAATGAAACAGGGTCCGCCGCACGTCCTCCATGTCGTCCAAACCAATGGCGTCGCCGAAGATCGGCAGCAGGTAATCAATGCCGGTTTGCGAAAGCTGCAACGCCTCGCGGTCGTAGAACGCCGGATGCACCTGCCGCGCGTGGATCACGCCATACCGATCGCGAAAATCGCCGGCATGGGCGCCATCGATATGGAAGCCGCGTTCGCGGTTCCATTGCAGGATGGCAACCCCATTCGCGTAGCCCTCGAGCAGCAAGTCGACCGCCTGTCCGCCTAGCTGCGCCCCGTGGAAGCGGTCAAACAAAATCGGCCGTCCGCCGCGCTGCGTGTGGCCCACTTTACGGGTAAAGATCGCCGCTTGTGCCGATTCGTTTCGCCGCTTGCTGGTGAAGTAACTGTCGCCCAGCCGTTCGATCAGCAGTTGCCGCACCGCCTCGGCCGCTCCGGTCAGCACCTTATTGCCCGCGGGATCGGTCGAACTACTCTCCGATCCGAGGTCGTGACCGTGCTCGTCGACGATCCCTTCGCCGCAGACGATGACCACGTTTTTTTGAAGTTCATAGGTTTCGAGCACACGTTGGACGAGGCGATCGGCATTGAGCGGCGCCTCGGGGATGAGCACGATGTCGGGTTGGCCGAACGCGGAGCCCAGCGCCAGGTATCCCGAGTGCCTGCCCATGACTTCGATGATAGCGATCCGACGATGGCTCTCGGCCGTGGTGCGAATGCGCTGCACGCCCCAGGCCGAAACGAAAACGGCCGTCGCAAACCCTGGGGTGGCATAGTTGATCATCTGGGCCAAGTCGAATTTTCCCTGAACGGGGCCGCGTACATAACGATAACTGTTGAGTTCGGCTCCCGGCACGCGAACCCATTCGTCCGGTTCATGGCGGTAGTTCAGCCCCAGGTCGTTGTCGATCGTCTTGGGAGCCAAGACCGTCGGCAGGTACTCGGAAAGGGACTGCATTCCGCTGAGCGTGCCATCGCCGCCGATGCAGATCAAACCGTCAATTTGTAAGCGATGCAGCCGATCGGCAATTTCGGCAATACCGGGCTTGTCCGCACCGTCGACATAGTCACGCGAGGCGCCGATGATCGTTCCCCCACGAGTCATGTCCAACTCGGGAATCGGCATGAACAACGGGTTCAATCGCACATGAGGCACGCGCGGGTTGAAAAGACTGCTGAATCCCTTGATCAGGCCAATGGCTTCGACGCGCCGCTGGCTGGCGCGCAGCACTGCGCCGTAGATGGTCGCGTTGAGTGCGGGCGTGTCACCGCCGGCCGTGAGGACACCGATACGTTTCATGGCGCGCGGCCTCGTCATGGGCCGCCACTCCCTGGGTAAGCCGTCGCCGTCGCGCCGGTAACACAACGGGATCACCAAACCGATAGAGAATTGCAAATGGCGTGCCATGTGATACAGCGCGAGCGATTCAGGAATGCTCAAACGCTGAAATGCGTCGCAGCCGCGGCAAGGAGACGCCGCAACGAAAACGCTTGTTTCTTGCAAGGCTCGAGGCATTGTGGTTTGACCTGGGGCGTCCGTGAGTGGGCGAACGACCCAATACGCGGAAATTAGATGCCGTTTCGTTTTCGGTAGGGCCTTCGTCGCGCTGCGAAGGAAATGTGCAGCGGCTGCCCACGTGAAATGCAGCCAAGCGATATTCGAGTATTCCGGATAGCGTGAATCGGAATTTACAAGTAATTCCGTTGACAATCGCATGCTGGCTTCGTAGGATAAACAGCGTTTTCGGTTTCGTACATCCATTCCTGCGCAGTCATGATGTCGCTTGGCGCGAAACGAGAGAGCCTGAAAAGGCCGACGGCGGTCTGTCTGGCGGTTGCAAGCGTGAGGCTTGCAGCGGCGGGTGCACTCGTGCTTTCGCTCGCCAGTCGTGACGCCAATGCGACCTGCGGCGATTATGTGATGATTGGCGGTAGGCACGCCAGCCACGCTGGCGAATCGGCTGAAAACGAGGCGACCAGGCCTGGTGCCAGCCACGGGCTTTCGCAGGGTGATGGACCTCGCGTTCCTCCGTGCAACAGCCTGAGTTGCCAACAGCGACGTTCACTGCCCGTCGCCCCGGAACGAGGCAATCGCGAAGCTGGCGGCCCCGATTGGGTCTATTGGCAATTCGCAGGATTCTTTACAGGGGCCGATCGGTCCCGCGCATGGTTCCAGGAAACATTCCTGGAACTTGAAGGTCACTTCCTCCCGCTGTTGCGCCCGCCTTGCGAGCGCAGCTAGTCGGCGTGCGTTTGGCGGTGTCTCGGCCAATGCCTGAAGCGCTCGTTTGCGATGCGTCGTGCGCGAGTATTTGGCTTGGCGATCGTCCACCGTTTCCTGACGCACTTCATTGGTTTGTCAATCGTACCCTGCGCGTCCTGATGGCCATTAAGCAATCTTGTTGCGACAGCGGTCGATGCCCGGCAGCGCAGTCCATCGTTTCGGCCCACGCCAAATGGTTGGATGCCCGTAGGCGGGCGTTTCATAACACAGCCGAAATCATCAATGAGAGGACCTTGATCATGTTAGATCGCGTTCGTAACCAGATTATTCCCGATAACAACCGGAGCAAGATCGCTCAGCGCTTGGCCCGCTTCGCAGTGGCCGTTTCGAACCGCGTCGACGCTTTGGATGACCGGGTTCAGAGACTTGAATCGGCCGCCCGATCGCTCTCGAAAGAGGCCTATGGTCGTTCAACGGCCGCTCCACCGCGGCCGACAAAGCGCCGGCACCCTCGAGACGCGGCGCAGGTGGGTTCACCTTTGGCTATCGTGTTGGGCAACCAATTGAAAGCCGACGGGCGGCATTGCCAGGATCTGATCCGTCGATCCAATGGTGTGCTGCGTTCCTGCCTGGCCGCATTCTGGGTTGGCTGAATGTTGTTTTCTTCTACAACCTACTCAGAGGTATGCTGCCATGCTGCGCAGAAACAGGTTCATCGTGGGGCCATTGGTGCTGGGCATCGCCACTCACGCGACTTTCGTGAATGCCGATCCGCCTGCGGCGTCCACTGGCGCCGCGTCAGCCACCGCTGTGGCGGGTGAGGCGAAACCAGCCGCGGAGCCCTCGTCGGGTTCCCGTGAGACCGCGGAGTGGCTGGAAAGGGTTTACGCCGGACACCAACCACCCGAAGCGATCCGCATGTTGATTGCCATCGCCCGCGGCTCACAGATGGGTCCCGGACAAGGTTGGTTCGGTCCCGCACAAACGCGCTTCAACTGGGGTTGGCTTGCCGGAATGCACGGATCCGGCGATGGGATTGCGGCGGAATCGTTCCGAGGCAAGCCCGAATGGTTTGCAAAGTTGGACCGAAACAAGGACGGGCGGATCGCCGCCGACGATTTCGACTGGTCGGACCGTAATCCCTACGTGCAGATGTCGTCGTTTGTCAATCGGATCTTCCGCAAAATGGATCCTGACAGCAATCTCCGCCTGACGCGAGAAGAATGGATGGCCTTCTTCGAGAAGACTTCGATCGGCAAGGACCATGTCACGGCTGATGACCTGCGCGACGCATTTCTGGCGGGCGTTTCCGGTTCATTCAGGCCTGGAGACGCGCCCACGCCGGAGCTGCTGGTTCGAGGGCTGTTCGCGGGCGAGACCGGTTCGATCAACGAGGGGCCAAGCCCCGGTGACCCCGCCCCGGACTTTACGCTCAAGACGCACGATGGCGAACAGACCATCCGCTTGAGCGAGCTGCGGGGCTCTAAACCGGTCGTGCTCGTCTTCGGCAACTTCACTTGCGGGCTGTTTCGCGGCTCGTACCCGATGGTCGACGAGCTCTGCCAGCGCTATAAGGATGACGCCATTTTTCTTTCGGTCTACGTACGAGAGGCGCACCCATCGGATGGCTGGGCCATGCTGCAGAACAGTGAGGTGGGGGTCGACGTCGCACAGCCCCGCACGTTCGACGAGCGCGTGGCGGTGGCCCAGGTTTGCCACACGAAGCTGAATTATTCGATGCCGCTGTTGGTTGACGAAATCAACGATCCCGTCGGCCAGGCCTACAGCGGCATGCCGTCGCGACTTTATGTGATCGATCCGAATGGAATCGTGGCCTTCAAGAACGGTCGGGGACCGTTTGGATTCAAAACCGGGGAACTCGAACAGGCGATCGTGATGTGCCTGTTGGAGCGCCACGCTGCCGCCACGCCGGTGCAGGAACCGGCAGCGGCGGCCGGCGCTACCGGCAAATAACTGGCTCGGTGCGCCAAAGGTTTTCAACATTTTGTTGTCCAGCCAGATACGACTCGCGGCACAGCTCGACTCCCGGCACCGTGCAGCAGCTCGACGATCTCCTTTCCTCAGTTCGAGACGTGGAGCTGTTGCGGCGCCGTTGAATTGAGCGTCTTTGGACCGTCTCAGAAGACAAGCAACCTGCGCCAGGAGGAGCACCAAATATCATGCCACACATCGACTTGCCACCTAATGCGCCGGGCATTCTGGGGCCAATGACCGCCTACCCGCGACTGGCGCAGCATCTTAACGGCCTCGCGCAAGCGCTGCTGAGGGGGCCTTCGTCGCTCACGCCCGCCGACCGAGAGCTGATCGCGACAAGCGTGTCGTCGGGAAACGAATGCTACTTTTGCACACAATCGCATGCGGCGGTGGCGCGAGAGCTATACGGAGCTGGTTGCAGCGTCGTCGACGAACTGCTCGACGACGCACAAACTGCCCCGGTTCCTGAAAAGCTCAGGGCGCTGCTGGCGGTTGCCGAAAAGGTTCGTCAGGGAGGGCGCCAGGTCTCGGCCGCGGACATCGATCGAGCGCGGAAAGTTGGAGCCGACGATGAGGCGATTCACGACACGGTCTTGATCGCGGCGGCATTTTGCATGTTCAACCGCTACGTGGACGGGCTTGCAACTTGGGCGCCGGCGCAGCCCGAGGTTTATCAAAAGATTGGCGAGCGGCTGGCGATCCAGGGTTACATGAGTAAGCCGAGCGATGAGTAAGACACGAGTTCATGGCGAGTTGGCCGGCGGCAAAAAATGCGGTGTGTGTGAATTACCTACAAAACAATCAGGAAATTCGTTGACTTTCTTAAAGACCCTGCTTAGGATAAACCGCGTTGGCGACGTAAATTATTCTCATTTTCGTCTTTCGTCGCAGCAAGTGAATCGCATGTTGAAGTGCCATCAGCCGCGGCGGTGTGGATTTGGGCCTTTTGTTGGGCTCCGCCCCGTTGCGAGAAGTGCCGCCCTTTTGCTCTCCTGTCTGGCAATGTCGCACTATGCGGCCCAGGCGGCACGTGCTGCGTGCGGCGACTACGTGATGGTGGGCGGCGCACATCATGCTCAAAACGAATCGACCAGCCCCGCGGGCCAGCCGTCGGGCCGGAATTCTCCAGGCGGCATTCCCGATTGCCACGGCCCGAATTGTCACGGTCAGGCTCCGCTGCCTACCGTGCCGAATCCGCTGGGCGAATCGAGCGGCCCACAGCAGTGGGCAGTTTGGAACTCGCAAGTCCGTTGCGACGATCAAGCCCCCTGGTACTCGATCGCCGATGCCCGGACGCATCTTTCCCAAGGGCATATTGCTCCTCTAGAGCGCCCTCCGCGCATGCTTGGCTAGTCGGCGCGGTTAGACGCAGTTGCGCGCATGTTGTTGTGCTCAGCATGTTGTACCCGGTCAGTTGCAAGCTGGCTGCGACACAGAATCTGTGCGGCGATTGTAATTGCCTGAGCAGAAACTTCCACGCCGGTCCGGCTGGTTGAATTAACTGTTGCGCGCCCGCTCGGTTGGCGCTGCCGCGCCGCGACGTGCGCCCCTACGACGTGACAGCGAGCTCACCCACCATCGGTGCGACGCGTTGGTGGCAATGATCGCCAGGACTATGTGTTTTTTTGATCTGAGAGATCTATGACTCATTCCGATCGTTTCGTTTTCCATTACTTTCCTCTTTTCGAAAGGCCCAAGGCCATGAAACCTCGAAACCGCGGATTTACCCTTGTCGAGTTATTGGTCGTTATCGCCATCATCGGCATCCTGATCGCGCTCTTGTTGCCCGCCGTGCAAGCAGCCCGCGAATCGGCCCGGCGCACGCAATGCACGAACAATCTCAAGCAATTCGGCATCGCGATGCACAATTACCACGACATTTTCAAGGCATTTCCACCGGCCGGCTTTCAGGATACCAACGATCCGAATAATCCCACAGGCACAATCAATAGCGGCTTCATTGTCGACTTCTCGGAACACGCCCGACTCTTGCCCTACTTTGAACAGTCGGCCCTCAAGAACCTGATCGATTTCAAACAGACCTGGGATGCCCCGGTGAACTTGGTGGCGGCACTCTACCCGGTCCCGATATTCATGTGCCCCTCGGACTCGGGCTCTTCGCTTCCGCCTCCGCCTGCTCCGGGGCCAGGTTTTCTGCCGGCGCTGGTGGCGGCGGCGTCGTCGCAACCGTATGGCTCCCAGCTCAGCTATTTTGGGAACTACGGCAACCAAATCTTACGGGGCCAACCGACCTGGCCATCGGTGATCGCTCAGGGCCATGGGAGCATGCCAGAGCCCAACGGCACATTCGTTTTCGGCAAGGTAATTCGTATCGCCGATATTCGCGACGGTACGAGCCACACGGGCGCGTTTTCCGAGATGATCACGGGCGACTTCAGCAACAGCGTGGCGACCCCGGAGAGCGACAATTTCTGGTCGCCGGCCTTCCCCACAAGCCCCGCGAATGCCTATCAACTCTGCATGGCGCTCGACCCCTATAACTTGGCCAACCAAATGTGGTCGAACACAGGCGCCCCGTGGACCAGTGAGTCGGGTTCGAATACCGTTTACTCGCATGTGTCGCCGCCGAACGGTCGTTCGTGTGGGTTCCTCTTTGCCGGGATGTTCATAGCGTCAGCCAGCAGTTACCACCCCGCCGGCGTGAACCTGCTCTTATGCGATGGTTCAGTGTCCTTTATTTTCAGTCAGGTCGACATCCTAACCTGGAACGCGATGGGTTCCCGCGCCGGGAAAGAAGCCTTCCAGAGTCCGTGATATGAAAGGAAACGAACATGCGTCCATTTGATTGTCACCGATTTGGCCGCCGCTCTTTATTTTGGGCGGCGGCCGTCGGCTGCGTAGCCGTTATTGGATGCGGAGGACGGCGGAACGTACCCGCCGACGCGTCGGTGGCTCGTCAGTCGTTGACCACGGCCTTGGAAAGTTGGAAAGCGGGTGATCCACCGACGAAGATCCGCGATGGCTCGCCGTCGATCACGATGGTCGACGTGGCCTGGGTCGCCGGCCAGAAACTCGAAAGTTTCGAAATCGTTGGACCAGACGTCGAAACCGCTGTCAACCTGGTCTGTCCGGTGAAACTGGTCTTAAAGGACAAGGATGGGAAGCAAGTCACGAAGCAGGTGAAGTACGTCATCGCCACAAGCCCTGTGATTTCCATCTCTCGCGATCGCATGTGAACAAACCAGTACAACTTACTTCCATCCACGCAACCGATCAGATCGAGAAAGAGTCATTGCCATGGCATCGCCAATCAGCAGAAAATCCTGGGCAACATAGACCCACGATGTTCGTTCGTCCTTTTGAACTCATACCCGGACCAGTTTGATTCACGGCCAAGCGCGGCAGCTTCAGGATCTCTTATCCTCAGTTCGAGACTTCTGGAGCTGTCGCGCCGCCGTGGTCTTAACGGTCTTTCGAGGTGCAACGATGAGGAACGATTCACGGACCCTGCGACAGATCACGACGTTGTGCTGGGCCGCTGTTTTGGTACTGGCTTGGGGCCAGGCTTTGTCGGCCGAATCCCGTGTTCCCTTGCTCAGCGACGCCGAAGCGTGGCAGCGGCTCCCCAAGGCCGATGAGGGGGGCGGCGGACGGCTTCCGGTCTGGGCCAGAGCGCTGGCCGCCGGCCTGCCTCGAACGACCGCTGCGATGCTCGAGCTCGACTGGCAACATCGCGTCGCTAGCCCGCTCGATCAAACGCTTCGCGGCAAATTGCGCTGGACGGTCGCTCACGCCAACCAGTGCGATTATTCGATGGCCTATGCCGCGGCCGACCTGGTGCGTGTCGGCCTGGATCAGGAGCAGATCGCGTCGCTGGACCAGTTCGAAGAATCGACGGAACGGGCGGCACTGGCATTTGCGCGCAAACTCACGCTGGATGGAAGCGCGGTCACCGACGACGAGGTCGCCGTCGTCAAGGAACTTTACGGCGATAAGCAATTGGTCGCCATCGTTTTGTTGGTCGCCTACGCCAACTTTCAAGACCGGCTGGTCCTCGCGCTGGGGCTTGAAGTCGAACCCGACGGGCCTTTGCCGCCGCTCGAAGTGCGGTTTTCCATGAAGTCCGACACGGAGTCTGCCGAAGTTCCCGCGCGGACGCTTCCCGCCGAGAATCCGAACGAAGGAACCTCGCCCAACGTCGCCGACTTCGACTGGCTTTCCGCGGAATTCGACGACTTGCAAGAAAAGCTCGAAGCCCAGCGCTGCCGGCCTCCGCGGATCGCCGTGCCGATCTGGGAAGAAGTCCGTGAGTTGTTGCCGCCCGGACCGGAACGTGAGCAACCGCTGGGGATCCTCTGGAGCCTGGTCTGCATCGGTTATCAGCCGGAGTTGGCCCGCGGCTGGTCGGCCTGCACGCGCGGTTTCCGCGAGGAGGCCAAGCAGAGTTTGGTATTCGAACAGAGCTTGTTTTGGGTGATCACGCGTTCGATCGATTGCTTCTACTGAATGGGACACACCGAAATGTTGCTCGCGGTCGCGGGCCTGGAAGATACTGAAGTTGTCGAGCGGACCAAGAAGCTGGCCAGCGGCGATTGGTCCGGCTTTGACGCGGGTGAGCGGACTGCCTTCGCCTTTGCACGCAAACAGGCCAAGGCGCCGTGGGCGATTTCAGACCAGGACATCGATGGGTTGATCGCGCGCTTCGGCCTTTACCGGGCGCTCGACGTCATCTGGTGGGCTTGCCGTTGCCACTACATGACTCGTGTTGCCGACGCCTTCCAATTGCCGCTGGAGCGCGAAAACGTGTTCACGTTCATGGCTCCGCCCAAGAAGGAGGCGGAGGAGAAAGAGAACAAGCAGCGATAAAAGGTTACGCTCGCCGATTCACGTTCCAAGGAGACCAACGCGCCATGACATGGATTCGGACCGTTCCCTGGCCACAGGCCGACGACCAATTGAAAGAGGCCATCGAATATGCCCGCCCCTTTTACCCAACCGAATACACCGAGCCTACTCATCCGACCGACGACGGTACGGCGTCGATCGTCGCATCGCACAGCCTGATCCCTGAAGCTCTACGACATGCCTTTGCCACATTTGGGGCGCTTTTGTCACCCGAGCTCCCTCTGTCGCGGCGACAGCACGAGATGATCGCCACCGTCGTGTCGGAAACCAACCGCTGTAAGTACTGACTGGAATCGCACGCAGAGTTTCTGCGTAGGGTCACGTTGGACGAATCACTGGTACGTGCGCTACAAAACGACTTCCGCTCGGCACCGATCGGTGAGATTGAACGTGTGATGCTAGAGTACGCAGTCAAGATGACAACGGACGCCACGAAGATCACCAGGGAAGATCACGAGAACTTGCGCGTCGTGGGTTTTGAGGATCAAGGCATCCTGCAAATCACGCTGATCGCCGCCTGGTTCAACTATATCAACCGAGTGGCGGACGCGCTGGGAGTCGGTCGGGAATGATCGGCCTGGCCGGCGTCTTTTTCCGCACGACCGGCAAAATGCAGCCTTTCCAGGATCTCGGCCCTCAACTCGAGGAAGGCGGGACGATTACGCTGACGGGGCCGCGGATCGGAGACCATGATGACACGCTCGACGCGCCCCGGCCGCGCGGTCATCAGCGCGATCCGGTCGCTCATATAGATCGCCTCGTCGATATCGTGCGTGACAAGCACCATGGTCGTGCCGCGCGCCTGCCAGAGCCGCAAGACTTCGTCCTGCATCCGCATTCTCGTGAACTGGTCGAGCGCTCCGAGCGGCTCGTCGAGCAACAAGAGTTTCGGGTGGTTGACCAGCGCCCGGGCTAGCGCCGCGCGCTGGGCCATTCCACCGGAAAGCTGGTGCGGATAAACTTCGGCGAACGCTTCAAGTCCCACCAGCTTGATCAATTCGTCAACTTCAACGCGGCGACCGCGGAGCGTGCCGCGGGCCGCCAGGCCGGCTTCGATATTGCGGCGAACGCTCAGCCATGGAAATAGATTGGGGTCCTGGAACATCAGCCCGCGCTCGGCGCTTGGGCCATCGATCGGCTGCTTGCCGATCCGCAGCTCGCCCGACGTAGGTTCCTCGAGTCCGGCGATCAGGCGTAACAGCGTCGATTTTCCACAGCCGCTGGGACCGATCAGCGACACCAGTTCCCCCGCCGCGATCGCCAATGACAAGCCTTCGAGCGCCTGGACCAACGTGCCGTCGGCCGCGACAAACTGTTTACCGACGTCGTGCACCAGCAACGACGACGCCTCGCCCTCTGTGGAAGTGGTCGAGTCGCTCACCACCGGATGGTCCCCTTTTGCCACACCAGCACCCAGTCGCGGATCTTGAACAAGAGCGTCATCAGGCTGGAAAAGAAGACGGCCATGATGATCAAAGCCGCGTAGACCTTGGCGTATTCGGCATACCCTTGTTGCCACTTGAGATACCATCCTAAACCAGCCTTGACTCCCACGGTTTCGGCCACGATCAGCGTCAGGAACGAGGAGCCCAATCCCATGAATAGCCCGATGAAGACGTTCGGAAGCGATGCCGGAACCGCGACGCGAAAGATCAAGAACCCCCGGCCGGCGCCTAGGGTCCGCGCGACGTCGAAATATGAGACCGGTACGTTGGAAATTCCCGAGGTCGTCAACATCGTGACCGGGAACCAGACCGCCATGGCGATCAAGGTGGCGCCTGACATGAACGCGTTGGCGAACAGCACCATCGCCAACGGCACAAAGGCGGTCGCGGGAATCGGCCCCAACACTTTCAAGATCGGCATGCCCCAGTAACGGACGTGTCGGAACCACCCCATCAGAATTCCACTGGCCAGGCCGGCGGTCACGCCGATCGAATAGCCGCACAGCAACAACTTCAGTGAATGGTAAGTGCTGTCGAGCAGCACCCAGCGGTCGTCGAGCATTCCCGCAAGAACCATTTCCGGGCCGGGGAAGTAGGGTAGCGGCATCCAATCCAGCTTCAGCGTGACGAGATCCCAGAGGCCCAACAGCAATCCGGCTGCCGCCAGAAGGGGCCCATTGTGCTGGGCCGCCGGCCGCAGCCGTCGCCACGCCCATTGCCCGAGCAGGAACAAGCACGTCGCTGCCAGCAGGGTTTCAAGGAGGGTCGGGTAGAACCAGGTTGACGGCGTGCTTTGCCGGTTGGGCACGAACCAATGCACTGCTAGCGTAATACCGAGCGCAACCGGCGGCGACAGCACGGCGATTGCAGCCCGGCGGGCGCATGCGTCGGCCGCGGTAGGCTGTCGTTCGTCGATTCTCCGTGCCACGTGGTCATGCTCCTTTGCGGCAAAGGCGCCTACGATCATTCGTCCATGCAGCAACACGCGCAGCAGGCCTGGCCGTCGAACAGCGCGGCGAAGGCGTCGGCGGAAAGTGCCGGCGGCATACCGCCCCCGGCCACGTGCTCGACTTCCAGCCCGCCAACCCAGTCGTCGGAGACACCATCCAGGTCGAGCCATGCCTTGCGGGCGAGATCGTCGGCGTCGGTGGCCGAATTCAAGAGCCCGGCCGTCTTCATTTCTTTCGCCGCCAGATCGATGCTCTGGCGGCATTGTTCCACTCCTGGTACGTACTTGAGTTTCGAAATCGCCTGGGCGTTGATTTCCTTCGACGCAGCGATGTACTTGTTTTCGACTGATAACTCGGCGGCGGCCGTTGGGTTGGCGCCGACCCACTTCGAAGCTTTCAAAAGCGCGCGGGTCAATTTGGCGGCTGCTTCAGGGTTCTCCTTGGCCAACTTACCGCTGACGACAGCAGCGCAGCAATACTCGTCGCAGTAAGGCGCGTCGACGGCCTGGTCGGCCACCGTCCTTACTTTCTCCTTGGCCAGCAAGATCGACCCGATCGGCTCGGAGTTAGCGACCGCGTCAACCTGGCCGTTGGCGATTGCCAGTTCCATCACGTCCGAAGAAATCGTGAGCCAAGTCACGTCCTTTTGCGGGTCCATGCCGTGCGCGGCCAAAACGCGGCTCGCGAACAAGAACGGGGGGCTGCCCATGGTCGGAATGCCGATGCGTTTGCCACGGAGGTCCTCGACCGACTGGATCTTCGAATCGGCGCCGGCCTGCACCCGTAAGCACCCGGTATGAATGCCACCCGTGATTTTGACGTCCAAGCCTTGCTCGATCGGTTTGAGCAGGTACATGATCAGCGTATGGTTGGCATCGAACCTTCCCAGGCCGAGGCCATCCCGCAAGCCGTCCCAGTCGGTCTTGACCAGCTCAACATCCAAATCCTCTTCATCGAAGAAACCTTTCTCATATGCGACGAAAATCGGGGCCTCGCAGGTAATACCGATGTAGGCCACTTTCAGCCTGGTCTTTGTCGTGGCATTCGCCCCGTCACCAGGCGCCTGGGCGTCCGGTCCCTTGCCGCAACCCAACGCGAGCAACACGCAACACACGGCAACCAATAGCGGTGTGCCCACTGGCAAAACTGCTCGACGTTTGGTATTCGAATTCAACATTTTCATCTTAATGATCTCCAAATGATCGAACGATCGGGAATTTCACTCAACGCCAGTTCTCTGGTGCGATGGCTCCCGCGCGCACGGTCAACGCGGCGCGTACCTCGGTTGCGGAACTCGTGAGAAGTTCCGAACTGCACCAGCCCCACTTTTTATCGAACCGGGGACCGAGGCGGAGGATCGGGGGGCGACGAGCGTTGGATGCCGCGTCCCACGGCGAGTACATCGATCGACGCGTCGTATTGCCTAGGGGCCGCAATGAGAACTGTGAACGCCACGACCCATGGTTCATGAGTCGAGCGCGTGGGTGTGGTTGGTGGCAAAGGGACAGGTCGAGGCGACTCGGAACAATTCGGACTGCCGCACGGTCTGGCGGGCTGGAATGGCCGTCGTTCGGAACCCGCGTCAACCAATGGCCGAGTTTGATGTGTCCGGCCGGCAGGTTGCCGCGCGGCGACATGGACATAGTCACCACACGAGGCGTTGGCGTCGCCCGGCAGTTGCCAAATGAGTCCCACCACGGCCAACACCGCGGTCAGCCGCGCTTGGCGAGCGAAGTCAGATAGAAACCAGTTTGGGAACATGCCACGATTCTCGACGCGGGATGAAAGACAACATAGAATGTAATCCAACGTATGCTGACCAATCTAGTCTAACTCCCCAATTCTCTCACGGAAACAGGCGGAAGCTGAAGTCATGTCGTCATCTTCGCCGCCAGGCCGACGACCGCGTCGGGTCGTCACGGCCGTCCTATCGTGCATCGGCGCTTTGGCCGTCGCGGGCTACCTGGTGTGGGGCCGCGCCGGTTTACCAGCCTTCGGATCGGCGCTCTACGAAGAGTACGTCGAGGCCTTTCAGGTGGGAGTTGCGGCGTTGGATGCCGACGTGCCACAAGTGGCCGAGGAAAACCTGACCCGGGCCATCGGACTCGTTCCGAAGGAGCCTGCTGGTTGGGCAGACCGGGGCTTGCTCTACCTTCGGATGGGCCGGTTGCCCGAAGCAGCCAACGACATCGAGCAGGCGCACCGGTTGGCCCCCGACGCGCCAGAAGTACTGAAGCTGGTCGGTCTGCTCGAGCAGCGCCATGGCCGTTTTGACGAAGCGGCAGAACACCTGCGCTTGGCCGTCGAACGCGACCCGTACGACATCGAAGCCATGTTTCTGCTGGCCCAGGTCGTCGCCCAGGAGCAACGGGACGGCAGCGATGCGGAATATCAGCGACTGATGGAACAGATTCTCACCGCTCGGCCCGACAACCTGCACGTGCTGATCGAACGGTTTCGCATTGCGGTTCGCCGCTCCGATGCGGCCGCCGCTCGCGATTCCTACGAGCGCCTCAAACAATTGTCGACCAATTGGTCCGAGCGAGCTCGAGAACAACTGGCTGGTCTTGAGGAGTTGCTGGCAGGTTCCCTTGGACCTGATTCCGTAAGCTCGCTCTTACTTCTCGGGAACGTGCTGAAGGGAGAGCCCGGTTACGCAAAGCAAGCCAGCGAGGTCAGTCCACCTAGCGGACTGTCTGGCCGTTCGCTGCAATCGCTGCTGCGACTGCCTCCGGTGCGGCCCGCGCCCGCCCTGCCCGACACCCAATTGAGCTTTACGTTGGAACCGGTGCCCGACGTACCCGATGGCCAATGGAGCGTCGTACTGCCTGTTTGGCTCACGAGCGAGGGTGGCCCCACGTTGTTCGTGGCCGACTCCCATGAGTTTCGCCGTGCCGGTGATGAATTGACGATCGCCAGCCTGAAGGCCGCGCCTTCGGTGTTGATTCCATTCGATTGGAACAACGACCAGTTGACCGATCTTTTGCTGGTTGGACCGGACGGTTTACAATTCCACCAGCAGGACGAAAAGGGCGGCTTCGCTGAAGTGACCGCTGCGACCGGGCTACCGAAGGAATTAATTCAGCGCGATTTTCGGGCCGCGCAGGCCGCCGATGTCGACCTCGACGGCGATCTCGACCTCGTTGTTGCTACGGCCGACGGGCCGCCATTATTCCTTCGCAACAACTTCGACGGCGAGTGGACGCCGCAGCCGATTTTCGTCGAAGTCAACGGCCCGCGATCCTTTGCCTGGGCTGATTTTGACCATGACGGAGCACCCGACGCGGCGCTGCTCGACGCGCAGGGAAAACTGCATGTCTTCGCCAACGACCGTTCAGCCGCGTTCAGCCCGTGGCCGTCAACCCCTTCCAACGACAATTTCCTGGCGATCACCGCTGCCGATGCCAACGACGACGGCGTGCTCGACCTGCTCGCGCTTCGCAACGATGGCGCGTTGGTTTGCATTTCCGATTCCGAGAAGCGATCTGGTTGGAACGTCGTCGAATTAGCACGCTGGGACGTGATGACAAGCGACCGCGCCAAGGCCATGCAAGTCAAGCTGCTGTTGGCAGCCGATCTCGACAACAACGGCGCCCTCGACTTGCTGGTTTCGGGGGCGGAGCACAGTGCGATCTGGCTCGGTGCTGGCCGAGGCGAATTCGAACCGCTCGCATCCGAGCTGCCGCCGCGTCTTGCCGCTGCGGCCGACCTCGACGGTCAGGGGCGGCTCGACCTCGTTGGACTCGACGACAGTGGTCGCGCATTGCGGCTGCGTAACGCCGGCCGCAGAAACTACCATTGGCAGACGGTCCGTCCTCAGGCCGCCACAGGAGACATCAAGGGCGACAACCGCATCAATTCGTTCGGTATCGGGGGTGAGATCGAGCTGCGAACGGGTACGCACGTCGTCAAGCAAACGATTGCCGCCCCCGTGGTCCATTTCGGACTTGGCGAGCGATCGCGCGCCGACGTCGTTCGTATCGTATGGCCCAACGGCACGTTTCAGGCCGAATTCAACACTCCCATCGACAAAGCCGTCGTGGCCGTTCAACGGCTCAAAGGCTCCTGCCCGTTCCTGTTCGCCTGGGACGGAGACCGCTTTGCCTTCGTCACCGACTTCATGTGGAGCACGCCGCTGGGTATGTACATTAATGCCGTCGACAAGGGAGGACTTCTTCAAACGACCGATTGGGTGAAGATCCCCGGCGAGCGGCTCGCTGCGCATGACGGGGTCTATGAACTGCGCGTCAACGCGAACCTTTGGGAAACGCACTTTTTCGACCATCTTGCCCTGGTAGCCGTGGATCACCCGGCCGACACGGAGCTGTTCGTCGACGAGCGATTCTTCCTGGAGCCGACGGAACCGACGATGCGTTTGACCGGACCGCTGCGAAGCGTGGCCCGCGCCTGGGACCACGAGGGTCGCGATGCGACTGACGACGTGCGGGCGGTCGACGGCGTGTACCTCGACCGTTGCCCGCGCGGCGTTTATCAGGGAGTGACACACGACCATTGGGTCGAAGTCGACCTTGGCGACGAGGCGTTTGTGGACGACGGGCCATTGTGGCTCTTGGCCCGCGGCTGGGTGCATCCGACCGACAGTTCGATCAACTACGCGTTGGAGCAAGGAAAGCACGACGCGCCGCGCGGGCCGGTGCTCGAGATTCCCGATGGGCAGGGCGGCTGGAAAGTAGCACGCGACAAGCTCGGGTTTCCGGCCGGCAAGAACAAGACGATGCTGATTCGTCTCGACGACGTCGATGGTGGCAGGATCGCGCGCCATTTTCGCCTTCGCACGAATATGGAGATCTACTGGGACGCTTTGCAGTATGCTCAAGGCCGGGACGACTCCGGATTCTCCCAGCAACGTCTGCTTGCCAATCGTGCCGATTTGCGTTTTCGTGGCATCGTGGCCATGACGCAAGCCGATTCCAGCTCACCGGAATTGCCCAACTACGACCAGCTTATTTCGAGCGGCCAATATTGGCGCGACCTGGTCGGCTTCCACACGCGTTACGGCGACATCGGCGAATTGCTGAAACAGGTCGACGATCGTTACGCGATTCTGTGCGGAGGCGATGAAATCGTACTCCGGTTTGCCGTCCCGGCGAGTCCGCCGGTTGGCTTGCGACGCGATTTCGTCTGGATCTCCGACGGCTGGGTCAAAGATGGCGACTACAATACCCGCTTCGGCAAGACCGTGCTCCCGCTGCCCGCCCACGATCTGACGAGCTACGACGCGCAGCCCGCCGCAGGAAACACCGCGCAGCCCGCCGCTGGAAACGCTCCGGGCCGTCTGGAGGACGACCCGGTCTACCGCCGCCACTCGCGAGACTGGGAGATTTTCCATACACGCTACGTTACGGCCGATGCCTTCGAGCGCGGGTTGCGGAACTTCCGCGCTCCCCAACCCAAAACGGCTGAATCCGACAGGTTACCGCACGGCAAGATCCCAAGCGTCAGCATCGCAAACGACCGCGCGGAGAGTAACCCATGAGTCGATCGCTCAAACAAGGGATCATCGCGGTCGTGTTCGTCGGACTTCTCGGCATGGCCGCGATACGGGGTTCCACCGGCGGGCTGGCTGATGTCTGGCGACGAATTACCGGGCAAGCGGCGTCGCGGGCGCCCCTGGCCCTCGATGAAGCCGAAGTTTTGCGGCGCTATGGGTTCCGCTTGAATGAGGCTGCACGCGAATGCGGGATCGAATTTCACCATGAGGCGGCGAAACTCGATGCGAAATTGGCGCACATCATGCCCTTGGTCAACCCGATGGGTGCCGCGGCGGCGGTTGTCGACTTCGACGGCGACGGCTGGTTCGATCTGTACGTCGTCACCAGCAACGAAGGAGGCAAGAACGCGCTGTTCCGCAACAGCCACGACGGCACCTTCGAGGATGTCGCCGATGCGGTGGGCGTGGCTGATATCAACCTGCCCGGCACCGGCGCATGCATGGGGTCCATCTGGGCCGACTATGACAACGACGGCGATCCTGATCTGTTCGTCTACAAATGGGGCCGGCCCGAATTGTTCTGCAATCACGAGGGGAAGAGCTTCGAGCGTGTCACCGATCAAGCCGGGCTGCCGGATCGGATCAATGCCAACGCCGCATGCTGGCTCGATTACGATCGCGACGGCCGGCTCGATCTGTTCATCGCTGGATATTGGGCCGACGATGTGAATCTCTGGGCGCTCGAGAGCACGCGGATGATGCCCGAATCGTTCGAGTATGCCAAGAACGGCGGGCGTAAATACCTGCTTCACAACCTTGGCGAAGGCGCTTTCGAGGACGTCGCCGAAAAAATGGGCATCACGAGCACCCGTTGGACGCTGGGCGTCGCCGCGGCCGACTTGTGCGGCACAGGTTTCCCAGACCTCGTGTTGGCCAACGATTACGGCGTGTCGGAGCTCTTTGCCAATCGGGGCGGCGTGCGCTTCAAGGAAGTGGGCTATGAGACAGGGATTGGCGTGGCGCCCAAGAGTGGCATGAGCGTCAGTTTCGGCGATGTGCTCAACGAGGGAAAACTGGCGCTGTACGTCTCGAACATCACCGAGCCCGCCAACCTGGTCCAGGGAAACAATCTCTGGGTGCCGGCGGGCGAAACGGCCGGCGGCTTGCCGCGTTACCTCAACCAGGCCGGCGCCCTGAATGTCGAGCGCGGCGGCTGGAGTTGGGGGGCGAAGTTCGGCGACCTGAACAACGACGGCCGGCTCGACCTGTACCTGACCAATGGCTACGTGTCGGCGAACCAGGCGAAGAGCTACTGGTACGACTATGGTAAGATCGCCGGTGGCCTCAAGGGTTTGATCGGTGACGCCATGTATTGGCCGCCGATCGGCGACCAAAGCCTGGCCGGTTACCAGCCCAAATGCGTCTGGCTGAACAAGGGAGGCGATTTTATCGATGTCGCCGTCGCCGTGGGCGCCGACGACGTTTACGACGGCCGCGCCGTGGCGCTGGGCGATCTGTTCAATCGCGGCGTGCTCGACGTCGTGGTGGCCAACCAGAAAGGTCCGCTCTTGCTTTACCGTAACACCGTTTTGCCGGGCCGCGACTGGGTACAGTTTGAGTTGGTGGGCGGCGCCAGGCCAGGCGGCGAAGCGGGTTGGAGTAACCGCAGTGCCGTGGGCGCTGAAGTACTGTTGTCATGGCGGCAAGGACCGGAGGGCCCAACGCGCGAGCAGGTGCAGGTCGTTTCGGCCGGTGACGGCTATGCTTCACAGAGCATGTTCCGCTTGCACTTTGGTCTGGGCGAAAACGCCACGATCGAGCGGGCCACCGTCAAGTGGCCTTCGGGCCGGACGCGGACACTGGTGGACTGCAAGGCTGGCGTCGTGCATCATGTTGAGGAGCTCGATTCCGAGAGGTCTGACGAATAGCGCGCGCCATGACAACCAATTCGCCAATGGTCTCGAACTCGTGTCCGTCCGCAGCCGAACAAGAAGGTTGGCTCGGCTTCACCCTGCGTTCGGCCGCGACGGCCTTGCTTGTGGGCGGCTATTATTGGGTCCGGGAACCGCTGGGCCGCGTTGTCAGCGACTGGTATTCGCGCTCCACCGGAATTACGCTCGATGCGGCCACACCGCGGATCGTAGGCGTGGTGTTGCTTCTGGCCGTGCTGGTGGCCGTGTGGCGGAAGACCGTGCTCGGCGACCCACGCTACCACGCTCCACTTCTGGTCACGACGATCCTGGCTGTCGGCGACGCGGCGTTCAACATACTGGAGAACCACCCCGCTCCGCCTTGGCTGGTGTCAGCGACCGGTGGAGCGGTGATGGAGTACTCGCCGACCTTCGTGGCGATCGTCGTCACCATGCTCGCCGAAATCGTGCTTGGCCGATTCTTCTGGGGCAAGTGGCCGCACCTGGCAAGCGCTTACGTCTCGGGCATCAGCGTCGGCATCCTGATCAAGTCGTCGCAACTTTGGCCATTCGTCCTGTGCGGGCTGATCTCAATCGCATCGAAATATGTCTTGCGGATCGGCAACCGGCACCTTTGGAACCCAAGCAATTTCGGCGTGACGATGATGCTCCTGTTGGCGCCGGCCCATGTGGCCAGCCTCAGCGTTCAGGCGGGAAACAATGGCGGTGCGGTGGTGATCATCTGGCTCTTGGGTGGGCTGATCATGTACCGGCTGGGCCGCTTTCATATCCCGCTGGCGTTCACGGCGGCATTCATCCCTCTGGCGTTTCTGCGGAGTTACGTGACCGGCCACGCCTGGCAGACCGAAATCGCGCCGATCACCAGCCCGATGTTTCAGCTCTTTATCTTCTTCATGATCACCGACCCCAAGACGACGACGCGCACCTGGCGTCGGCAGGTATTCGTTGCTGTGCTCGTCGCGGTCATGGAGACGTTTTGCAGGCTGGTGTTCAAGGATGTCCATTCGTTGTACCACGCCTTGTTCATCGTCGGGCCGGCGACCAACCTGGTCGAGATCTACGCCGACCACCGCGCGGCGCGGCCGGCGGCGCAAGTGTAGCCACTGAGGGCACTGGGGACGCCGAGACGGGAGCTCGTTGTGGTCGGTGGCTCAACAGCGTGGTGGAATTGGATTGACGCCGCCAGTTGGACATGTAACCGGAAGCCGCCACCCGTAGTGGGGCATCAGACGCTGGGGACCCACTTCCCCGCCACCAATCTCGTTGACGATCTCAGGACGGGAATATAGGATTAACAGGCGTTTTCGGCATCTCGCCCGCACTCATCGGCGCCATTAAGATGTCGTTTGGCTGGAAATCGACGTTCAAGCAACGCCGGTCGCACGTTGGCCTTGCCGTGGCAGGCATCAGACTCGCGGCGGCAGGCGTGTTTGTGGTTGCGCTCGGCAGCCGACAAGCTGAAGCGACTTGCGGCGATTACGTGATGATCGGCGGCCACCAGGCGCGCCGCCATGAACAGCCGGCCCGCTCAAACGCCGATCAATCATTTTCTCCCGAAGATTCCCCGCGTTCACCTCCGTGCAACGGTCCAAGCTGCCAGCGACGGCGCTCGCAGCCCGTAGCTCCCCAGCGAAGCGCCCACGAAGCCAGCGGCCCCGATTGGGCCTATTGGCAAATCGCGATCCTCTCTCCAAGGGCCGATCTGTCGCGTGCATGTCTCCAAGAGGCTTTCCTGGAGCCTGAAGGCCACTTCCCCCCGCTGTTGCGGCCGCCTTGTCTTCACGGCTAGTCCATTTACCTTTGACAACGGCTTGACTGCACCCTCGCGCGTCATGGCCTGATGGCCGGTGCATTCGGCATTCATTCATCATCGCCCGTTTTCATCAAGGAGTATTGCTCCCATGTCACATCATCGACGTCACGCGTTTACCTTGGTTGAATTGTTGGTAGTCATCTCAATCATTGGAATGCTGATGGCGCTATTGTTACCGGCAGTGCAGCAGGCCCGTGAGGCGGGCAGGCGGAACACTTGTTCGAATAATCTGCGCAACATTGGTCTGGCCCTGCAGAATTTCGCAAGCACCGGCACGCAGCGATCGCTGCCAGGCTGGCGCGACACGTTGACCTTGTCGCCACCCTTGGTGATGAATGGCAATACAATCCCACAGTACCCCGTGAGCTGGATCGTGACGATTCTCCCGTTTCTCGAAAGGGCCGAGCTGTACAGGCACTGGCGAAACGGCGATTTCATCAATGCTGGTCCCATGGGCATGATGCCAAATCCGATTCTTGATCCCGTGCAGCATGGATACCTGGAGATTCTGGTTTGTCCCAGCAATCCACCCGCCCAAACGGCCCCCCCTCCCTGCGCATATGTGGTCAACGCCGGCCAGCCTGACGTGTCGGCCACGGCAGCTATGGGGGGGATGCCGGCGATGCCCGCCGACTGGCGTGCCAACGGCGTGTTCCTTGATCGATTCCAGGACTCGATGGAGTCGATGATGGCCAACGTGCCCATGTCGCAGACGTGCAATATGGGGCCAAACCTGACCACACCCCTGGACTTCATCAGCGCCAACGATGGCCTTTCGTTGACGTTTATGGTCTCAGAGAACTTCGACTCCGGCAGCTACGCCGATCCCAACGCCGCCGGCCAGCCCGATTCGAGCATGACCGGTGGCGGTGGGATGGGTGGCGGTGGGATGGGCGGCGGTGGGATGGGCGGCGGCATGAGTGGCGACCTTCCCTATTCGGTCCTGGAGGCGATGCAAGGATTCATCTGGTGGGGTGACGTCGACTCCGGCGGCAATACGACACCTCCCTACAATACGAAGTTCGGCCGAATCAACAGTCCCACGGATAACACGGGTAGCAGCAGTGCCTACTACCCCTACACGAACGCGCGGCCATCCAGCTATCACCCTGGCGGAGTCAATTTGCTCTTCTGCGACGGCCATGGACGGTGGATTTCACAGGACATCGACTACAAGATCTACTGCCTGCTGATGAGCAGTTGCGGCGCTGAGGTCCAGCCGCCGGGCACGACGACGGTTCCGAACACCGCAGTATGGAATTACCTCCGCCAAACACCGCTGAGCGACGGCGACGTGCAGTAAAGAGGTCGTCTATCGCTTGTAGGTGCCCACCAATTCGCCTTCGGCCAGGATGTGGCCTTTCATCGCTTTGAGCAGGGCGTTTTTGGTCGCCTTCGCTTCCAGCGTGAGCGGAGCGTCCACCGCGTACATTCGAAAGTGATAGTGGTGTGTGCCGCCTGGCGGCGCCGGCCCGCGATAGCCGACCGTGCGGCCGGAAGGCCAAGAATTGAGTCCCTGCAAGGCCCCTGGGGGCGTTTCGAGCCGCTCGCCCGTTTCGACGCCCTCGGGCAGCTCGCGCACTTCGGCGGGGATCTTGTAGAGCACCCAGTGGACCCACGGCTCTTTTGAAGGGGCGTCAGGGTCGTCGCAGATCAGCGCCAGCTCTTTCGTGCCTGGCGGGAGTTTGTCCCAGGTCAAGGGTGGCGAGATGTCGTCGCCGTCTTCGGTGTACTTTTTGGGAATCGCGCCACCCGTTTCGAAGGCGCTGCTCGTAAGTCGGATCGTCATTGGCGAGTGTCCCTCTTTTCCACAGCCGGCCAGAGACGCCACGGCCGCGGTGAATAGCACAAAGACCATGTTAGGAGTCCAATGGTACATGGTCTGCATTCTACTCCATTTCGTTGTTCGCGCAATCCAATGTCAACTTCAGGGAGCGGCAACACGGCCCCTGCATTTTAATCGCGGGCTTGCCGCCGGATAACCGCACTCCCCTTCATACCGGCGGGATGTTAGAATCATGGCCTTGAATTCCAAAAGCGATACTCCACGCGGCTAGGAATGAACCGAATTGGCGGCCTATACCAAAGCAGCAGGCGCACTCTGTGTGCCGCCGCTTGCCGCTTTTGGACGTCGATTTGCCCAAGGTTACTCCCGGAATCAGGACTCAGCCCAATGAACCAACGCATTCCCGTGGTCATTTCCATTGCACTTGCCGCTCCCTGGCAGCTCTGCAGCCCGATCGGCGATTTGCGGGCTGCGGAACGCGACGCCAATCGTCTGGCCGTCAAGGCGACCGATTGGCCCTGGTGGCGCGGCCGCACTCGCGACGGCGTGGCCGACGCAAAGCAAAAGCTGCCGCTGCGCTGGAGCGAAACGGAGAACATCGTCTGGAAGACGGCGGTGCCGGGCCGAGGGCACGCATCGCCCACGGTCGTCGGCGACCGAATCTATCTGGCGACGGCCGACAAGGCACGCGAAACGCGGTCGGTAATATGTTACGACCGCGCGACTGGCGGTGAGCTCTGGAATGTCGATGTTCACACTGGCGGCTTCGAACAACGCGGCCACGAGAAGAGCTCTCAGGCCTCTGCCACGATCGCCTGCGACGGCGAGCGCCTTTTCGCCAACTTCCTCGACAATGGTGCGATGGTCACCACCGCACTCGATCTCGATGGAAATCAACTCTGGCAGACCAAGGTCTGCGAGTTTGCCACGCACCAGGGGTTCGGCTCGTCGCCGGCGGTCTACGAGTCGCTGGTGATCGTCTCGGCCGACAGCAAAGTGGGTGGCGTCGTGGCGGCGCTCGACCGCCGCGACGGAAAGATCGTGTGGAGTTACGATCGGCCCAAGCAACCCAATTACACTTCGCCCGCCATCCTGCCGGTCGACGGTCGCGACCAGTTGCTCATGGCCGGCTGTGACCACGTGACGAGTCTCGATCCGGTGAGTGGCAAGAAGTTCTGGGAAATCGAAGGCTCGACCACCGAGTGCGTCGGCTCCATCGTCAGCGACGGCAAACTGGTCTTCGCCAGCGGCGGCTACCCAAAGAAGCTGACGCAGGCTGTTTTGGCCGACGGCACGGGCAAGCTGGTCTGGCAGAACGATGTGCAGACCTACGTCCCTTCAATGTTGGTGAGCAAAGGGCACCTCTACACCGTCACCGATGGCGGCATCGCCATGTGTTGGGAAGCCACGACGGGCAAGGAGGCCTGGAAGTCGCGACTTGGCGGCACGTTCAACGCGTCGTTGGTGCTGTTGGGTGACCAGATTCTCGCGACGAATCAAGAGGGGCACACGTTCATTTTTAAGGCCAGCCCCGCTGAGTTCCAGTTGATCGCCGACAATCAACTGGGCGACGACGTCTATGCCACTCCGGTCGTTTGCGGGAACCGGATCTATATGCGTGTCGCAAAACGAGAGGGCGAAAAGCGGCAAGAGTGGCTGTACGCGATCGGCGGTGACGGAACGTGACCGCTTGTCGACGCCGCACGCATCGAACGAATGTCGCACGTCTACCTGCTCGAATCGAATCCAGGCAGGTCATCGAACCGCTGCCCGAATGCGCTCCATCCTCGTTCGGTTCACGCCAAAGTCCGAATGGCCCACTCTTGACGCTGACCGAAAATGGATGACCCTCGCCTTTCGATCCACGAAAAACTCGACATCATCGACAAAACGAAAGAGGCGGCTCGTGGCCTCGGCGTGAATGTAGTCTTCCGTCTCTGTGACGATCCTCATCCGAGGCATGGCACCAATCGCCATTTTCAGCCGCCCAATGGCCTGCTCAGGCGAATCGTTGAAAGGGATTGCCTCCATGCAGTGGCCAGCATCAGTGGCTTGAGACGATACGCAGTTCGGCGAGTTGGGACAAGGAGCCAACCGGCCATTCACGACACCCAGGTTTGACGGTTTCCTTGCCATTAAACTGAGGGTTGCCAGCACGACCACCGGCGAAAGCAGGACGAGGGGCACGATGAAGTAGATTAAACGTCGTGGGACTCGGTATTGGTCTGCCTGCATTTTATCGCCGAGCGGTTTTGGAGCCAGCCCAGCCATCGAGAATCCCGCGTCGCATGGCAGACTCCTTTTAGTTTGGCGGCTGCCGAGAATTTACCAAGAATCGTTGGGACGATGGAACTCGATTGTCGCGGGTTGGGCCGGTCGATTTTGCCGCCAATCGGATAATTCGGCGGGCGATGCAGCAGGGCCTGACGACAAAGGTCGCACTATGGGCCGCGTGGAGTCATAGTCAAAAGGCGGTTTCACTCGCGATCCACGACCGGCCGAATCCGATGTGGGTTAGTTGTTCCTGGTGCGTATGGGCAATTTCCAAGCCCGGCGACGTCCAGGCCACGATCGAGGGATGATGGGCCAATCGTGGGCAGACCTGGTCGGCCCAGGCCAAGGGCATGAACTGCACGACCGGGCATCCCGTGGTATCGAATTGACCGTACAACCTGTCAGCGAAAATCTCGCGCAGCCCGACCGCCGCGCCCGACGGAAGGCCAAGCGATGCAAGCCACTCGCCAAAGCGCCGTTCGTCGACCTCCCTCGCCGGCGGATCGAGAACGACGACTGGCCACACGATCTGTGTATCGCCGACTGCCAGACGCTCCTCCGTAGCCTCCCACACGAGGCGCGGGCATGCCGTGCGGCGGACGGTCTGCCAGGCCGCGGCGCCGCCGGCCACGAGCTTGATCTCCACTGGCAACGACCGTTGATCTCCGGAAATCATTTGCCAGCGAGGCAACTCGGGAACCAACTCAGCCAGTTCGAACCGCTCACCGACTCGGAACTCGCCGTAGATCAATTCACGCTCGCAACCGCCGACGACCACGGCCGCCAACGGCCATGCGGCCGCGCCGCCAATCCGGCCGGTAACGTGCAACCGCCCAGCCCTTTGTTTCTCTTGGGCCCAGACCGCCAGATCGCTGATGAAAACCGACGAGCGGATTTCGAGCCGCACCTCGCCGAGCGGGCCGCCGGGCTTGAGTTCGCGGCCGGGGCGCCCAAGATTGAATCCGCCAGGTTCCACGCCCGGAAATTCGACCTCCAAGGTGAGTTCGTTACTTGCTTCGACGCACTCGGTGACATCGAACTCGCCATGCAATGCGTAGGCCTGGACCTCGCCCAGCCGCCGGCCGTTTAGTGCCACGTTAGCCCGTGCATCGGCCCCTTCGACCACAAGCCAGACTCGCTCGTGCGAGTCGAGCCCGCTGGGACGATTGAAACGTCGGCGGTAGCGCACCCGTCCCTGGAAATCGCGGCCGAGCAAATCACCCCAATCGCCCGGAAGCGTCGTCCTTCCCGCAGGCGCGACGTCGCCCTTGACGTCGCGGCGCTGCCCGCGCACGTCAATCGACGCATGTGTCAAAATCTCATAGTCCCAAGGGCCGCGGAGGCGAATGGCGTGAGGGTAACTGGGCATGGAGCAAGGGAAAGTAGGCGGAATTTAGTATTCAGGATTCGGACAAAGCGCGTAGCGATTCGTCCGTGATTTGCGAACGGCTGACGTGTATTTTCTTTAGCCGCCGCAAGCCCGCCAGCAGCGCGACGCCCTTGTCGCCAACGGCATCGGCACGGCAACGATCGTGGCGAAAGGATCACCAGTGCTGGATGCTCGAGCCACAATTGTGCCGATTGGCAAATTCTAAATCGCGAGCGGTTCGGTTGCATCGCCGAACTTCTGCATTGTGACGCCCATCCGGTCCATGATGGTCAAGTACAAGGCTGACACTTTTCGGTCGCGGCTGTTCTCGAAGTCCAGGCTGCGGCCGGTTTCGACCTTCCCACCCAGTCCTCCGGCCATCAAGAGCGGAATCTTGGGCGCGTTGTGAGCCGTCCATTGCTCGTTCGCCAGAATCACGCAGCACTGATCGAGCACGCTGCCGTCACCTTCCTGCATGGCGTCGAGCTTCCCGATAAGATAGGTGTATTGCTCGACCCAAAACCGCGTGATCGACGCAAATTCCTGGCCCTGCCAGTTGTGCGAAAAGCTGTGATGGTCGTCGCGCAAACCGAGGAACGGGTAGACCTGGCCGGAGAGATTGTTTGCCAACAGCATCGTCGCGATCCGAGTGCGGTCGGTCTGGAAGGCCAGCGCGATGACGTCGCTCATCAGCCGGGTGTGTTCGTCGATCTGCGTGGGCAGCCCGTCGGCAGGTCGCCGATCCTTGACCGACTCGCTCACGCCGGCCAATCCAACCTGGCCCTGGTTCAGTTTAGTCAGCCGCTGTTCGACTTCGCGCACGGAGGTCGCATATTCGTCGATCCTCGCCCGGTCGGAGTTCGAGGCCTGGCGCGCCACATCGTTGAGTTGTTCCAGCACGTGGTCGAGTACGCTCAAATGCGTGCGGCTGCCTTGGCTCTCGAACAAGCTGTCGAAGGCCAACGATGGGTACAGCTCCGATGGCACCGGTGAGACCGGCGAGCTCCAGGAAACGTGAGAGGAATACATCATCGAATAACCTGACTCGTGAAACCCGCTCACCGGCCGTTCGCAGGCCAAGACCAGGCTGGGCAGCACGGTGGCGTCGCCAAGTCGCTGCGCGAGAATCTGATCCATGCTGGTTTCCGCGTGAATCTCGCGCCCCCCCTTCGGCTGCACGCCCGTCAGGATTCCGGCCGCACCGCGGGCGTGTCCGCCCACCACCTCGCCTGGATGGGCAAGTCCGTTGATGAAGTTGATCTTTTGCCTGAGCGGAGCGAGCGATGCGAACGCCGGCCCCAGCTCCATGGCCGCACCGTTACCCTTGGCCCACCACTCCGGCGGATGAATGCCGTCGCCGAAGAAAAGAAACGCGAATCGCTTTGGTAGTGCGCCGCCCGTCGATTCACGGTCGGCGGCGAACAGCCGGGCCGATTCCAACCACGGCAACGCGACCGTGGCGCCAATGCCCTGTAAAACGACGCGTCGAGAAACCTTCGACCGCATGGATAATTCTCCTCGGAGTCAAGCCTATCATTTCATCAAACCAATCACTGCCCGTCCGCACCCCATTCGGCACCGCGCTGCAACCTGAATTGCGGGCTGCGAACGACAGTTTCAAACAGCGCCGAAAAACGGTCATCGTTCCTCTCCAGCGCGGCTTCCATTTCCATCAACAGCGGCTGGTCGGATAGCAACACCGAACGGCCGAGGGCGTAGCCGAGAAACTTGCGACACAGCGTGCGGACAAAATCGCGGCGACGATGCTCACGAATATACTCGATCAACCCCGAAATGCCTTGAGCCGTTTGGCCGTTGGGCAGAACGACGACGTTGTCGATCGGGCGGCCTGCCAGGTCGTTCATTCGCGCGCGGCCGATCGGGTCGAAACCTTCCAAGGCCATGCCCAGGCTGTCGAAATGCGTGTGGCACATGGCACACTTCGCGTTGGCCGTGTGCGCCGTGATCAGTTCGCGAATCGAAGTTGCCGCCAGCTTCTCGTTCGAAGGCAGCTCCGGCACGTCGGCCGGCGGTGGCGGAAAATGCTGCCCGAGCAGATGATGCACTGCCCAGAAGCCGCGCTTGATCGGGCTGGTTCGTTCGCCTTTCGAGGTCTTCGTCAAAATGACACCCATTCCGATCAGCCCGCCGCGCCCCAGCTCGCGCAAGCCAACTACTCGATGCCAGTCAGCGGGACTGGCCGAAATGCCGCTGTACTGCCCAGCAATTTCCCGGCCGTAGTGTTCGGCTAACACGCCGTTGACGAACGTTACGTCGCTGTCGATCAGCTCGGTGATCGGCCGGTCTTGCTGAATCAGGTACGTCGTCAGGCGAACCGGCTCTTCGAACATTGCTTCTCGCAGCGGGTCGTCGTAGCCCGCGAACGCCGGCGCATTGATCGGATCTTTCGATAAATAGTCGCGATACCGCAGCCACTGGCCGAAGAACTCACGGGCAAAGGCGTCGATGCGCGGATCGTTGAGCATTCGTCGAGTCTGCGCCACCAGCTCAGTTTGATCCTGCAACGTGCGCATGCGAGCGACCGCTCGGAGCTCGTCATCCGGCAGCGACGACCATAGGAAATAACTCAGCCGGCTCGCCAACGCGTCGTCGTCGAGCGGCCGCGCACCCGGTCCGGGGGCCGAAGTGCTCAAGTGGAAAACGAAATTGGGCGACATCAAGACCGCCGTGAACACGCCTCGCAGCGAAGCTTCGACGCTTTGACCTCGCTTCCGCAATGTTTCATAGAGCGTTCGCAGCGACTCGACGTCGCCCGCATTCAACGGCCGACGAAAAGCCCGCTCGGCCAGTGCGTCGAGATCGGCAAGCGCCTGTTGCTCGGCGGCTTTCAATTGCTCGCGATACAGCGCGAGGCCGGCCCGAATCCTGGCAAAGAACCCGTGAATCAGATCGAATTGTGCGTTCGGCATCTCGGGCTCGAGCGTTCCGTCGGTCAGCTTGACGCCCATTTTTTCCAAGTAGACCTTCTCGAATTGAGTCAGCAGGTCATCTTCGACGAGCCGAGGATCTTCCGGGCGGAGAAAATCGAATCGCTTATCGTGCAGCACATGCCGCTCGGACCGCTCGAACCAGACGAAACCACGAATCAGCGTCTCCGTGCTTTGCGTGACAAAATCGAGTTCCCGCCAAAGGCCGTCCAGCTCGCGCGCGTCTTGCTCGCTCAACACTTTTTCCACGAGCGGCCTGTCATCACGGAAGAAGCCATCGACCAGATGAAAACCGGCAGCAAGTCCACGTTCGTTGTCGACAAAAAAGTAGCGATTCGGAAAAGCGCGGCAGAATTCGACGGAGGAGTCCGCCATGCTCGTCGCCACATTGCCATTGGGATCGATCAGCAGCTCAACATTCGCGGCGTATGGGTCTTCAGGCGGCTTGCCAAACCCGGGCAGGACATAAACACTGCAATTCCCTGACTGCTCATGTAGTTCGCACTCGACGAAAAGTTGCTTCCCATCGAGTTGCCGCAGCAATTCAGCGCTCAGCGGGATCTCGATCTGTGCGGGTGCCCGGACAACGCACGAATCGGCATCGATTTCAGCACCGCTGGGACCCTTTCCAAATGCAAGCATTTGAGCGATCGCCGGTGCGTGCTGTTCGAGCACTTCGCGCAAGGTCACGGTTTCGCGCTTCTTGGCCTCGTCATCGTTGCGCGGGGGCGCGTTCGCTTTGCTGAAGATCGGCCGGCGCAAGACGACCAACCCGCCCTCGCGGTCGTCGCCAAACGCGTAATCGAAGCGCAGGTTTAACGTGACGTTCTTGGCCGAAGCTGCATTAACGGGTACCGCTTTGAGCCGATCGAAAGAAATCGTAATCCTGTTCTTGAAGTTGCCGGGGTCGAATTGATCTCGCTGGGCTGCCGTCCGGGCGCGAAGATCAAGGTGGCTAATCGGCCAGTTGCCCGCGTTGGCTTGAATCAACGCCGGCTCGTGATAGCAAAGCCGTCGCTGGCAGAATTCGATGAAGCGCTCGAGAGCGGACAATTCTGGTGGCCGGGCGTTAGCCCCGGTTGGTGCGGGGATCGCCTCCCATAATTGCCCGACTTGCTTCAAATAGCCGGATGATTGGGGGGCCTTGCTCAACGTTTCCCAGATCAGCGCCAGGTATTTGGGGCTCAGACCACGATGCTCGGCCCAAGCGTCGATGCCCAGCGCGCGGTCGGCTTCGTCGCGATGACGATATCGCCAGCACGCTTCAAGAAAATCGACGACCCGCACCGCGTGCTTTTGGTAAAAGTCGATGATGGCCTGTTCGGTCAGCTTCTTTTGCTCGTTGTACGAAGTGACCGGAAATGGAGCGAACGCGATGCCGTCGGTCTTGAGTACCATGTGCTCCGAAACATGCTGAGCGGCGGCCAGATATTTCTTTAGCAAACTCGGCGACATGCCCAGCGATTCGCCGGTATTGTCGAATCCCTCGCCGCCGGCAGGGTCGGGCGGAAAGTCGCGAGTCGGCTGGATGTCGATGCCGGTCAGATCGCGAACCGACCGGTCGTACTCGATGTTCGACAGTCGCCGCGGCAGTACCACTCCGGGATCGCCGGCGCGCTTCTTGGCCTCTTCCAGCAGGATCGATTCAACTGTTTCAGTGGCGGCTCTTCGTTCCTCGATGGTCGGTTGCGGTTCGTCCTCGGGTGGCATTTCGCCGTCGCGGATGAACTCAACGACATGATTCCAGCGGCGAAAATCGGCCGACACATGTCGGGCCTCGGTATAGCGAGTCAAATCCAATTCGCCGCGGGCCTTCTCGCGGTTATGGCAACGCACGCAGAATTTTTCCGCGAAAGGCTGGAAACGATCGACGAACAAATCGGCCGCATTGGCATGCACAGCCATAATTGCGATCAAGACCAGCGTGGTCACGGCAAATTGAAAAGACCGAAGAGTCTTCATGCGTCGTTCTACACAGGACTTCGTCATGCCATCAGTTCGCGGATGGGCTCGCGGTCGTCCAGCAAGTGCTGCGGCCGGCCGTTAAAGTCGGGCAACTTGATGTCGAGGTCGATGCCCAGGACACGGTAAATGGTCGCCAGGACGTTTTGAAAGCTGATCTTGCCGCTCTTCGACCGCTCGGCACGGGAGTCAGTTTCGCCGATCACCTGACCCATTTTCAGTCCACCGCCATAGAACAATGCGCAGCCAGCATCCGCCCAGTGTTCACGGCCGGGACCGGGGTAGGAAATCTTTGGCGTGCGTCCGAACTCTCCCAGGACGACCACGAGAACGTCCTGATCGAGTCCGCGGTCCCTTAGGTCGTTTGCCAGTGCGACCAGGCTCTGGTCGAGCACCGGCATCAGCAGCTTCAAGGCGTAGAAAACGTCGCTCTCGGGACCGCTGTGGTGGTCCCACGATCCTACTCGTAAAGTCACCACGCGGACCCCGGCTTCGACGAGCCGGCGAGCCAACAGGAACGGCTTTGCGTCCCAATCGTAGAGAATGCTCTTCACGGTCTGGTGCGGGTATTTGCCCGCCTTGTGCCCATACCGCGTGAGCACGTCGGCCGGTTCGTTGCTCAGGTCGAATGCGTCGCGGACTCTTGGCGAGGCGATCATCTCCAATGCCTGTGCCTGAAACCGATCGAGCCCGCCAAAGACGTCCTGGCGATCCAGATAGCGGTGCAGGTTGTCAAAGGTCCTCAGCAATTTCCGTCGGTCGTCGAGCGATTTCAAGTCCTTCACTGGAGTGAGGTCGCTGAGAGTCTCTTCCGATGGACGGAAGGGCGCATGTCCAGCGCCGGCGTAGTGAGGCTTTTCGAACTCGAATTGTTCGATGGCCGCCTGGTCAAGGCTCACGTATGTGGGCAGCGGCAAATTCGTCGCCGCCAGCCGGCTGACGATCGAACCGAAGGCCGGACGTTGCCCGGCCGTACGCGGCAACCCCGTATACACCTCGCTGAGGAAGTGATCGTTCTCGACCGACCTGATTCCGCGGACCAGCGCGAGTTGGTCCATGAGTCCCGCCTGCGCGGGCATGTGCTCACAGATCTGCACCCCGCTCAGGCGAGTCGCGATCGGCACGAAGGGACCGCGATACTCGGCGGGGGCCGCGGGCTTCAAGTCCCACATGTCGATGTGAGAAGGTCCACCCCCGAGGACGATATAAATCACCGATTTCTGCCGTCGAACGTGCGTTTCCGCTTGGGCCTCGCGCCGCAGCAGGTCGGCCAGCGTCAAGCCGCTGACGCCGAGCGCTCCAATTCGCAGAAACTCGCGGCGGCCCATGCCCTTGTCGATGGCGGGAATTTGGCCTGGAATCGTAAGCACTGGCAAACTCCAACGACGCCGTTGACGACTGGCGGCTCGTACACAAAAATGGGTGAGCAACTGTGCCCATTATGCACGTTATTTCAAGCCAATGCGAGACTGCTGAACGGTCGTGACCTAGGCCAGTGCTCGCCGGACACAACCGAAGCCGCCTCGATCCGTCCGATCGGCGCCAGTCATTCGAAACTGACGCCTTGGATCGACTCTGGAGAGGAATCGTCAAGACAGGCGAATTGAAGGCGCGCATCAAACGCCGGGCAGCCCTACTTCGCGGGCTTGGCCTTGACGGGCCAGAAGCTCAAGAGGCTCTTCTTCGAGCCCTTGCCGTCGTCGTCGTCCGAGGCTGCCTTGGGCGTTCCCGCGAGCGCCTCGCCCAGGTTGACGATGGCCTGCGTGATGGCAGCCTTGGGAGCCTGCTCGACCAGCGGCACGCCGTTGTTGCGCACCTCGACCATCGTCCGATAGTCGTTGGGCAACTGCCAGAAAATCTCACGGCCGATCGTGTCTTGGGCTTTCTTCAGGCTGATGTTGCCCGTGTCCAGTCCCACGCGGTTGACGACGATCTTGACCTTGTCGGCGACGCCCTTCATGTTGCCGAATGACATCATCAACCGCACGACGTTGCGCAGGCAGGGGAGATCGAGCTGCGTGACCAGCAGGATGTGGTTCGACGCCTGCAACGCCACCAGGTCGAGAGCGGTGTAACTCTTCGATAGATCGAGCACCAGGTGCGTGAACGTGGCCTTCAACAGCCCGAGCACCCGTTGCAGGTCATCCGGCGTGATCAGGCCCATGTCTTCCATCTGAACGGGACGCGGCAAGAGGAACAAACCCGACGAGTGCTTGGTGAGCGATCGTTTCAGAAGCGTGAAATCGAGTCGGGTGACGTTTTGTGCCACGTCGACCAGCGTGTAGTCGGGGATCGTGTCGAGGAATACGTCGGCGTCGCCCAGGCAGAGATCGAGGTCGACCAGCGCCACGGTGTTCTTTGGGTCCTGCGCCAGGGCGCAGCCCAGGTTCACCGCCACACTGGTGGTCCCCACACCGCCGGTGGCGCCCGCCACGGCGATGACCGAACTGCCGCGCGATTTGGTTTCGCCGCGGCCGAAACGGCGATCGCCAATGCGGTCCAGCGCGTCGAGCAGGTCCTGAATCCGCAGCGGCTGGTTGAGGAACTCTTTGGCCCCGGCCCGCATCGCCCGCAAGATCAGCTTGCCGTCGGTCGAGGCGCTGACCACCAAAATGCTGCACTCGGGCGAGGTCTCGCCAAGCTTCGCGACCAGGTCGAGCGACTTGTCGGTATCGTGGTCCAGGGCGACGATTCCGACGTCGGGGTGCGTCTGTGCGACGACGTCGGCGAAGAACTCATAGCGCGAGCACTCGGCTTCGAGCCAAACCCGGTCCATCCCCAGGAGCATGGTTTTCAGGTTGTCGCGCGACGAGTCGCTGGGGTCGACGATGGCGAGGCGGAGCACGTTACTCATGTCGTCGAATATCCAACCTTTGCGCGAAATGGACGTGCGGCGCGTGGCCGGTCAGCCGTACGACGCTTGGCACGGGAATCGCCCCTTGGAAGAACCCCTACTCTAACGTAGGTCATTTCCTGTCGGACCGATGAGACCCGGCAGCGATTTCCGAGAACTCGCATCGGCCCGGGAGCGCCGGTTGTCGGGGCTGGACGGGTTCTTTCGGCTGGAGGGGCCAAAGCTCGTTGGCATGGTCGGCGCGGGCGCCGATCTTGCCGACAGCGCCGGCCCCTCTCCACGATCAGCGGGCGCCGCCTCGCGACGGCGCGATGAAACGCCGGTTTCCGGCAGCCGCGTCGTACGCGTTGCCGGCTTCCTTGAACGGCGAGCGCTGCCTTGGGGCGCCGGCCGTTCCGAGTCGCTTTCACTATTCGGGACGGGAACGATTTCAATGGCGTCCGGCGGGAGCTGGTCTCTCCACGAACGCTCGGCGCCGATCATCCCTGGGAATCCTGGTGTGCCTTGCGGATAGGGGCCCATGATGCCGTTGGGATCACAGTTCGGCACCTCGATGTGCCCCCGCATCACCAATTCGCAGTCGCTTGGCACCCCCGTCGCCAGGCCCGGCCCGGTGGAAGGCACTTCGCAGGGATCCATGGCCTCGACCAGTTGCGGTGTGATCAAAATCAAAAGCTCGATTTCGTTGGTCGTGTCCTGCATATTGCGGAAGGCCGCGCCGATGACGGGCAATTCGCCCAGCCAAAGGATACCGCTACGCTGGCTCTGGTGCCGGAACTGCACCAGCCCCGCGATCGCCAACGTCTGCCCGGCGCGCAATTCGGCGCCGGTGTCGACCTCGCGCATCGTCAGGCCCGGTACGCTGGTGCCGTTGATGGTGATGCTGCGTGAGTTGTCGATTTCGCTGATCCGCGTCCGCGATTCGAGCCGGATCACACCATTTCCCATCACGATCGGCACGAAGTCGACTTGGGTGCCGTATTTGCGGTACTGGACCGAGATCGTTCCCAGGCTTTGCGGCACGAGAATCGGGAACTCGCCGCCGCTGTTGAACGAGGCGGGACGCCCGCTGATGGTCGTCACTTTGGGTTCGGAAATCACCTTGGCCACGTTCTGCTGCTGGAGCAGGTTGAGGATGCCGAAGAACGAATTTCCCGGGCTGACGACGCCGAACGTCATGTTCGGCGTTCCGGCGCCCGCCAGGACGTTGGCGGCGCCAGGTGTTTGGGTGGCGGCGCCGAAAGAGGTGTTGGCCGTCCCCTTGATTAAGCCACTGACGCCCTGGGCGACGAAATCGCCGCGGCGACCGATGTTGCCCCAGTCGAAGCCCGCGTTGCGGAGCTTGGTCCGCGAAACCTCCATGACTTTGATTTCGAGCAATACTTGTTGCACTCCGCCGACGCGGATGTTGTTGATCACCTTGGGATGATAATCCTGGGCCATTTCCATGATGCGCGTTACCATGTCGGGGTCGTCGACGTAGCCATCGAGGATCACGCTGTTCGACAACGGCGTGACTTTGATGGCGGCCCGCGGGAACCGCGATTGCAAGAGCATCTGCAGCTCCTGCGAATCGCTGAACACGATCACGTCGACCGTGTGGATTTCGTCCTGGTCGTCCCAAAGGTTGACCTGCGTGACCCCCGGCTTTCTCGCGAAAATTTGGATTTTGTCCTTGCTCAGCGGCGTCAGTTCCAGAATCTCCGGATTGTTCACCTGAGCCTGGGGGATGTCGCGGTCGAGCGTCAGAATGCGGCTCGTGTTGATGATCATTTCCATCCGTTCGCTGGGACTGTCCAGCTTGTGGACGATATTTCGCTGGTGGCCGCTCTGCGCAAAGAGCGCGGCGGGCGCGCAGGCCAGCAACAGGCAGCCGGCCAACGGCAGGCCGCGTGGATACGCTCGCACGCTGCTGCGAACGCGCGGCGCAAGGGACCTTTGAACTACGGCGAGAACTCGCCCGGCGAACATGGTAAGCATCCGTGACCTTCCTTACACAATTCCATTCGTTCGTTCGCGATAACTATTCCTCGTCTGAAGCGGCCGACGCATTGGTCGGCTCATCATCGTCCGGTACATCGTCGCCCGGTAGATCGTCACCGGCGTTTGCGTTTGGCACATCCGCCGCTTCGCGGCCGGCCGGTGTGGGACCAATGTTCATGGGCGCGCCACCTTCCCCGGTTTCCGGCAAGCCCCCATCTTCAGTGAAGACTACCTCTTCCGCGTTCTGGCCCCGTAGCACGACCATCACATGCACCTTCCTGGGCGGCAACGTGACGGGTATCGGGGTTAACGGCTCCGGCTTGGGTTCCGGCTTGGGATCACTCAACAAATTCATTAATTGTGCCGGGTTCGTCGGCAGCGGCGAAGCGCCCTTGTCCGTCGCATAGTTGCCGGTCAACAGCTCTTTGGCGCCGGCTCCGGGCGTATCGACGTTATCACTGTCGCTGGCGCTGCGCATCACTAGCTGGAGCTCGCCCAATTTGGTTGCGAACATGACCAGCTCGCACTCTTCGGGGGTGACCAGCAGTAGAATCGTCTTGACCGCGATCGACGACTCGCCCTCTTCCCGGCGCTGGAAATTGTCGTCGATGGAGAAGACCTTCACGTTTTGCATGAAGGTCCGGGTCATATCCGCCGCGATTCCCTCGTTGGGGTTTTTCTTGACGTGGACCAGCAGGTCGACCCGGTCGCCCGCCTGGATCAAGCCGCTCGCGCTGCTCACAGGATCGACTCGCACCGCCACGACGCGATAACCCTTGGGAATCAGGTCGGTGGCGTTGGTTTGCGTTTCGCCCTTGGCGAGCAGTTTTGGTTCCAGGATCGGTTCGCCGGCGAAGATCTTGACCCGGCAACGGCGGCCCTCGACGTCTTCGATGTCGCTAAGCGCGCCCGGTTGGACCTTGTCCTTGGGCCATTCTTCCAGCTTGACCATTTGCAAGGTCAAGGGATCGCCCATGGCGACGTCGGTCAGGGCCACGTAGATGGGCGTGGTTTCCGCCCCCACGACCTCAGGCGCCGGCCGCTTGGCCATCACCTGGTTGATGCCGATCGACGCGACCAGGCCGCAACCTAACGCCAGTACCAGCAATACGATCGATTTAGGACGCATCTCCCCCCCTCAATCCGCGCGCCGGAGAACCAACTCAATTACCGGCCTCTTCGACGCGCTTGCGACGTGCTTTCGTATGGTCTAGCCGCTACCACGCAAACCGCCGGTATTGTCGTTCCAAGTATCAACATTGGCGTGCTTCGCCAATCGACTTGATTGATTCGTAAGCCCA
>Ga0265331_10000199_pt1 | contig 73282 bp, 47 predicted proteins | sample 41923metaG_FD_202088 | JGI IMG/M metagenome (GOLD analysis project Ga0265331, IMG submission 202088) | Rhizosphere microbial communities from Carex aquatilis grown in University of Washington, Seatle, WA, United States - 4-19-23 metaG | ecosystem: Host-associated > Plants > Roots > Rhizosphere... | reverse complement strand
ACATCCTTGGGAACCGTTGAATCCTCCGCCATCACCGCCTCCTCTCTCTTTCGGCATATTATGCCGAAAGAAAAACAAAGGCAAACCCGCTTCAGACACTGCCCTCACTTTCCTGTCGTGCACCCGCATTCGGGCCGCGATTGGTACGCCGATCGAATTTGTGGCAAAGAGGAGGTGATCCGATGGTGAAAGCCAGAGCACTGCGCAAGCGCGATCTTCGAGAGCTGGGCTGGAAAGCCTTGGTGGCCGAGCTCGGTGTTGCGAACGCCACCCGATTCGTCATGGAGCTGCATGAAGGCGAGCACGACTATACCAAGCTGCGGGGCGAAATCTTTGCGGGGAAAAGCCTCGACGAACTCTACGCCGAGCTGCGGCTTGCCCAGCACCCACAGCGACGACGTGGATGATCCCGGAAAGAAGCGGCCCGCTGAGGCGGCGCGACGGATTCGGGAGTCACATCGGCGCACGTTCAGCGATAGCGCCGAGCTGATCCGAGAGGACCGAGAACGCTGATGTCGTGTTACGTCGCCGACGCCAGCGTGGCCGCGAAATCGTACTTCGAGGTTGACTGCGATCCAGAAGCAGCCCGCGACAGCGGTCAGTGAACCACGGCAACGATGCGGGCGAGCTGGACGTCGGCGTCGTCGATGAACGTCCCGTCGTCGCCGACCAGGTACGTCCGCCAGCCGCCGGGCTCCTTGAGCACGGTGCACTGCCGTACGCGCGACCAGGGATCCGCCCAGGTCGGTGCGCTGCCCGCCACGACCTCCACGGGTAGCCCAAGCTCCAGTGCCTGGCGCATCAGCGTGTAGAGCGTTGGCTCATCGTGATGGACCCACGGCGCCGGCAGGCGCTCGTCGAGGAAGCCCCACCGCAGGCGCACCGCTCCATGCAGCCGGCCGTATTGATAGAACGCGTACAATGCCTTGGCGTCGGCTTCGAGCCGGCGGCGCAGGCGCGTGGTCTCACCGTCGCGGAGGTAGGCCTGGAGCTTCCCAGGGTCGCTGAGCGGTCGGCTGATGCCGCACGAGCCTTGGATCAACAGCTCCGGCGTGATCTTGAGCACGCGACCGCGCTTGTTGAGCTGCCGGGTCTTTTGCGGTGGAGCGAGATCGGCAAGGCGCCGCGGCCCGGGATCGTAGGCGAGGGCCCGCAGCAGCGCGCGCACGTGCAGACCGGCAATGACGTCGTACGCGTCCAGCCGCTGCTTGACGCCGCCCAACTCGTCGCCCACGAATGTCTCGATCGTCCGGGCCCCCACGTCGAGGAGGACGGCGGCCTCCGGCTTCGCGGCGGGAACACCGTGAACGATCACGCGGCGCAGTTTGAGGAGCTCGCCGGCGCACGTTGCGCTCGGCCTCGATCGCGCGTTGCCTCGCCTGGATCTCCTGCGGGTCCACTGCCGTCCGCGCCCAGCGCCGGACCATCGCCAGCCGGTTGCGGACCGCGGTGCGTGCGGTCACGAGTGCGTCATTCCCGGGAGCGATCCCCCATCGTCCGTCGGCGCGGATCTCGACTGCCGACCGTGCTTGCTTGAACTTCGCCGCGTCCGCGGTCAGCCCGTGCCATTTCGTCCGCGCCGCGACGAGCGCGATCACCTCGCCGGGACGCAACGGTGAGCCATGGGCGTCGAGCACGGCCAATACCAGGCGTTGGCGTGACCACGAGTGGAGGGACGCGTCCTTCCACGCCTCGTCCAGCTCGGCCGGGGTCAGGGGGACATTGGGCCCGGGAAGCGGAGCGGATTCCGGCCGCGGCGCCGGCGGCCGGGTCACCCGCGGCGGCCGCAGGTCGAGCATGAAGACGCGCAACCCCAGGTCGGAATCGTGCGGGGCGAGGGCGTACTGATCGCCGTCGCGCCACACGGGTGGACGTGCCGGGCGGCAGCGCTGCAGGGCGGCAAGGGCCTCCTCGGCCGGCGCAATGCCCGCTTGTGCGAAGCGCTCGGCGACCTGTGCGAGCGTCATCGGCCCACCGCGTTCGAGCAGGGCGACGATGAGGAGCGCAAAGGCTGTGGCTTGCGGGTGGTGCCGCACCGCTTCGAGCCGGGGCACTGCGATGCCCAGCGGCTCGCAATAAGGATTCCTCATAGACACACGTTCATTGAGCTCCTAGCAATTTCTTTGGCACACTATCGGCACACTAAAACAAGAGGCGAGCCGTCCGAAGACGGCTCGCCTCCTAGCGCGCCCGGGGTGATTCGAACACCCGACCTACTGGTTCGAAGCCAGTTGCTCTAGTCCAACTGAGCTACGGGCGCATGAGAGTGTTCGTGTTCGTGCGCCTGCTCGTAGCGTCTTTCCTAGCCGCGCGCCAGCAGTGTCTACGGGAATTCCCTCCCTGAACGAAGACGAGCACGACTATCGTTCCACCTTCCACACCGTTCCCGCCGCCGTGTCTTCCAACACGATGCCCTTGGCTTTCAGCGCATTGCGAATGGCGTCGGCTTGTTGGAAGTCGCGCGCCTTGCGTGCTGCGTTGCGCGCCGCGATCTGGCGCTCGATTCCCGCGCCGTCAATGTCGCTGTCGGCGAGATGCGCGTGCTTGGCACGCTCGAGCACGATGCGTGGTTCTTGCCCGCCGACGCCGAGGACGGCGGCGATTTCGCTGATCGCGCGGCGCAAGCCTGGCACGCCCGCCAGGGTGCCCTCATCCAGCAGACGATTGATGGTGCGCACGGTGTCGAAGACCACGCTCACGGCTCGCGCGCTGTTGAAGTCGTCGTCCATCGCCGCACGGAACTCGCTCATCACCGTGGCGTCGGCCTCCCCTTGGTCCCCGCTTCCCGGGTTCCCGTCCTTGGTTGTCGCCGCGAGCGCAGCGTCGGCGCGTGCCAGGGTTTCGTAGATCCGGGTCAGGGCACGCCCCGACTCGTCGAGGCGCTCGGGTGAGAAGTCGAGCGGGCTGCGATAGTGGGTGCCGATGACGAACAGGCGTACGGCCTCGCCGCCGACGCGCGCCGCCGCTTCCTGCACGCTCATGAAGTTGCCCAGCGACTTCGACATCTTTTCCTGGCCGATATTCACCATGCCGTTGTGCAGCCAGTAGCGTGCGAACGCGCAGCCCGCGGCACCTTCGGACTGCGCGATTTCGTTCTCGTGATGCGGGAAGATCAGGTCCGTGCCGCCGCCGTGAATGTCGAACGGCTGCCCCAAATACTTCGTGCTCATCACGGAACACTCGATGTGCCAGCCGGGCCGGCCCTTGCCCCACGGGCTGTCCCATGCGGGCTCACCAGGCTTGCTGGCCTTCCACAAGGCGAAATCCATCGGGTGATGCTTGCGCTCGTCGACTTCAACCCGGGAGCCGGCGATCATGTCGTCCAGCTTGCGCTTCGCCAGCTTGCCGTACTCGGGAAACTTGTCGACCGCATAATAGACGTCGCCGTCCGCCGCATAGGCCAATCCCTTACGCTCCAGGTCCTGGATGAGCGCGATCATCTCGCCGATGTGTTCGGTGGCGCGCGGCTCGATAGTCGGCGGCAGGCAGGCCAGCGCCTTCACGTCCTCGGCAAAGGAGCGGATGTTGGCTTCCGCCAGCTCGATCGCCGCGATGCCGGCTTGCTGGGCACGCGCGATGATTTTGTCGTCGACGTCGGTGAAATTGCGTGCGAAGGTGACCTCGTAGCCGAGGAACCGCAGGTAGCGGAACACGACGTCGAAGGTGACCAGCGCCCGCGCGTGGCCGATGTGCGAGCGGTCGTACACCGTTACGCCGCACACGTACATGCCGACTTTTCCGTCTACCAGCGGCACGAATTCTTCGAGGCGGCCGCTTAAGGTATTGTGTATTCGCATTGCGAATGTGAATTGTAAATGGTGATTGGTGAACGGCGGAACGTAAATTTAGGGACAATTCACGATTCACAATTCACCATTCAGCATTGTCTTTCACTCCTCCTCTTCCCGTAGCTTGGCCATCACCGAGAGATCCTCGAGCGTCGTCGTGTCGCCCACCGTTTCTTTGCCGGCGGCGATATCGCGCAGCAGGCGGCGCATGATCTTGCCGCTGCGCGTCTTTGGCAAGGAGTCGGTGAAGCGCAGGTCGTCGGGACGCGCGAAGGCGCCGATCTCCCGCGCCACGTGCTCGCGCAACGCCAGGCGCAGCTCTTCGGTGGCCTTCTGGCCCGATTCGAGCGTCACGAACGCGGCGATCGCCTGGCCCTTCACGGCGTCGGGCCGGCCGACCACCGCCGCTTCGGCAACCGCCGCGTGACTCACCAGCGCGCTTTCGACCTCCATCGTCCCCAGGCGGTGGCCGGCGACGTTGACGACATCGTCGACCCGGCCCATCAGCCAGAAGTAGCCGTCCTCGTCCCGCCGCGCGCCGTCGCCGGTGAAGTACACGCCCGGGATCTGGCTCCAATAGTTCTGAACGTAGCGTTCCGGATCGCCATAAATTGTCCGTAACATGCCGGGCCACGGGTGCTTGATGACCAGGAAGCCCCCTTGGTTTACGTCAACGGCTTTGCCTTCGCGAGTCAACACGTCGGCGGCGATGCCCGGGAACGGGCGCGTTGCCGAGCCCGGTTTGGTCGGCGTCACTCCCGGAAGCGGCGCGATCAGGATCCCGCCGGTTTCCGTCTGCCACCACGTATCGACGATCGGGCAGCGCTGCTTGCCGATCTCCTCATGGTACCAGATCCACGCCTCCGGATTGATCGGCTCGCCGACGCTGCCGAGCAACCGCAGGCTCGTCAGGCGATGCTTGCGCGGCCACTCCCGCCCCCATTTGATGAACGTGCGGATGGCAGTGGGCGCGGTGTAGAAGATGCTGACGCCGTATTTGTCAATAATCTCCCAGCAGCGGTCGGGCTCCGGAAAATTGGGAGCGCCTTCGTACATGACCGTGGTCGCGCCGTTGGCGAGAATGCCGTACACGACGTAGCTGTGTCCGGTGACCCAGCCGATGTCCGCCGTGCACCAGAACGTGTCGTCATCCTTGAGATCGAAGATCCATTTGCTCGTGAGATAGGTGTGGACCATGTAGCCGCCGGTGGTATGCACGACGCCCTTCGGCTTGCCCGTGGTGCCGCTGGTGTACAGGATGAACAGCGGCTGCTCGGCATCGAGCGGCTCGGCGACGCACTCGTCGCTGGCGTCGTCCACCAACTCGTGCCACCAGCGATCGCGGCCGCCCTTCATGGAAACGGTCTCGCCGGTCCGGCGTACGACGACGACGTTCTCCACCGACGGCGCATCGCGTAACGCCTCGTCAACGTTGATCTTCAGCGGGACGACGGCACCGCGCCGGTAGCCGCCATCGGCGGTGACCACGAGCTTGGCTTGCGCATCGTTCATCCGGTCGCGCAAGGCGTCGGCGCTGAATCCACCGAAGACGACGCTGTGCGCGGCGCCGATGCGCGCGCAGGCGAGCATGGCGATGGCCGCCTCGGGAATCATCGGGAGGTAGATGCCGACGCGATCCCCTTTGCCGATGCCCAGGCGTTTGAGGACGTTGGCAAACTTGCAGACTTCGCGGTGCAGGTCGTGGAACGTCAGGGTGCGACTGTCACCCGGCTCACCCTCCCAAATGATCGCCGCCTTGTTGCGGCGCCAGGTCGTGAGATGACGATCGAGGCAGTTATACGACAGATTGGTGGTGGCGCCGACGAACCACTTGGCGAATGGAGCCTTCCATTCGAGGACGGCGCGCCACGGCGTGAACCACTCCAACTCGGCGGCGATGTCGGCCCAAAATGTCTCGGGCTGCTCGTCGGCCAAACGCGAGAGGCGCTCGTACTCGGCCGTTCCGAGGTGCGCTCGTTGGCTAAACTCGGCAGATGGAGCGAAGACTCGCTTCTCATTCAATACGGACTCGATATCGGCCTGCGCCATGTCTCACCTCGATCTCTCGGCTCCACGCTGCGGAGCTGTCCCCACCGCGCAAGGACACACTTTCAGCTGTGTACTCAGTTGCATGACGCGTCAAGGGTGGTCAAGCCACGGCAGAGCCCCGCCCGCGTCCGCGTCGACGCGACCCACAGTTCGCCATCGGGTGCTGTTACGACGATGTTCCCAAATAGGGTGATGTGCGCCATCTGACAAGGGGCCGAGCGCGCGGTTGGCCCCGGCCGTTTGCCGCGACTCAGCGAAGCGGCAAGCAGCGACGCCGCCCGCAGGTTCGCGTGTTAGAAATCTCTTCCTTCCGGTAGAGCAAACATCAATCGTTCTCCCAAACGGCGCAGTGCGCGCTCGGCCCGACGTGGCCGGCGCTGCGTGCCGCCCGCTGTCATCAAAAGGTAGTAGCGGTTCTGAGCTTCCCATGTCTGGAGCTCGATTGCGAGGGCGTGCGCCAGATCCAAGACGGCGTGCGCTCGCGTCGCGGCGCGTTCCCCGTTGGCCTCGAGCCCGCGCATCGCCTCGATCAATGCCGCGTCGAGCGCGACGCGCAGGTGATCGACGTGTAGTCGGAGCCCCCAACGTTGCGCGTCAGCGGCAAGGGCCAGTGCGTCGCCGCCGGCATCCGATCCAGTTGTGCCGCGCGCTACGGCCTGCCCCAGGTGATGCTCGATGACCAACGTTGCCGCGGTGCGCAGTACCTCGGAGAGGGGCGTATTTGTGTGTGCGAAGAAGTCGAGCAGCCGGCGGTTGCTGGCCACGAGCTCCTCGAAATGCGCCAGCCAGGTATCGGTTGTTTGCGCCGTCGCCCGGTCGAGAATCTGCCGACGCGCGGCAGCCGAGAGATCGCGTAGCGTGTAGGTCGCACCGAACGCGTCCATGCGGCGCACCAATTCACTGAGCGGTTCCGAAAGAAAGGTGGCGTGCAACTGGTTGTCGAGAGCGCCGCGCTCGCGCCGCGCCGAATCCGGGGCGACGGCGCCGTGCAGATTGTGGCCACCGAGGTGCAAGGCAGCGTAGATATAGGTGCCGCTTTCCTCCGTCACTTCCGTGAAGAGTTGGACACCGCCCGTCGCGAAGCTGGCGGTGCCGGCGCGTTCGACGATACGGTGGACGGCGGCGATGCGATGAGCCTCCGTGCGGGTCACCGGCGGCGGTTCGTCGAAGAGCGAGGCCATGGCGTACTGGGCGACCACGCGGCGGCTGTCGACTACCCGAGGGTGGACGAGGGTCTGGTACAGCTGGTGGCCATCGGCATAGCTGGGCAGATTGCTGCGCAGCGGCTGCAGGCGGCGCAAGAATTCCGGCTCGAGATAGGTGCCAAGCTCGGCGGCGAGCTGCAGGGCGCGCGCCGCGTAGGTGAGCACCTGTACCGTTTCGATGCCCGAAGCCTCGTCAAAGAACCAGCCGCAGCTGGTAAACGACAACAGCGCGTTGCGTTGCAGCTCGAGCAGCTTCCACAGGCGGGCGCGCTGGTCGCCGTGCGGCGCGCCCACCGCGTGTTGGGTGACGAACGCGTCACGCTGCGCCGGGTCACGCCGCAGCAGGACGTCGATGTACGCATCGCGCGCCGCCCAGGGGTCGCGCAGCAGCTTCGCGCCCTGTCGTTCGAAGAGGTCATCGAGCTGCGTCTTGAGCCAATCGAGGACCTGCCGCAGTGGTGTCCGCCAGGTTTGCTGCCAGTCCGGATGCGCGCCACAGTTGCACCCGCAGTGGGCGCGCCAGCGCTCGATGCCGTGAACGCAGCTCCACGAGCTGTTGTCGTGGATCTCCACCGCATCCTGCACGCTGACATGGTCGAGGTATGCGGCGTAGTTGGTGAGCTGCACGTGGTGTTCGTGCTCGAGGCTGTCGAGGGCGGCGGCCAGGGCCAGGTCGCCGAAATGATGATGATGGCCGTATGACTCCCCGTCCGTGGCGATGTGCGCAAGGGCTGTTGCGCCGCCCGCGGCCGCGGTTGCCGCGAGGCGGGCGGCGAGCTCGCGCCCGTTGTTGAGCAGGCCGCCGAAAGCGACGGCGCGCGCGATGTCCGTGTCATAGAAGAAGACGATGATGTCGCGCCCGCCGCCCAGGGTGCAGCGGTACGGTCGGGTGCAGTCGATTCCGCCGTGGCGTACCTCTATCCACGCTCCGTCGCCGTAGCGGACGCAGGCGGCCTGGGTGGGTGCGAGAATGGTGAAGCGCAAGCCGTGCTCGGCGAGCACCGTCAACGTGGCACGGTCGACGGCGGTTTCCGGCAGCCACATGCCGTCGGGGCGGCGGCCAAAACGGTGTACGAAGTCCGCAATGCCCCAGCGCACCTGCGTCCGTTGATCAGGGCGACTGGCGAGCGGCATGATGCAATGGCCGTATACCTGGGCGAGTGCATTGCCACGACCGAAGCGCTGGGCGCTCTGCTGATCGGCAAGCAGGATCTGCGCGTAGACATCGGGGCGGGCGCGCTCCATCCATGACAGCAGGGTGGGGCCGAAGTTGAAGCTGATACGGGTGTAGTTGTTGCGCAGCGCGGTGATGGCGCCACGCGCATCGAGGACGCGTGTGGCGGTGTTCGGGGCATAGCACTCGGCGGTGACGCGCTCGTTCCAGTCGTGATACGGCGCTGCCGAATCCTGGATTTCGACGGCCTCCAGCCACGGATTCTCGCGTGGCGGCTGATAGAAGTGGCCGTGGATGCAGACGAACGGCTTGGCGGCCACCGACATGCCGCAAACTCTAAGGAGCGCGGCGGGTGCAGTCAAACGGGCGGGCTGACCCGTATCATTCGGAGCAGCGTGAAAGCACCACGGCACATCGGCGCACGACGCTTACGGCTGCGGAGCGACTTGCGTGAGGCATCAAGGGCGCGCCGATCGTCCACCCCTGTGAGGCCGTAGCTCAGTTGGGGCGAGCGCTACAATCGTACTCTAAAGGTCGAGCGTTCGACTCCCTTCGCCTCTTTTCCAACCACCGCAGCCGGGTCGCATCACGTCGCCTCGGCCATCATCTCAATTTCGCCGATGGCGTGCTTGTAGTATGACCCTCCTGCCGCCGTGGAAGGAGGATCGCGCATGCATCCAGCCCCAGATACGCTCCAGCCCTTTCGCGACACCGAGCAAGCGCTGCACGAAGAGGCGATCGCCGCAGTCGGTTACGAAAACTTCGGCGCCCCGGCGTATCTGGAAGGCCTGCGGGTGGTGCTGGACGCGTATGATCACGAGGCGAAGTTTCACCCGGCAGGCCGGCAAGCCGCGCGTGCTAACCTGCTCCAGCTGCTGACGACGCGGTTGCGTTCGCAGCGGCTGCTGAACCAACACGCCGCGACACTGAGCCCCGAGATCCGCCGCCCGATCATTGTCCTGGGACTGGTCCGTACCGGCAGCACCGCGCTGCATCACCTGCTCGGCCAAGATCCGAACACCCAGACGTTGGAGTACTGGCTGGCCGCGCACCCGCAGCCGCGTCCGCCGCGCGCCAGCTGGGAGCAGCTGCCGGATTTTCAAGAATCGGCGGCCGAGATCGAGGGCATGTATGCCTTCGACCCCTCCTTGCGCGGCATCCATCTCATGGCGCCGGAGCTGGCCGAGGAATGCCGTCACCTGCTGGCACAGAGCTTCGCCGACGACTCCTTCGAAGTGAACGCGACCGTGCCGACCTATACGCAGTGGTACGAGAGTGGACACCACCATGCTGCCTACGCTCGCCACCGCGAGCTGGTTCGCTTGATCGGCTCGACCGCCCCGGCGGAGCGCCGCTGGATTCTCAAGTATCCGGTGCACATGAAACACCTGCGCGCGCTCCTCGCCGTGTACCCGGACGCTTGCATCGTTCACACGCATCGCGACCCGTCCCGCGTGCTGTCATCCTACATCAACTTGATCGCCGGATTCCGCGCCATTTTCGAACGCGACATCGATCGCGCCGCCATTGCCAGGGAACAGCTCGAAGTGTGGGCCGCGGGCGCCGAGCGCGCCATTGCCGTGCGCCGCGAACAGGCCACCGCGCAGTTCTTCGACCTGTACTTCAGCGACTTCGTGGCCGATCCGATCGGTTCGGTGCAGCGCATCTACGAGCGCTTCGGCGTGGCGTTTGCGGCAGACAGCGAACGACGCATGCGCCAGTGGCAGGCGACCACGCCGGAAGGCAAAGTTGGGACAGCCCCGCAACCGGTAGCTGATGTCGGCCTCAGCCGCGACAAGATTCTCGATCGCTTTGCCGCATACATGCGGTACTTCGATCTCAAAGCCGAGTAGACTTAGCCTCAACAAGACTAAAGATTTCACCGCAAAGGCGCGGAGACGCGGAGACCAGAAGGAGCAACCCATGCGGAGATCAAAAAAGCAAAGGTCATTTTTTCACGAAGCTCTCTCCTCTCGAGTGTGTATCCTCAGCGCCTCCGCGTCTCTGCGGTGAGTCTGTCACATTGGGGTTAGATGGCGATGCCACCTCGGATTCGCAAGCCGCGCACAGCCCATGAAGCGCAACTGCTGGCGCTCACCGAACGCTTGCTGCCCACCGGCGTGCGCAACCCGTCGGTCTCGCCGGCCTACGCCATGGTGATCCAGCAGGCGCGCGGCTCGCGCATCGTCGATTGCAGCGGCAACGAGTACATCGACTACCTGCTCGGCTCGGGACCGATGCTGCTCGGGCATGCGCATCCGGCGGTCGTCGAGGCGGTGCGCGACCAGCTCGAACGCGGCAGCGGCTACCTCATGGTCAACGAGCCGGCGATCCGCCTGGCCGAAGCGATCGTGGAGCTGGTGCCGTGCGCCGAGGCGCTGAGCTTGCACTGCAGCGGTTCGGAAGCCGTGTTTTTCGCGTTGCGGCTGGCACGTGCGTTCCGGCGGCGCGAGAAGATCCTCAAGTTCGAGGGCGCGTTTCACGGGATGAGTGACGTGGCCCTGATGAGCAATCAGTGGACGCAGGTGCCGGCGGTCTACCCGAGCGCGGTGCAGAACTCGGCCGGCATCCCCGCGGCGAGTGCCGACCAGGTACTGGTGGCGCCGTTCAACGATATCGACCGCGCCACGGCGATCATCGAGACGCACCACGATGATCTAGCCGCCGTCATCGTCGAGCCCTTGCAGCGCACGATTCCACCGCGTCCGGGTTTCTTGTCGGGTTTGCGCGCCGTGACCCGGCACTATGAGATCCCGTTGATCTTCGATGAGGTGGTCACCGGCTTTCGCCTGGCGCTGGGCGGCGCGCAAGAATACTACGGGGTCACACCGGATCTGTGCGCGCTCGGCAAAAGCATCTCCGGCGGACATCCGCTGGGCGTCGTGTGCGGCCGGCGTGACATTCTCGCGCTGGCCAGCCCGGAACGGCACGGCGCCGACGCCGTCAAGTTGACGGGAACGTTCAGTGCCAATCCGATCTCGGCGGTGGCGGCGCTGGCCTGCATCAAGGAGCTACGGACGCCCGGTTGCTATGAGCGCTTGGCGATGAAAGGGCGGCGATTGCTGCACGGGCTGCAGCAGCGGTTCGATGCGGCGTGCCTTCCGGCTCAGGTCACCGGCGAGCCCGCCGTCTTTCAACCTTGGTTTACTGCGGCGCCCATCATCGATCACCGCTCGACACTGGCTGCGAATTGGCAGCTTGGTGTTCAGCTCGTCGATCGCTTGCTCGATGCCGGTGTCGTGAAGGCACACGAGAAGTTCTTCGTGTCGATGGCGCACACGGACGAAGACATTGATTTGACCCTCGAGGCCATCGCCTATGCAGCCGAGCAGCTCACGGTCGGAACATGGGGGAACGAGCGCCAGCCGCAGCCCTAGCAGCCTGTCGAACTTGGCAGCGCCCAGCGACCGACGGGAGGGGACCATAGAACAGACGCCGAGCGCAGGTCCTAGCCGCCGCAAACCTTTGCGCCGCTGGGTATTCCACCGGTGGGAGCCGAGGTGCCTGTCGTCAGGTAGAAGCCGTCGAGCAGGTGGTCGAACTCGCGTGGCCACACGTTGATCGTGTGCATACCCGGCGAGGTGACTGTAATGGTGTTCGCCCCGTCCTGGATGGTATTGGTCCACACCCAGGCACCCACCGTTGATTCGGTGAGCGCGCCGACGGCTGTTCCGTCCAACCCGATAGTGACGGTATTCTCGCTGCCGCTGGGCCCCCAGCCGCGGATCCACACCTTGTAGGTTCCGGCGGTGGCGAAGTTGAGTTGATAGTTGTAGCGCGCATAGTTGCCCGGGTTCGTGTTGACGTCGGTGTATGACAGCTGGTTCTGCGTCGCGCCGGTCTCCAGGTATCCGGTGCCGACGAAGCCCGTCTGGGCGCTGTTTATCCCATCAAAGAAGTACGTTGCACTCAGATTTGCCCGGCTCGTGTAGTCCTCCGCGTCGACGTAGGTGCCGCTTGAAACAACCCCACACGGCGTGGTTGCAGTGGCGGTTGCCGTCGCGGTTGCTGTCGCGGTGCGCGTCGGTGTCGGCGTGGAGGTCCGGGCTGGCGTGTTGGTGGGCGCGGGAATGGCCATGCGCAGACACAGCGCGTCGCCCTTGGAGCCCGCCCGCGTCGTCGACGGGTCACGGAAGATCACCTTGAGATAGGAGACCCCGGCGGGAGCGGTGGCCGCCAGCGCGTACGGGCCGCCGACGGCACCGGTGACGTCAATGTCAGTAGTAATCGTATGAATTGCCGGCGTGCCGATCTCGACGTTGGAGCTGTTGTAGAAGCGTATCTCGATCGACGGGTGCACGGAGGGATCATGCGTGCCGCTATAGAACGTCATGGAGTAGGCGTTGCCCGCGACAGCGTTGACCTTCTGTGACCAGAGTCCGGTCTGTCCCGACGCAATCCCCCACACGTAGCCGACTCTGACTCCATCAGGTGGGCGGAAGGCGGTTGTGGCTCCGGCTTCCCCGCTTTCCAGGACCCAGACCGTCGGGATCGGATCGCCGATACTATTTGTCCCGCTCAAGATCTCGAAGCTGGCGTTTTGCAGCAAGTTCCCGGCGCAGAACGACGGGGTTGGTGTTGCAGTGCCGGTCGGCGAGCTGGTCGGGGTGAGCGTCGGTGTGCTGCTTGGGGTGTAGGTACGCGTTGCCGTGCTCGTCGGGAGTGCCGCGGTTTTGGTCGGCGTGCTCGTCGGCGCTGCCGTTGGCTGGCAGCGCAACGCGCAGTAGTCGGTTCCATCGCCCTGGAAGCCGTCGAGGAGGCGGGTCGCGTAGCGGACGCCACCGGCGAACGAATAGTTGATCGCCCCATAGAATGTATCGGCCTGGTAGGCGCAAGGCGGGTTGTCCACTGTCAGTGTCAGGGTGGTGTTGGGCGCAATGACCGTCAGCGCGTAGTCGTACAGCTCCTGGTTGTCGATGTTCTCGTCGAACTTCTTATAACTGGCCAACCCGATAGCGTAGCTGCACGTCGTCGAGTGGTTGGTGACCGTGGCGACGGTGGGGTTGGAGCTGTCGGCGATCACACCCGTCAAGTCGCCGCTTGCCGGTGTCGAGGAACAACCGCTCTTAGGGGTGAAGGCCGGCGTGGGGCCGCGGGTTGGCGTTCCGGCAGGACACGCTTCGACGCAGCTGCTCGGGTCGATCACCTTAGCGCCGCTCGGAATACCTCCTGACGGGACCGTAGTGCCGGTGGTCAAGAACAGGCCGTCGAGCAGATGATTCTGCTCGCGCGGCCATACGTTGACCGTATGTAGGCCGGCGGTGGCGATGGTGAGTGTGTTGTCGCCATTCTGTATCGTGCTGCTCCACACCCACGCCCCTGCGCTACCTTCAGTCAGCGCACCGACCGCGACTCCATCGAGGCCGACAAAGATCGAATCGGTCGAACCCGCGACCGACACGTAGCCGCGTATCCAAAGCGTGTATGTGCCGGCGGTGGTGAAGTCGACGCTGTAGTCGTAGCGCTCGTAGGCGTCGGGATTCGCATTGACGTCACTGAAATCGAGCTGGTTCTGGGTGGTTCCGGTCTTCAGATATCCGCTTCCGACAAAGCCTGCCGTGGCGTTCTGAATGCCCGCGAAGGAGTAGGTCGCGCCGTGGTTGGTTGTGCCCGTGTAGTCCTCGGCATCGATATAGGTGCCTGCCGGGTTGACATTGGCGCAGAAGTTGGTCCCCGGAGGCTGCGGCGCGACCGGCGTTGCGCTTGCGGTACTGGTCGGGGTGCTGGTGCGTGTCGCCGTGCTGCTCGGAGTGTTCGTCGGTATCGGCGTGTTGGTCGCTGTGTTGGTCGGGGTGTTGGTGGCGGTTCGCGTCGCCGTATTGGACGGGCTGGGGGTCGCCGTTTGGGTGGCCGTACCAGTCGGCGTGTTCGTTGGCGTGCTGGTGAACGTTTGCGTCGGTGTTTTGGACGGGCTCGCAGTCGCCGTTTGCGTCGCGGTGCCGGTCGGCGTGTTCGTCGGTGTCGCGGTGTTGGTCGGTGTGCTTGTCGATGTGCGTGTCAGCGTGTTGGACGGGCTGGGGGTCGCGGTTTGCGTCGCGGTGCCGGTCGGTGTGTTCGTCGGTGTCGGGGTGCTGGTGGCGGTGTTGGTCGGTGTGTTTGTCGATGTGCGTGTGGGTGTGTTGGACGGGCTGGCAGTCGGGGTGTTGGTCGGTGTGCTCATCGATGTTGCGGTGCTGGTCGGAGTGGTGGTCGCGGTGTTGGTCGGAGTATCTGTCGACGTGCGTGTTGGTGTGTTCGACGGGCTGGCGGTTGCCGTTTGCGTCGCGGTGCCGGTCGGCGTGTTCGTCGGTGTCGGGGTGCTAGTGGCGGTGTTGGTCGGTGTGCTCGTCGATGTTTGTGTCGGCGTGTCGGACGGGCTGGGGGTCGCGGTTTGCGTCGCGGTGCTGGTCGGAGTGCTGCTCGGAGTGCTGCTCGGAGTGTTGGTCGGTGTGCTCGTTGATGTGTATGTCGGCGTGCTCGACGGGCTGGCGGTTGCCGTTTGTGTCGCGGTGCCGGTCGGCGTGTCGGTCAGTGTCGGGGTGTTGGTCGGTGAAGTTGTCGGTGTGGTGGTTGGAGTCGCAGTCGGCGTGCTCGTCGGCGAATTCGACGGCGTCGTGCTTGCCGTAGCCGTGGGTGTCTGTGTGGGTGTGTCAGTTGGGGTTTCGGTTGGAGTTGGGCTTGGCGTAGCGCTGTAGGTACTGGTTGATGTTGGGGTCGGGGTGTCGGTCGGCGTAGGTGTCGGTGTGCTGGTGGGTGTTCCCGTCGACGTGCTCGTGGGGGTGCCAGTGGGGGTATCGGTCGGTGTGCCCGTCGGTGTCGCGGTTAGCGAGGCCGTGGGGGTCTGCGTTGGCATGTCGGTCAGGGTGCTTGTGGCGATCGCAGTTGGGGTTGCGGTCGGCACGTCGGTGGCGGTGTTGGTTGGGGTCAAGGTCGGAGTGTCGACCGGTGTCTGTGTCGGAGTCGTCGTCGCCGAGGGCGTTAGTGTGTCGGTTGGTGTGCTGGTTGGGGTTGGCGTTGGCAGCGGAATGTCATTTAGAACAAATGCAAACGCCGGCGGCCCACCCGTGCTCCCGGTGGTGACGATCTCCACCGTGTAGAGATCCCCGGCGTGGAAGATCATGCTGTTCACGTCGTCGGTGCATGTCTGCTGTCCGATGTCGATCATGCACCCCAAGCCCGTGCTCAGACAACTGCGCGGCAGCGTCGAGCTGGCGACGCACAGCGAGACCGTAAACGGCGCCGCGGCCGGTAGTGGCACTTGCACCGCCAGGTGTTGGGCAATCATGTCGCGCTCCGTACGCGCGGTGTTGACGGTGTCGACAAACGGCGAGTCATAGTTGCCGAAGACGGTTTCGGCTGTTCCGATTGCGCTGTTGCGGCGACTCGTATCCACCTGCCCGATGCCGTCAATAGTGATGGCGAAATTGCGGTTCGCAAACGTATCGCCGGTTCCGGTGCGATTGAAGCGCACCGTCAGCAAATCGCCCGGTGCCACGTAACAGTCGTGCGTACACGTCGTCACCGTCTGCTTCAGCTCCCCGGCGTTCATGGTCACCACCACCCCGGTGTCCCGATCGGCGGTAACGTTCACCACCGTGTAGGTCACACTATCGCCGGCGGCCACGGCAACGCTCTGCCGCACGCCCAGGCCCGACAGCATCCCGCCAACCGGCACGATGAACGCCGCCGATTGCGCGTTTACCGGATTGTTGGCGTTGGCACCCAGGCACTCGGTGATATTGTCCAAGTCATTCCCCGGCCCACAGAAGCTGCCGTCCACCGGGCGCCCGCCGTTGCCGTCGAAGGCCGCGCCGCCGCCGCCCCAGGTGATGGCGGAGTCATACGCATTGCCGGCGCTGTCGGCGAGCTTGGCCACCACCATGCAATCGGCTGCGGTCGACCCGGCCACGATCCCCATCGAGCGCAGGTTGATGTCATCCTTGGCATTGAACGCCACCGTAGTGGTGGTGTCGCTGCAATCGCTCTGCCCGGCACTCACGGTGCACGTCAACGCGGTAGCCAGGTCATTGACCATGAGGCGGAACTCCTGTCCGCCGGTGGTGACGCCCGGATCGCAGTGCACGGACAACAGACTGATCTGACCGTCGAACGGCAGCACGAAATCCGTCTTGGCCAGCGGCGCGGTGAAATTTCCACTGTGGTGGTAAATTGGGGTCGTCGACGACAATGTCTGCAGTGCCTTCCAGTGGAGCACGGCATGTTCGTTCTCCGCGATGGCTCCCGCCGGCATCGGCCGCGCCGTACAGGTGGAGGCTGGTGTTGGGGTGCTGGTGGGCGTGCTGGTCGGCGTGCGCGTCGAGGTCGGCGTGCGTGTCAGCGTCGCGGTATTCGTTGACGTGGGAGTGAGGTAGGCCGTGGGCGAGCCCGTCGGCCCGCTGACGGCGAGGGCTGCATGAGAGAGGGCTACCGCAAGTATTGTCATCCACAAGGGCAGGCTTTTCACCGCACTGCCTACAAGCAATCGCGCGATCATGTGTGGGAGCTTTCTCTGTACTGTCATGTCGTCAATGCCTCAGTGACGAGTGAACCATTAATTCCTCTCGTGCAAAATTCCCTGAGGGTTGGATTCTCCCTCCCTCGGAAGTTGGACCGTGTGTGGCCCGTCCCCGCACTTCGCACGAAAGTCGATCCCGTTGCTCCGGCCATCAGTGACGACACGCGCGTGTTCAGGGACTGCAGCCGGGCGGTCAGCCGCATGGTTGCCATCGGCCGCGAAGGCGCGCGTGTCCTGCCGGCCGGTGACGCCTTCGACCGTTAGGGCGCAGGACTGCGTGCCTCAACGCCACTCCGGTCGCCCCGTTGGAGGGCCAGTTGCCATGCGTGTTGCGGCCCAGGCGCTGCTCGTTGGAGCAGCGCCTGGAGTGTGCATAGCTTTGCTGCTTCGCAGCGCGGTCAGTCAAGGTCAAGAGCCCTTACACACCTTTGCCCCGCTGGGTGTGCCGCCCGTCGGAACGGTGCTGGTCGTCGTGAGGTAGATACCGTCGAGCAGATGGTTGGCCTCGCGCGGCCACACGTTGATGGTGTGCACGCCCGGCGTGCTGATGGTTATCGTATTGGCTCCCGAGGCGTTGTAGAGAGTGTTGGTCCATACCCAGGTGGTGAACGTATTTTCGGTCAACGCGCCAACCGCGGTACCGTCCACTCCGATGGTCACTGAGTTCTCGTTGCTACTGGGGGCCCAGCCGCGGATCCACACCTTATAGGTGCCCGCGGTGGGGAAGGTAAGCCGGTAGTTGTAGCGTTCGTAGTTACCGGGGTTGGTGTTGACGTCGCTGAAGTCAAGCTGGTTCTGCGTGGTGCCCGTCTGCAGGTATCCGGTGCCGACGTAGCCTGCCAGCGAGCTCTTCACGCCGGCAAAGAAGTAGGTCGCCCCCAGATTGCTCCCGCTGGTGTAGGTCTCGGCGTCGATGTAGGTGCCGCCCGTTGCCACCGCGCACGGCGGGGTTGGTGTCGCGGTGGAGGTCGCGGTTGCCGTCGCCGTCGCGGTTCGTGTTGGCGTCGGCGTCGTGGTGCCGGTCCTCGTTGGTGTGCCGGTTGGTATTGGGGTTGCCAGGCGCAGGCAGAGTGCGTCGCCCTTGGCCCCCGCCTTGGTTGTCGACGGGTCGCGGAAGATCACCTTCAGGTAGGAAACACCGGTGGGGGCAGTGGCCGAAAGCGTGTACGGACCGCCCAGAGAACCGGTGACGTCGATGTCGGTGGTGATGGTATGAATTGCGGGCGTACCGATCTCGACGTTGGAGCTGTTGTAGAAACGGATCTCGATCGACGGCTTCACCGATGGGTCATGCGTGCCGCTGTAGAACGTCATGGAGAAGGTGTTTCCCGCGGCGGTGTTCACCTTTTGCGACCAGAGTCCCGTGTTCCCTGCTGCAATGCCCCATACGTAGCCGACTCTGACTCCATCGGGCGGGTTGAATGCCGTCGTGGCCCCGGCTTCTCCACTTTCCAGGACCCAGACGGTTGGGATCGGATCGCCGATGCTGTTGGTGCCGCTGGTGATTTCGAAGCTGGCATTCTGCAGCAGATTTCCCGGGCAGAACGACGGCGTCGCCGTTGCGGTGCTCGTGGCCGTGCTGGTTGGCAGGTGCGTCGGGGTTTTGGTTGGAGTGTTGGTCGGCACCGGCGTGTTGGTCGGCACCGGCGTGTTGCTGGGGGTGCTCGTCGGCGTTCTGGTTGGGGTGTTCGTCGATGGCACCGGCGTGTTGCTGGGGGTGCTCGTCGGCGTCTTGGTCGGGGTGTTGGTCGACGGCGGCGTGTTGGTCGAGGTGCTCGTCGGTGTTCTGGTAGGTGTGTTGGTCGACGTGTTCGTCGGGGTATTCGTCGGTGTTTTGGTCGGTGTGTTGGTCGACGGCACCGGCGTGTTGCTGGGGGTGCTCGTCGGCGTTCTGGTTGGTGTGTTGGTCGACGGCACCGGCGTGTTGCTGGGGGTGCTCGTCGGCGTTCTGGTTGGTGTGTTGGTCGACGGTACCGGCGTGTTGGTCGGGGTGTTCGTCGGTGTCTTGGTTGGAGTTGGTGTGGTCGTGGCGGTTGGGGTGGACGGGTTGCAGGCACTGATCGTGTCAAGCAGCACGTTGACGCTGGTCGCGCGCACGCTGACGTACCGATAATTCGGGAAGCTCGGGATATCAAAGGGCGCGAAATCGAGCGTTCGATCGGCCGGGCCCAAGAGCGTGCCGATGGTACCCAACGTGTTCGAGCCATAGACGTTGTACGACTCGCCCGATTGCACGCTGCCTACCACCATCTGGGCGTTCGGCGCGCCGCTTCCGATCAGGTTGATCAAGTCGACCTGCACGAAGGTGTTGAGGTCGATCTCGTTTTCCGCGTTGCCGGCGATGCCCACGCCATCTTCATCGCCGCCGTCGTTCTTGCCGAAAAGTGCCGTCGGCACGCCGCCATTGGTGAAGCCGTATGCGGTGATCGTCAAGCCGTTGACCACGTACGTCTGCGAGGTGCCCAACACACCGATCGGCGCGTTGAAGTTCCACGCTTCAGGTCCGCTATTGCAGGGTGCGGGGGTTTGAGTCGCTGTAGTTGTCGGTGTCCGCGTCGGGGTGTTCGTTGGCGTGCTCGTCGGCGTATTGGTCGGGGTATTTGTTGGGGTATTTGTTGGGGTCTTCGTCGGCGTCGGCGAGTTGGTCGGCGAGTTGGTCGGCGAACTTGTGGGCGTACGCGTCGGGGTGTTGGTCGGCGTATTGGTCGGCGTCGGCGTATTGGTCGGTGTTCCGGTGGGGGTCGGCGTATTGGTCGGCGAATTCGTCGGCGAACTGGTGGGCGTGCGCGTCGGGGTGTTGGTTGGTGTATTCGTCGGCGTCGGGGTACGCGTGGGCGTGTTGGTCGGCGTATTCGTCGGTGTATTCGTCGGTGTCGACGTATTCGTTGGTGTCCGTGTCGGAGTGTTGGTCGGAGTGCGCGTGGGCGTATTGGTCGGCGTGGGTGTCGGCTGGACGAACCCGAAGTCGTACGACGCATTGGCCGGCTCGAGGTCGGGATTGGCGAGCGGAGTCATGTCGGTCTGTCCCTTGACCAGCACGGCCACTTCCCCCGCCGGATTGCCGGAGTCGACCTTGGAATCGCTGCCCACGTGCACGGTGGTTGGCGACAGTCCTGGCGCGGTGACGGTGAGCACGAAGATCGGCTCGGGCGGCGTTACGCCGTTGAAGTCTTCGTCTAGAAGCAGGTTGCCGAAACTGTAGAACCCGGTGCTGTCGGTCAGCGTTTGCAGGGTCGTGACATCACCGTTTGGATAGGTGATCGTCAGTGTCACCAGTGCGTTCACTATCCCTGGTTCGCCGGCGTCCTGCAGGCCATTCCCATTCAGGTCCTGCCACACGAAGTTTCCCACCGCTGCGGGCCGTACGTAGTAACCGAAGTCGGCGCTGACGTTGTCCTGTCCCGCACTGACCGCGACCGGATATGGATCGATCTGGCTGTTGTTGGTGGTGTTCGCGGTGCCCAGGGAATGCCAGTAGCCGGCCACCACGCCGTTGACGTCAGTCACATTGACGACGTAGTTTCCAGGCGGCAGGCTGGAGAACAGGTAGTTGCCGGTGTCACCGCCCACGGTGCCGCTGGTGCCGAGGGTGGTGGTGGTCGCTAGCCTCGGTTCGCCTGCATCGATTTGCTTGTTGCCGTTCAGGTCGCGGTAGAGATCGATGGTCACTCCCGCGATTGGCAACTCGCCGAGGCCCGGTTCGTACAGGCCGTTGGCGTTGGTGTCGTTCCAGATCAGGTTGCCGATGCGGCCGGCGGTTGCTGCCGGCGCCGCATAGCCAAAGTCCTGTAACAGATTGATCGGCCCCGGTGGCTGCGTCAAATCCGCACTCGACTGGCTATCGAAACCGCCATCCGGATCGGCCGTGTTGTTCATGCCCGCCAGTACGGCGCCAGCCGCGAAATTACCGCTCGCTACCTTCACGACGTATTGCTTGGTCGGATCGAGGCCGCCGAAATAGTAGTGGCCGTTCTCGTCGGTGGTGGTCGTGGCTTCCAGGATGGTGCCGGTGATGTCGTACAGCTCCACTACCACGCCTTCGATACCCGGCTCGCTCGCGTCCTGTGTGCCGTTGCGGTTCGCATCGAGGAAGACCGTGTCACCGATCAGTCCGGTGGCAGGCGTCTGTCCGGGGGCCGTGTAACTGAAGTCCTGGCTCAAATTGTTCCCACTGAGCGCAACGACCGCGCTGTGGTTCGGGGTGCCGATCCCGTCGGCGTCGAAGGTGGGCGTGAGATTGCCCAAGACGTGATTCGTGTCGTTCACCCACACCGTGTAGTTGACGCCGAGCGGCAATCCGGGGAACAGGTAGCGGCCGTTCGCGTCGGTGGTCGTCGTCGCGATGACGTTACTGCCGCGCAGCAGACTGACCGTGACGCCTGCAATACCGTACTCTCCCGCATCGATCGGCTCGGGAGTTCCCGACGCGTTGGCGTCGAACCACACCAGGTCGCCGATGCTGCCGGTGCTTCCTGCCGCCGGCTGGTAGCCGAAATCGGCGTTCAGAAAGACGTCACCGGGCGCGAGCACCACGGGCGTGGTCGTCTCGTTGTCCGGCGCGGTCGCCGGTAGGCCAAACTGATCCGGGTCGCCCGTTTGCGTGTACCCCGCCAGCGGTTGGCCAGCGGTGAAGTTGCTCGCATCAATCTGCACCACGTAGCTGCCTGCGGGGAGATTGTCGAAGATGTAGTTCCCGGTGGCGTTGGTCGTCGTCGTCGCAATGACCACCCCGTTGCTGATCAGGTTGACCAGCACGCCCGGCACGCCGATCTCGTTGGGCTGCTGCGCGCCGTCACCGTTGCTGTCGACCCATACCCGATCACCGATGGCGCCGAGTGCGCCCGGCGCCGGGTTGTCGGTGTCGCTGGATGGCGCCCAGTTGTACCCGAAGTCGGCAGTGAGATTCTCGGTTCCGGTTGCCACACTCACGGTGTAGGGCAGTTGCTGATTGCCGAAGTCCGCTCCCGGCAAGATCGGGTTCATGGTGCGCACCAGCCCCGCTGGCAGGCTCGTGCCGTCGATGTCGATCTGGTAGGTCCCCGCTGCCAGCCCCGTAAACAGATAGCCGCCGTGCGCATCGGTGACCGTGGTTGCCAGCAGGGTGGTATGGCTGGCGTCCCACAGCTGTACCACGATGTTCGGCAATCCGGGCTCGCCGGCATCCTGGTAGCCATCGCCATTCTCGTCGATCCACACAAAGTTGCCGATGGCCGCAAACTGCGCCGGCAGCGGCGTATTGGTTGCCGTGCTCGTTGGCGTATTGGTCGGTGTCCGCGTCGGTGTACGGGTTGGCGTATTGGTCGGCGTATTGGTCGGCGTGTTCGTTGGGCTGTTGGTTGGTGTATTCGTCGGCGTGTTGGTTGGGGTGTTGGTTGGGGTGTTCGTCGGCGTGCTGCTTGGGGGTGGGGTTCCGGTTGGAGTGTTGGTCGGCGTCTTCGTCGGCGTTCTGGTCGGGGTATTGGTCGGGGTGTTGGTCGGCGTATTGGTCGGCGTATTGGTCGGCGTGCCGGTCGGGGTGTTGGTTGGGGTATTCGTTGGGGTATTCGTGGGGGTATTCGTTGGGGTATTCGTTGGCGTCGGCGTTCTGCTCGGCGTATTCGTCGGCGTTGGGGTGCGCGTTGGCGTATTGGTCGATGTGTTGGTCGGCGTTGAGGTCGGCAACAAACAGTCGACCGAGGCCCCGTCGCTGCACACGGACCCCGCCTTGGTGCAGGCATCGTCACCGCCGACAGCGCAGGTGCCGGTCAGCGTCGCAGTATCTGCCGTCGTTCCCGGTGCAGGACATACACAGGTGCCGCCCGCACATGTGCCGACCTTGGCGTCGGTTGGAATCAACTGGCAGGTCGTCACCCCGGCCGCGAGCGTTCCGAAGGTCAGCGTTCCTCCCGGTGGGGTGGTATCTCCCACGAGGACGTTGTTCACATCCGACGTCCCGCTGTTGGAGACGCAGATCTGGTAGACGACGCATTTGCTGATGTCCTGCGTCACCGTATCGCTGAAGGTGCCGTCGGCTACGCCGTCACAGTTGTTGTCCTTCGCGACGGTCTTTGCCACGGAGATCTGGCAACTGTCACAGGTGACCGAAGCGCCGTCACTGCATACCGAGCCCGGTTGGGTACACGCCGCCTCCTGGGTGAGCGCGCACGTGGCATTGGTGACCGTGGCCGTGTCCGGAGTCGTTCCCAGGGCTGGGCATACACAGGTGCCGCCCGTGCACGTCCCCACCTTGGCCTGTGTTGGCACCAGCTGGCAGCTTGTTGCTCCCGCCGCGACGGTTCCATAGTTCAGACTCCCGCCCGGCGGGGTCGAGTCACTCACGGTGACGCCGGTGAGATCCTGCCCGCCCGTGTTGGACACGCAGAACTGATAGACCACGCATTTGGTGATATCTTGCGTCACCGAATCGCTGAAGGTGCCGTCAGCCACACCGTCGCAGTTATCATCCTTGGCCACCGTCTTGGCAATCTGCAGTTGACACTGAGGCTGGCAGATATTTGAACAATTATCTGTATTGATGTTGTTGCCGTCGTCGCAGGCTTCCAGCAGGCACGTCCCACCCGGCGGTTGCTTGCAGGTGGTAAAGGCGGGGTCGAAGCAGTCCTGGTCGGTCGTGCAGGACTCGATCGGACTGCAATTTCCCAGGCCGTCGCAGCATAGCCCCTGCCCACAATCCGCATTTTGGCCACACGGGAACCGCTTGTCGCAGCTGCCCGACGTCGCCGGCAAGCTGCAGCAAAAGCCCATGTTGCTCTCGACGACGCCGTCCGGACAGCTGCCCGGATAAAACAGCGGCGCGCTTCCACCGGTCGAACCGCGCACCGAATCATTGGATGCTAGGTGGATGTTGTTCGTGCCTGTAGTGGACTTGATGAAAAACTCGCCGGTGGCGGGATTGGTTACCTGCTGCCCCGGAGCCGCATGCGCGGTGATGGTGACGATGGGTTCGCCGCCGGGTGGGGTCGAGGCGGGGATCGCCTTTCCTCCCGCGACGTAGGTGATCAGCACTTCGTTGGGATCGATACCAGACACCACACAGGATGCGACGCCCGTGGTTGTCGTGCAGGAGTCAAATATCAGCGCTCCAAGCTCACTGCCGCCATTCTCGCCGCAGCCGCCACCGACGTCGCTGCATGCGAGGAAGACCCGCGAGGGACACGGCGCGGCGCCGCAGCCGGATGGACCCGCGGTGACGGTATTGATCAGCTTCACCGCCGCCGGCACTTGGGTGATGCCCGAGGTGACGGTGCTTGTATTTTGGAATGTCACTTGGATGGTGACCGATTCGCTTGGGACGAGCACATCCGTCGGGGGCGCCTGTCCATGATTCGGTGCGACTGGGAGGGAGCCGCTGACCTGCGTGGCCTCCGCCCGCCCCGCCAACAGCACACCACACACGACGATTACGGGCAGGAGGCGACTGCACCACCGAGATCCTCCCAGGCTAGCACCCCGGTTGGGGAGATCCCCCTGTGTACCATGATGAATAGTTTTCATGCACTCCTCCCACTGCCCTGCACAACAACATAAGCTGATGCTACCCAGTAGAGACAATCACCCGAGGGATAGATTCCGCATCCCCCAAAAGGGGCGTCCGGCAAACTCGGCACTGTTGGCGTCGGATGCACTAGGTTCAACAAAAGGGGATAATTTCCCCGCCCCGGGTAAGCGGTGCTTATTCGCCCATAACTCTGCCGACGCGCGTGCCGGAGGGCTCATCGACTCCGCTTGCTCTTACGGAAGTCCTGCCCCCGAGCGAGCCGGGGGGGGCAGACCCCTCGGAATTTCCCCGGGCGGACCTCGGGTTTCCCCTAATTGACGGGCAACAAGGGGGGGCAGTATTCCTTGAGGTAGTGGGCGTTGTTTGATGCATGGAGCCAGCCGCGGATATCGGGTGTTCGAAGCGCAGGGTACTCGGTGCCTCGCTTCTAGGAGGCGGCGCGGTCCGTGCGTCTGGGAATCCAGCCTGGACGGCGGCGGACGCGCGTAATCGGAGGTCGGGCATGTACAAGATCAATGTCAGATGCCAGGTCGAAGAGATGGAGCGCGTGCTGCGTACACCGGACGATGTCGCGCGTTGCCAGGCCGCGATCACTATTCTTCGACGCTGGCAGTTTGACGAGATGTTGGATGACAGCTCGCGCGAGAAGGCGAAAATGCTGGTTCTCGAATTCGAATGGAGCCTGCCCGCGGCAACCAACGTGAACGCTGTGGCGCCGCCGTGGTCAGCTGCAGCGTCGGCAGCGATTCTGCCAGACAAGATGCGATGAAGCGTGCATTTCGTTTCGTGTAGGGGGGACGGCGATCGGCGGTCAGCGATCAGCCTTCAGCTCGAGAATCCACTCCCAAGAGGGACTCTCAGATTCCGAGCTGATCGCTGATTGCTGGTCGCTGACAGTTCCGCGGCGGAACGTCGGGTCCCGTCTTCAGCTTTCGGGCGTTCCCTTCCCTGTCAGCAAAAACGTCCAAAAGCGTACCGGTCGCGTCACGAAAAATGCCGGCACCCGTTTACGGTAGCGCGCGTAAGCCACGTCCTTCCGCTCCAGATCCCGCTCCTCCACGCCGGCCCAGCAGCACAGCGCCGCATTGAAGAGGATGGCGCACAGCATGGCGGACCAATTGTTGCGGAGCAATGCCAACGCCAAGCTGAACCGCATGCCTGCTGAATACACTGGATGCCGCAACCATTGGAAGATTCCTGCCGTGACGATCCGCCCGCGTTCCGGAAACACGTTGTAGACAAAGGCGCGCCACTCGAAATCCCAGAAGATCGGGGCGCCCCGAAACTCGATGAGCTGCATGGAGATCAGCAGATATGCGGCCAGGCTGTTGGCGATGAGCGGAGAGAGGAATCGTCTGCCGTCGGCGAGCAAAGGAAAGTAAAGGGCCGCGCTCGCGCTGATCAAAAACGGGACAAGAAACCGAAAGAACAGCTGCCGGTACGCTTGCATTCCGTAACGCTCGCGATACATGGCGCGGTGCCGCCAGAACCCTGCGTACATGCACAGCCCCGTGCCCAGCACGAAGACACCTTCCACGAGCAAGGCGCCGCAGGGTAGGGCGCGCGCTGCGCGTACGCCGAGGAGCAGGCACGTGCTCGTGGCGATCGCAACGCCGCCCAGCAGCTGCGCGCCGAACCACCGTCGCTGCATCTCCGGCAGCACTGCGCCGAGGCGCAGCCAGCTGTCACGGAAAATCTGCCGCCGTGAAGTCATGGGAGCGGCCACGCCTCAGCGATCGGCTCAACCCGTGGGTGGCGACACGCAGCCGTTCAATGCCGTGTTCACGGCCGCAATGATCTCGTTGATGGTGACGCTGCCGTCGTGATCCGTATCGGCATTCATGCAGGCGGAGACCGGGCTGCTCCCCAACGCGATGTTGACCGCGATGATCAGCTCGTCGATGGTGACCGTGCCGTCGCCCGTACAGTCGCCGGCACAGCCCGGTGTTGCGGTCGGAGTAGCTGTGGGCGGCGTGGTTGGTGTCGGCGAGGTAGTGATCGTCGGGGTGAACGCCGGTGCCAGCGTGCAGTCGGCCTGGCAGCCGTCGCCGTCGCTGCGGTTGCCGTCGTCGCATTCCTCACCAGCGTCGACGATTCCGTTGCCGCACCCCGGTAAGGTGCAATTCGCATCGCACGCGTCGCCGCTTTCCAGATTGCCGTCGTCGCATTGCTCGTTGGCGTCGACAACCCCGTCGCCACACGAGATCAACAGACGGTCGAAATAGACGTCGGGATCCGGCCGGCCATCGGGGTAGGTGCTGGAGACGACCGTGTTCCGGTTGTCTCCCCAGGCGTAGTAAACGTAGGTGTCGTCCGCGTCGATGGCGATATAGTCGCCCATGTAGCATGCGGCGCGGCCCGGATCGAAGTTGCCCAACGCGGCTGGCTGATGGTTGATGGGCGGCACCGGGAAACTCACATCCGTGATGCGCTGCAGCGCGCCGAAGCTGGCGCCGCCATCGCGGGAGAGCGTGGTGTACACATCGATCATGAAGTTGTTTGCCGGATCGTTCCGCCGGTCGTACCATGCGACCGCGACGGTTCCCGCACCGCCGACGGTGACGGCAGGGAAGAATTGGTCGGTGTCGGTCCCGCCGGCAAGCGGCATCTCCGGAGTCCACGTCTGCCCACCGTCGCTGGAGCGGCTGATGAAAATGTCGGCATTGTCGGTGTCGCCAGGCGGGTCGCTGCCCCAGACCATGTAGAGGTTGCCGGTGAACGGTCCCCCCGTGCGGTCCACCGCCATGGTGGCTTGCACGAGCATGCGGATGTCGCCGTTCAGCGTGGAGCGCACGCTGCCGGCCTCGCAGGTGACCGGGCGGTCCGTTCCCGGCTCACGGATCGGCTGCGTATTGACCTGCACCGGGACATCCCACGTGCGGCCGCCATCGAACGAACGCCGAAAGCGCAGCGGGTTGTGGGCGCTGCGATCCGACCACGCGAGGTAGACTTCCCCGTGGGCGCCGACGGCAAGATTGCAGTCAAACGGGAACTCGTCGGTGGACGGGGACAGCGTTTGCTCGTCGGTGAACGTGGCGCCGCCGTCGGTCGAGCGCGAAAAATGGATCTCGCCGCTCTTGGGACCGTTGCTCAGCTCATTCACGAACCGCGTCCAGCAGACGTAGACGTTGCCGTCATAGGCGCCGCCGCTGTTGTCGACGGTGATCCACGGCTTGTCTTCGAGATCGGCGCTCACGGCGCTCGGGCTGGCGTTCGCCAGCGTAGGAAAAGTCTGGCAGTCGTCGGTCGAGGTGGCGACGCCGACCGACGGTGCGAGGTTCAACAATACCGACAGGGAGGCATAGTAGAAGCGTCCGCTGGCTTTGTGCACCGCCAGCACAGGATCTGAAAACCGCAGGGGTCCGGTGTAGCCGCGATCGGTCCAACTGGCGCCGCGGTCGGCGGAGCGCGAGAAGCCGGACAACGGGTTGGGAACGTTGCCCCTGTTCGTGTCGTTGTAGCCGACGCAGATGGTGCTGCCACGCACCGCCATGGTGGGCTCGCTCTGCGTTGTGTGCTCCGGCCGGTCCAACGACGGGTCATTGACCAGCAAATCGATTCCATATCCGCCGCGCTGTTGCATCAACGCCGCAGTGGCCGGCCGCTGCATCACGCGGCGGGCCGTGCCGGCGAGCGTCATATCGGCCGCCAGCTCGCCGGGCAGCTGCCGCATGAGAGAGAAATCGCCGTCGCCGTCGCCCTCCAGGTGACGGTCCTCGCCGGCCGATGTGGCGCTAGGGTGCCCATTGCGTGGCACGCCGCCCAGCGAACCCACTGCCAGGGCAGCTCCGATCAACAAGCCACTGATGACGACAAATCGCTTCACTGTGATGCGCTGCTGCTTACAACGGCGCGGTGGGCAACTGCAACCAAGGAAATCCGCATGCCGCGCAGCATGACGCACGGCAATGGCGCGATCGGGCTACTCGATCGGATCCGGTGGGTGAGCCGTCGCGGTCAGTTCCACGACAGGCGCCAGCAGCGGCGCGGCGTCGAGTGCAGGATGCGGGCACCCGCGGCCTGACTGTCAGCCTGGGCGGTAGGCAGGCGTACCGTGATGCTGGTTCCTGCCCCGACGGTGCTATGCGCGTCGACCGTTCCTCCGTGCGCCGCGACGATGGCCTTGACGATGAACAGCCCGAGACCGGTCCCCGCGATACCGATCGTCGCCGCCCGCCGCTGATACTTGTCGAAGATCGTTGGGAGCTCTGCCGATGGAATTCCGGGGCCGTTGTCGCTGACTTCCAGCGTCAGCTCCCCGGCGAGTGTGGTGATGGTCGCGCCGACGTTGCCGCCGGGTGGCGTGTACTTGATGGCGTTGTCGAGCAGGTTGGCGACCACGCGTTCCATTTGGAGGACGTCGATTGCCACGAGAGGTGGCGCCGGCTGTGCGGACCACTGCAGCGCGATCTCCTTCAGGTCGCTTGCACTACGAGCCCGCACGACCACCCGCTCGACGATGTCCGCCAGGCTCGCGGGGGTGCGCAGCAGCGTCAGGTGGCCCGACTTGATACGTGTGGCGTCCAGTGAATTCACCGCGAGCTGGATGACATGGACCACGCTGGCGTGAATCCGGCGGGCGAGCGACGCCTGTTCGGGGGTGAGGGCTCCGGCGCTGCCGTCGAGCAGCAGCTCTGAGAGCGACTGGATCACTCCGAGCGGATTCTTCAAATCGTGCGTGATCGCCGCCATGAAATCGACGCGTCGCTGCTTGCGCGCCGCTGCATCGGCAAGTCGTTCGCGCTGGTACGTGCTTTCGACCTCGTAGCCGAAGAAGAGCGCCACCGCGAGCAGGAACGGGATGCGCAGAATGTAGCCCTCGCTGAGCAGGTCGTGGATGCTGACGAACTGTGAAATCGTGGACACGTGCACGATGCTGATTAGCACCGCGGCACCGACGAGCAGCCCGAGCCGTTGCGTGAGGGCGCCAAGGAAGACGACCAGGAAATAAACGGGAAAGAAATCGCCGCCGCCGTTTCTTGTCAGCAGGATCGCGATGGAGACCGCGACAGTGTCGAACACCACGACGGCAATATCAAAGCGCGGCCGCGAATGCAGGCGCGGAAGTGCCGCCGACAACGCAATGTTGGATGCCAGGTAGAATGCGATGAACAAGGCGACGCCGGGCGAAACCGTGCTGGCGCCTCGACTGAAGATGAGAAGATACGACGTCGCAATGATGAGTACCCAACGAACCAGCACCATGTTGTGACGACTGGTCAGTTCGCGAATGGACTGACTCTTCATGGGCTGATGGCAAGCAGGCTTCGTACCATGGGCCGCTGTCGCACAATGTGGTGTCGCCGTCGGTGCCGTCGCCATTCGGCCCGTCACCACAACAAGTGAGCGTGTATAGATTCGCCGGCTCAACAAGGACTTGGGCCTGTGTCCGAAACGTCATCGCCGTTGCAGGAGTGGCGCAATCTCCGACCCACAGCAGCCCAGCGTCAGCTTCGCCGACGCCCCCCGCCTTCCGCGTTGCCGTGCTTTTGAATTGCCTGACGGATAGCGATATTGGACCGTGCGCGTGCTAACCAGCATAGGGTAAAGACGAGCGGGCATGACCTCTGCGATACCTCCAGCAAACCTTGGAGCTCGGACTGGCGAACTACCCACTGGCTACACCGTGGGAGTCTTGCGTTGGGAAGACGAACGCAACGCGGCGGCAGTGCTGGGCCGGGCTTTTGTGGATGATCCCCTGGTCGTTGCCATCTGCGGCGCCCAAGCCACCGACCGCGAGGAGCGCATGCGCTGGGGGTTTCGTGTGGCCATCCGGAGTCATTGCTTGATCGCGCAGCCGGCGTGGTCCATGCACGATGACACGGGACGTACGGTGGGCGTCGTGTTGGTGACGCGGCCGCGCACGACGCTGCCCTCCAACGTCGACGTGGTGTTTGCCATGTGGGGCTTGTTGCACATCGGTGTGCGCGTCGGTTGGCGCGGTGCCACCGCGGCGCGCATCATTGCCGAGCATTTGCCCAGCGGGCCGTTTACCTATCTGCGCACCTTGGGCGTCGACCCCGAGCTGCATGGTTGCGGCGTTGGCTCACGTTTGGTGGAGCGCGTGCTCACCACCGCCGCCGCCGGAATCCCGATTTATCTCGAGACCGCCAAAGAGCGGAACCTTAGCTTCTACACGCGCCACGGCTTCCATTGCATCGGTGAGTTTCGCTGTCTGGATGTACCCGTGTGGCGCCTGCTGCGACCCGTGAGCGGCAGGTGAGGAAGGATGAACGATGAAGGATGAACGATGAAGGATGAACGATTGGAAACCATAGCTCATTCCTCATCGTTCATTCCTCATCTCTCATCGCTGCGCGGCCCGCCGATGAAATTCGGTCTGAGCTTGCCCATCGTCCAGCAGATTCCCGGACGCGTGCAAGCGTGGGAGCTGACCGCCGGTGCGGCGGAATTGGTAACCGTTGCGCGTGCCGCCGATCGCCTGGGCTTCAGCCATCTGTCTGTGTGCGATCATGTCGCTATCCCTCAGACGCGTGCGGCGGCGGCCGGGACCGTATGGTACGATGCCGCAGTCACACTGGGCTTCCTTGCGGCGGCTACCACTCGTGTGCGCTTGTTGTCTCACGTGATCGTCCTGGCGTATCGACATCCGCTCGTCGTTGCCAAGTCTTTTGCCACGCTCGATCAACTGTCGAATGGCCGCGTGATTCTCGGTGTCGGTTCGGGACACCTCAAGCCGGAATTCCGTACCCTCGGCGCCGACTACGAAGGTCGTGCTTCGTTTAGTGACGAGGCGATACAAGCGATCCGGGCGGCATGGGAGAATGAAGGCGCGACCTTTGAGGGCCGGTTTGTGCAGTTCCGCGACGTCACCGTCGCACCCCGTCCGCGTCAACGGCCGCGACCACCCATCTGGGTTGGCGGAAACGCGCGGTCCGCTGTGCGGCGGGCGGTGTGCTTCGCCGATGGTTGGATTCCATGGATGATCACACCGGCGGAGTTCGGCCGCATGGTTGCCTATGCCCGCGAGATCGCCGAGCGGGCCGCGTCATTTGAGTGGGTGGCTCCGCTCAGCGTTGGCGTTGATGACCGGCCGGCAACCATCATCGCAAGTATCGAAGAATGGCTGGCCGCCGGCGCCACGTCGTTTCACGTCGGCCTCGCGCACTCCAGCCTGAACCACCTGCTGGAGCGCATGTCGCTCTTTGCCGAAGCTACGCATATGGGATCGGACGCGTCCGATTGAGGCAGGGCATCGCTGCTTCTTGGACTTGGCAACCCGCAGCGACCCAGGGGAGCGGCCCATCGAAAAGACGCCGGTCGCCGGCCCGGTTGCCCACTTGGAGCGATTTCGCTAGAGGATGAACCGCACGTGCGACAGACGAACACATCATGGGGCTGTAGCTCAGTTGGGAGAGCGCTTGAATGGCATTCAAGAGGTCGACGGTTCAATTCCGTTCAGCTCCATTTCCAATCCTTCCGAGGTGAGCCCAGGAAGTCCAAGAACAATACGTTGCGATCGGAGTTCGATTGCGTTCAGCACTCCGTTTCCCTTCCTAGACGTCTCGCGAACGAGGAGGTCATTTGAAGAGTTCGTGGCAGACGGCGATCGTGCTAGCCGTGTTGTCGGGGATCTTGCTCGTTGCGCCGGGGTGTGCGAGCGAGCAGCGCTTGCCCGGGACTGACGAGGAAGTCGAAAGCATGGAGCGACCGGCCCGCCCGCTTGAGGAAGAGGAAACCGTCTCCGACAAGATTGGCGAGGTGGGGGTGGTGCTCTTGGTGGTCGGCACCGTGGCGGCGGGAATAGCCATTCCGCTGCTTCTCTTCTGAGCCCTCCTGGCCGCCGCGCCTCTCGCGCACGGACTGGGTCTGCTACCCGGCGATGTTTCGGTGTCGTAAAACCGTCGCTTGCCCGATCTTTGTCACCTGCCGTAGCATCCCCCCAGTGACTGGCGCATACGCCGCTGCGCCTGCCCCGTCGCTACGTGGCGCGCTCCGCCCGCTGGGGAAGGCATCCAGATGCCTGGAACCAATACCTTTTCGGTGATGTCAGGCTGCCGGTGCCGGACCGGTGGCCGGGCGCGTCGGCCGACCGACCATGTCCCCGAATGCCTGGTACGTCTCTTGCGGTTCACGGCCCCGGAGATCCCCATGCGAGCGCGGGGGATTTGCGGATATAGGCGTGTCGACGAACCATCCACCAAGCGTTCAGCAACCTGCTAGAGGGCGGTGGCCCCACTGTGCCCGCACGCTTGATCGTCGGGATGGCGCGACGTCCACCCAGACGACGGTGGCCGCCCGATGATCCAACCGGCCCCGGCTCGCTCGACGAGCGGCGACACCGCGCCGGCTGCGGAGGCCGTACGGCTCGCGGGGTTGGGCAATCGTTTCGTTGAGCTCTTTGCTCGCAAGCTGTCGCGCGAGGACCTTGCTGCCGAGATCGCACGCTTGATTGCCGCGGCGACGCGCGTCAAGGCTGCAGCCATCCTCGGCTTGGATGCGCGCCGTGATCGCTTGCGGCTGCTTGGTGAAGCGGGGCTGTCGAGCGATGCGCGCGCCGCCCTCGGTGGTGGCGGCGACTGCGTGTGGGACATTCCCTTGCGGGGGCTGCGCAATCGCCGTATCAGCGTCATCTCCGCCGCGCACCAGAATCCCTTTGTGCCCCGCGGATTGGTCAACCTGTCTCCGACTGGCCTCTCGATTGCCTCGATGCCCATCTACGATGAGCGCGAACCGATCGGCGTGTTGCTCCTCATGGCCACCGGCAGTCGCGCCTTTCCGGACGCACAGCTGCAGGTCCTCAGCCAGGCCTTGCGCGTGTGCGCGCGCGGCTTGCGCGATCACGACACGCCCGCGGCACGTGCCGGCGCGGCGGCGCGGGATACCGCCACCATCGCCGCGGCCATCGCCGAGCTTGCGGGCGAGACGCCGGGAGCAACGGCCGTCGAAGTCACCGGAGCGCCGCGGCCGGTCATTGAAGCCCCTCCCGACGAGCGCATTCAACGTCTCGAGGAACAGCTCGCGCAGGTTCGCGAGGAGCTTGAACGCAGCGCGCTCAAATTGCGCAGCGCGACGGTCTCGTCCAACGCCCTGGTGCGGGAGCGTGATCATCTGGGGCAGCGCGTCGCCGAGATGGAGAGCGAGCGCGCCGCGGTGGCGACCGAACTGCGCGCCGAAATCGACGTCCTGCAGGAGCGCTTGCTGGCGGTCGAGTCGGAACGCTCCCGCTATCAACGCGTCGCGGATGATCGCCACACGCGTGCCCAACAATCCATCAAGGTCCTGGGCGGCGAGCGCGACATGCTGCTCGGGCGGGTGCAGGCGGCCGAATCGACCATCTCGGTCCTCGATGGGGCGTTGGGGACGGTCAAGGCTGAGCGCGCCCGGCTAACCTTTCAGGTGGGGAATCTGGTTGGTCAATTGCGCGCCAGCCAGGAGGCGCTCGAAAGGGCGCAATCGCGCCACGCCGAGGAACGCACGGTCATTGAGTCGGATCGCGAGGGATGGCAGGAGCAAGCGGACACGTTGCGCAGCCAGCTGACGCAACGCACCGAAGAGGTGGCGGCTCTCGACCGAGAGCTCCGCGGCACTACGGTTGGGCGTGACGGCGCCCTCGCCCAACTTCAGGCGGCGCGCGCCGAGCTCGAGCGTCTGACCGTTCTCAATGAAGAGACCGGGCGCGCGCTGAGCGCATCGGAGACGGCGCGTGCCAGCGCCGCCGCTGAAAGCGCGGCGCTGCGCCACGCCTTTGAGGCCGAACGCGCCGAGCAGTCGGCGGTCGAGCAACAGCTGCGCAGCGAGCTGAGTGTGCTGCACGCCGACGCCAACCGCCTGAGCAGCGAGCTCGAGGGGATGCGCAGTGGGCTCGACACGCGTACCCAGGCACTCGCGGCGCGCGATGAACTGCTCGCCCGCGTCCGCGCCGAGCTGGCGCGTGCGCAGGACGCGGAGGCGACGTGGCTGCAGACCGGCACCGCCCAGCGCGCCGAGATTGCGACCCTCACGGCCAAACTGGAGCAGCTGACCGAGGTGCAGCAACAGCTCCTCGGCGAGCGCGGTACACTGCGGACGGCTGTGGCCGAGTCGCGTCAACAGGCGACCGAGGCCGATGTGGCGCACGCCGCCGCCATGGGCGAGCTGCAGTCCGCCGCGGCGCAGCTGCGTCGCCAGGTCGAGACGCTCACGGTAGATCGTGTCGCCTTGGCCGGACGCCTGGAGCGGGCCGTCGAGGAAGGCAAAACGCTGGGGCGCGGTCTCGCCGAAACCCAACGGCGTAGCGATGATCTCAGCGAGCTTTTGCGGCAGCGCGATGCGGCGGCCGAGCGCGCTGCCGCCGAGCGCGAGCAGCTGGCGGCACAGGTTGCCGCCCTCAGCGGTCAACTGCAGGCCGGCCAGGAAGCCTGGCAGCGCGCGCAGGCGCGCGACGCTCAGGAACGCAGCGCTCTCGAGACCGATCGCGATGGCTGGAAGGAACAGGCCTCGGCTGTCCGTAAGGAGCTGACGCAAGCCACCGACCGGGTGATTGCGCTGGAAGCTGAGCTGCGCGGCACGGTCGTGGCCCGCGACGCCGCCGTGACGGAGCTGCAGACCGCCAGCGCCGAAATGGATCGCATCGCGATCCTCAACGACGAGCTGGGACACCAAGTGGCTCAGCTCGAAGCGGCGCATGCCGCGGCCGTCGTCGAGAATACGGGGTTGCGGCGCACGCTCGATGAGGAACGCGGCAGCCGCGCCAATACCGAGCAAACCTTGCAACGCACCCTTGCGGTGACGCAGGCGGACGCCGAGCGGCTGGGTGCCGATGCCGCGGCGTTGCGCACCGAGGTTGCCGAGTACAGCCAGGCCTTGGCCGACCGCGACCAACAGCTGACCGGGTTGCACACCGAGATCGAGTTGCTGCGCCAGCAGAGCGTCGATCGCGGCGTGCTCGCGCATCAAGCCAACGAGCTGGGCGCCAAGGTCGTCGTGCTCGAGCAGGAGCTTGCGGCGGCGCGTGGCGAAGGCGCGCGCGCCGAGCGTCAACGGGCGGCCTTGGCCGAGAAGCTCGAAGCTGGACGGCGCCGCGAAACCGAGCGGCTCACCGTCGCAACCCGCGAACAAGCGGCCCTCCAGGAATCGCGGCAGGCACTCGCCACTGAGCGCGACCGCTTGCAGGCCGACAAGGCGGCCCAGGGTGCAGAGAGCGAGGCCCAACAGCAGACGATCGCCGAGCTGCAGAGCGCCCTTGAGCGGCTGCGCAGCGAGCGCACGCGTGTCCAGGACGAGCAGCATGATACGGCTCGACGCTTGGCGGCGACACAACGCCAGCTCGATGAGCTGACCGCGGCGCTGCGCCAGCGTGAGGCCGAGGTGGCGACGCATAGCGGCGAGCGGCAACGGCTGGCGGCGCAACTCGACACCATCCGCCGCGAAGTCGAAGGCGGCCGCCAGGCGCTGCAGGCGGCCGAGGCGCGGGCCACACAGGAACGCGCGGCGCTCGACAGCGAACGCGAAGCCTGGCAGGAACAGCTGGCTGCGGCCCGGACGGAACAGGAACGCCAGGCCCGCATGCTCGACGAGCTGGGCCGGACGGCGACGGATCTCGCCGCGGCGCGCACTGCCAGTCGGGCCGAGCGCGCGGCGCTGGTCGAAGCGCTCGAAACCGAACGCACGACGGCCCAGCAGCTGCGCGACGACCGAGCCGCGCTGCACGCGGAGGTTGAACGTCTCGCCGCCGACACCGCCGGCTTGCGCGCCGTGGCAGCCGAACGCGATGAGCAACTGGTTGCCGTGCAGGAGCGGGAAACCGCACTGCAACATAGCGCGACCGAGCTGCAGCATGCGATCACGGAGCTGCGCACGGAGCGCGAGACGCAAATTACCCAGCTGGACGAACGCGCGGCGCAGATCCAGCAACTGCGCGATGGCCAGGCGGCGCTCGAGCGTCAGCTGGCTCTGGTCATGGCGACGCACGGTGAGGAGGAGCAGGCCCTCGCCAACGGCATGCAGGCAGCGCGCGAGCAAGTGGCGCAGCTTGAGGAAGAGCGCAACGTGTTGCGTGCCGCGCTCACCGACGTGCGTCAGCAGCTCGGTACGGCACAAACCGGGCAGACGGCGCGGCTCACCGAGATGCAGGCCGAGGCCATCGAGCTGCGGAAGCAAATCAAGTCGCTGACCAGCGGCCGCACGGAGCTGATCAAGCGCCTCGAACGCTCAGAGCAGAGCCTCGCGGGTCAACGCGAGCACGCCGAGGGCGAACGGCGCCGCGCCGAGACCCTGGACGCGCAGGTCCAACAGCTGCAGCAGCAGTTGGCCGCGATCCACAACGAGCGTGCCGCGGCCGATGCCGAGCTGGTGCGGGCGCGCGGCGAGATCGACCGGCTCGCCAAGCACGTGCAAGACGGCACGGCTGAGCGTGAGCATTGGCGCACCGCGCACAGCGCCCTTGAACGACAACTCACGCAACTGTCTGCGAGTTCCAGCGAGCACGAACGCGCGCTCGGGCTGCAACTCGAGGCGGCGCTGGTCTCCGGTGCGCAGCTCGAACAGGAACGCACCGCCTTGCAATCGACGCTCGCGGACCTGGAACAGCGGCTCCAGCAAGCGGCGACCGCGCACGCGGCAGCGTTGGCCGAGGTGCAGGTCGATGCTGAGGCGCTGCACGAGCAAGTGACGGCGGCGAGAAGCGCGCGTGACGTCGTGAGTGAGCAGCTGGCCCAAGCGCAACAGATGGCTGCCATCCAGAGTGCGCAGGTGGACACCGAGAGCCGTCGCGCGGCGGCGCTTGCCGAACAGAATGGGCAGCTGCAGCAGGCCCTGGCGGCCGCCGAGCAACGGCATGCGGCGCTCGACGGCGTCCTCAAGCAGGCGCGCGCCGAGATCGAGGCCTTGCGGCAGCAAAGCGAAGACCGCGGCTTGCTGGCCCGCGAAGCCAGTGAGCTGGGGGCGCGCGTCGTTGCGCTGGAACAACAACTCGTGGGTGTGCGCGGGGAAGCCGCCCACGCCGAACGCCAACGCGCCGCCGTGGCGCAGGAGCTCGATGCCGTGTGCCGGCAGCAGGCCGACAGCGAGGCGCGCGCCGGCCGCGAGCAGGCGAAGCTGCAGGCCACGGTCGAGCGCCTCGGCGAGGAGCGGCGGCGGCTGGAAAGCGAGCAGGCTGCGCGCGCCGCCGAAGTCGAAGCCCAACGGGTGGCGGTGGCCGAGCTGCAGACGGCGGTGACACGCGCCGGCGAGACCGGCCAGGCCGCGGCACAACGTCTGGCCGATACCCAACAACGCGCCGACGAGCTCCTGGTGCAGCTGCGGCAGCGCGAGACCGCCATTGAGACGGCCAACGGCGAACGCCAACGCCTGGCGGCGCAGGTCGCCAAGCTGAGCGCGCAATCCCGCGCCAGCCAGGAAACGCTCGACGCGGTCCAGGGGCGCTCGGCGCTCGAGCGTGCCGCGATCGAGGCGGAGCGCGAAGCCTTCGCGGCGCAGCAAAGCGCCGGTCGTGCCGAGCAGCAGCGCCTGGTTGCACTGACGGAGGAGCTGACGCAGCAGGCGGCGCAGCTCGAATCCGGACGCGCCACGGCGGCGACCGAAATCGCCGCGCTGCGGCGCAGCGTCGACGAGCTGCGCGCCGCGCACCAGCTTGTCGAGGAGACTCTGCGCGCCGAGGTGGCGGCAAGCCAGTCGCACGCCCAGCACGTGTCGTCCGACCTGCTCGGGGTGCGCGGTGAGCTGGCCGAACGCGATGAGCTCCTGGCCCTGCTGTGGCAGGAGCAGGACGCGGCGCGCCAGACGGACGTCCAGCACCAACAGACGATTGCCAGCCTGCGCGCCGAGCTCGTGGCCGCGCAGGCGGCGGTGCATGCGGAGGTGCAGCGCGCCGCCGACGAGAATCAGCAGCTGCGTGATGCGCGGGCGACGGTCGAGCGCCAACTGGCGTTGATCGAAGCTGCCCGCGGCGAAGAAGGGCAAGTGCTCGCCCAGGGGCTACAAGCGGCGCGCACTCAGATTGCCGAGCTCGAGCAGGAGCGCGCCGATGCGCACACCGCGCTCGCGGAGATCCGTCAGCGCCTCGCCCTGGCCGAAGCGGTGCACGCCGACACACAAGCCCGTATCCAGGCGGACGCCGCCGAGCTGCGCCAGCAAGTCGCCACGCTGACCGACGCTCGCTCCACGCTGGCGCAACGCGTCGAGCAGACCGAGCAGACGCTGCGCCAGCATTCGGCGCATGCCGAAGCGGAGAGTCAGCGCGCCCACGCTCTGACGGAACGCTGTGCCGAGCTCGAGCAATCGCTGGCGGCCGTCGAGTCGCAACGCACGACCCTGGACAAAGACGTGCGGCGCCTGAATGGTGAGGTTGAAGCGCTGCGTCATGACAGCGCTGACCGTGGTGTCCTGGCACGGCAGGCCGGCGAGTTGAATAGCGCGCTGACGGCGCTCGAGCAGCAGCTGGCGGAGATGCGCCGCGAGGCGGCACACGCCGAGCAGCAACGCGTCGCTCTGGGCCAGGAGCTCGAGGCGGCGCGCCAGGAGCAGAGCCGTACGCGCGCCGCGGCTGCGCAACAGGAGACGACGTTGCAGGCGATGCTGCAGCAGCTGACCGACGAGCGCGCGCAATTGGTGTCCGAGCGCACGACGCAGCAGCATCAGCTCGAAACCCAGCGCATTACCGTGGCTGAGCTCCAAGCCGCCCTCGAGCAGACGCAGGCCGAGCGCCAGCGGGTTGAAGACGATGGCCGCGACACTGCGCAACGCCTGGCCGACGTGCATCGGCGCCTGGACGAGCTCGGTGAGCGCGTGCGCCAGCGCGACGCCGCCCTTGAGCTCGCCGCCGCCGAACGGCAGCGCCTCGAGGAAGCCGTGCGCGCCGCCGACGCGCAGATCGCCGAGCTCAGCAGCGAGTGCGACGCCTGGCGCCAGCGTGCCGAATCCGCCGCCGCTGACGATCGGGGCTCCGAATCCGCGGACGACGCCGGTGACTTCGTCGTCCGCATGGAGCGCGACTCCGGCGCACCGCCGGCCGATGCCCCGCTGGTGATCGAACGTTCCGCGCCGCTCGACGCGTTGCTGGATGCCACCCCGGAGCCCGCCGACACTCCGCTCGAGCCGGAGCCTGAACCCGCCGCACACGAGACGATCCGACTTGCCCAGGACGACACAATCCGGCTCGCCCAGGAAATGGTGTTGTTGGATGCCAGTGGCCGGGGCGACGAGGCGTATCACGTGCTCAAGGGCGCCGGCTTCGAGGTGACCCGCGGCACGCCGAACGAGGCCGCGGTCGACGATCTTGCCACCCGCAAAGTCAGTTGCGTGATGCTCAACCTGGCGGCCGGCCCGGCGGCGTGGCGGACGCTCAAGCTGCTGCGCGAGCGCACCGGCACCCGCAACGTGCCAGTGCTGGCGTATCTCATGGCACCCGATTCACAACAGGGATTCTGTTTCGGGCGTGCCGATTTCGGCATCTGGCCGATGGATGGCGAGCGGCTGACCGAGCGCCTCACCCAGCTGCGCCCGAAGCTCAAGCGGCTGCTGGCGGTGAGCGCCGACATCGACGGCATGGGACGCCTGCGCGAGCCGCTCACCCGAGCCGGCATTTCGACGTCCAGCGTCCTTGATGGCAAGCAGGCCCTGGAATTCGCGACCATGGTCGAACCCGAGGCGGCACTGTTCCACCTCTCGCCGACTTGTAGCGGCGTCGCGCGTGCGATCACCGCCCTGCGTGCCGGCGAGCGCACGCGCGATATGCCGATGGTCATGCTCCTCGACAAAGCCCCGGCGCGCGAGGATACGTTCTATGCGATCACCGCGCGCGAGCTCATCAGCAAAGGGACATTCGTGTTCGCCAACCTTCCCGCGGAGCTAGCGCGGCTGCTGGCGTGAAGTTCAGCCTCGCGTATCACGCACATATTCGTGCGAGCACGAGCACCAGGACATTCCCTTCATAAGGTGCCGCTCCACGATTTCGTGCCTAGAAGCTTTGCTGTAGAAGCTTCGGATGCGTCGAGAGTGTTGGGTCGTTTCAGTTGTGGGGTTGCTGTGTCTGGTCGCGGCGACCGCGCATGCCGAGTCGGTCCTGCCTACGTATCGGATCACGGCAACACTCTCGCGCACGCCGCCGCAGCTGCGCGGCACGGTCGAGACCACAGTGCTCAACACCACGGCGCAGCCGCTGCGTGACATCGCGGTGCTGCTCTTCCCCAATCGTTTCGCGACCCCCGACACGGCCATCAACGACGCCAACCGGCCTTACGTGTACCCGCGCGAGGAATTCGATCCCGGAGAAATGACCGTCGACGAGATCCGCGTTGACGGTCAGCCCGCGGTCGCCAGCCGCGCGACAACTACGGATGTTCCTGAAGGATGCTTGTTGAGGCTCGATCTGCCCAGGCCGATCCAGCCGGGGGAGCAACGCAACGTGTCCTTGCAGTTCACCACCACGGTGCCGACCCGGTTCGGTACCTTCGGGGAATTCGACGCGATGCTCACTGCTGTCGGCGGCTGGTACCCGTATGTGCCAGCCCTGGCGGCCGACGGCACGTGGGCAACCGAGGCGCTGCCGCCGCTCGCGGACTTCGCCGTGCAACTCACGGCCGACCCGGAGCTCGCGGTGCTGCTCAGTGGGCAGTATTTCCCCGCGTCCGCCGCCCCGATTGTGGCCAGCGTGCACGCCGCGCATTACGTGACGCTGATCGCTGCGCCGGCGTGGCTGCGCGACACGATCGAGGTGGACGGTATGCGCGTCGTGCTCTTTCGTCGGCCGTCGGTCCGCACCGATCGCCGGGCCCCGGGACCGACTCCGTTGGAGATCACGCTGCATACGTTGCGCGACGTGATCCAGCAACGGCCTGCTTCCGTGCCTGTCCGCAATGAGCTGGTGGTGGTCGAAGCGCCTCTCCGATTGAACCTGACGGCGCCGGGCGAGGGGATGGTGGTCATCTCTGATCGCACCCTGAAGGTGCTGTGGCTGTTGCGGCCATTTCACGAAGCGCAGCTCGCCCAGGCGGTCTACGCCGAGCTGTTGCGGCCGCAAGTGGCGGCGCGCGAGTCGCCGCGCGACTACGCCTGGGTGAGCGAAGGGCTCTCGCATGAGCTGGCGCGCCAGCAACTCGCGCGCGCCAACCCGGACGTGCGCAGCGTGCAGGATTGGATCGAGCTGTTCAACGTCTTCGCGATTGTCGACCGCTTCGAGACCGCGCCAAAGATCCCGTTCGTCGCGGCATTCTTCGAGCGGGCGCGGACCGCCGATCCGCTGCACGAGCAGATCACGACGTTCAACAACGATCTGCCGCCAGGCCACGTCATCATGGGCAAGCTGCAGCAGCAGCTGGGAGACGCTAAGTTCCACGCGGTCCTCAACCGCTGCGTCAATACCGATCAACCCTTCCGTGTCTGCTCCGCCCAGGTCGGCGATCAAGATCTCACCCCGTTTTACGCGCAGTGGCTGCAAGCGTATCCCGAGATCAACTACGACTTCGCGGCGGTCGACTTGAATCAGCGGCACGACGAGGCGTATCGCCAAGCCGTGACGGTGCGGCGCCACGCCAGCCGTGAGATTCATGAACCGGTGGAGGTGCAGCTGCGCAGCCTCGGTGGGCAGCCGGTGGAGTTGCGCTGGGACGGCGGTGGGAACGAAGCGCGGCTGGTTGCCGTGACGCCGCACCGGATGTGTCAGGCGGTGATTGATCCGGATCGCAAGCTGATCGAATCGACACGCGCGGACAACGCGTCGCCGCCGACGCCGCAGCTCGTGCTCGACAGCGCCGAGGTGGAGATCAGCTCGACGGAGTTTGGTTTCTCGGGATTGCTCGTCGGGCGTGAGCGCTATGACTACCGCAAGGATCTCGCGGCCGCTGCCTACTATACCAACCGCAGCGTGGGTGTCGACGCGGGTCCGCGTTTCCACTGGGGAACGCCGAACGATCCGACGTTGTATCGCAATAACCTGTTCGCGTTTTACAACGTGCAGGCCCTCGACAGCAGCTTCAAAGACGACCGCCATCCGGACGTGCGCACGCACGGCCATCTGAACGGCTTCGGCGCGCGCTACAATTACAACAACCTCTACGCCTTCGATAACCCGACGCGTTCGGTCGATCTGCGGGTTTATGCGGATTGGTTCGACCAAAGTCTGAACAGCGACTTCAACTACGTCGACTGGGGCGCCAGCCTCGTGCTGACGCATCCGCTATGGACACCGCGCACCATCCTGGCCGGTGAGGTGACCAACGGCTTCAGCGAGCCGTTGGGGTCGAGCCGTGTCCCGAATCAGGGGCTGTACAGCCTCGGCGGCTCGCGCTCGATCCGCGGCATCGGCGCGGAGGACGAGCTTGGCCGCAACATCTTCACCGTACGGACCGAGCTGCGGCAGACCGTGTATCCGGAGCTCGACTTGAACTTCCTCGATCTGCTGGTGCTGCGGCGCACGCAAGTGCGGCTCTTCGTCGACAGCGGCCACGTCGACAACGCCGCCGGCGCCGTCTACGACCCCAGCGGCTACGCCGTCGGCGTCGGCACCGGCTTCGCGCTGATGTACGATTTCATGGGCTTCTTCCCGTCGGTGGCGTACTTCGAGATCGCCACGCGCGTCGACCGCAACGCCAGCGACGTGCAGTTCCTGTTCGGGACGCGCCAGGCGTTTTGAACATTACCGCAGAAAACGCGCGCGTTCGGCGGGTGAGGGAACGCGACACGTCGCGCGCTGCCCGAACCAGCGATAGCGATTGCGTACCACCAGCCGATACACCGCGTCGCGCAGCCGGCGTGGGGCGAGGCGCAACAGACTCAGCATGGCCCAGGCCCCGCCCAGGCGGCGGCAGATTTCCAATGCGGCGTCCGACTGCGCATGCACGCCATGTTCGTCGCGGTAGAGCAGTGACCAACGAAGCGGGTCGTCGTCCTGGGGCGGCAGCAAGGTGCGCGCCGTCTCGCCTTGCAGCGGCGCGAAGCGGAAGATGCCGCCGCGATCGGCGCGCAGCATGCGGTCGATGAAGCCATTGCACAACACGCAGACGCCGTCGAAGAAGATGATGGGGTGCTCGCCTGATGGCGGCAACGCTGCCGCGGATTCTACCCGAGCCTCAGTCCTCTGCACGCTGCGATGATACCGTGAAGAGACCTGTTCTTCTAGCAGCCTGTCGGACTGGGCAGTGCCTAGCGACCAACGGGAGCGGCCCATAGAAGAGACGCCGGCCGCAGGCCGCTTGCTGGAGTCGGCCGGTTTCTATAGCTTCGCCGGCAGCGGATCACACGAACGATGTCAGTGACGATTCCGGGGCGGCGAGCATGTGTTACCGGATGTGGCGTGCTTTCACCGATCGGCAACAGCACCGCCGCGTTCTGGGACGCCCTGCTCGCGGGCCGCTGCGGCCTGGGCCCGATTCGTTCGTTCGATACCACCGGAATGAGCGTCGCCTGCGCCGGCGAGGTGAAGGATTTCGAGCCGGCGCAGTGGCTGTCGCCCGCGGAGATCGATCGGTTCGATCGCCTCCATCAATTCAGTCTGTTCGCCGCGCGCGCCGCGCTCGCGGATGCACAACTCGACCTGGCAGCTGTCGACCGCGCACAAATCGGCGTGATCGTTTCCACCAGCCTGGGCGCGATGCACATCGGCGAGGTGTATCAACGCGCGCCCGCGCGTGGCGGCGCGGCGTTCGATGCGCGACATTTGTTCGATTTCCCCTACTATGCGGTGGCAAACACGCTGGCGCGTAAGCTCGGGGTGCGTGGACCGGTCGTCAGCCCATCGATCGCCTGCGCGTCGGGAACGCAGGCCGTGGGGCAGGCGCTCGAATTCATCCGCCTGGGCTACGGCGATGTGTTCCTCGTCGGCGGGGTCGAGACGCTGTGCGCCTTTGTGGTGAACGGCTTCAACTGCTTGCGCGCGACCACCCCCGACACCGTGCGGCCGTTCGACGCACGCCGTTCCGGTCTGCTGCTCGGAGAAGGGGCGGCAATCTTGATCGTCGAGGAACGCGAGCACGCGCGCGCCCGCGGCGCGCGCATCGACGTCGAGGTGATGGGGAACGGCCTTGCCGGCGATGCGACGCATATGACCGCCCCGGCGCGTGACGGTGCCGGCGCGGCGCGTGCCATGCGCATGGCACTTGCCGATGCCGGTCTGACTCCGGCTGATGTCGGCTTCGTCAGTGCGCACGGCACCGGCACGGTCTACAACGATGCCATGGAGATTGCCGCGATCCGCCGTGTCTTTGGCGCGTGCGCCACGCGGATTCCGGTGAACTCGATCAAAGCTGCCATCGGGCACACCCTGGCCGCGGCGGGCGCCTTCGAGGCGATCATGTGCGCGCACATCCTGCGCACCGGAATGATCCCGGCGACACTCAATTGTGAACAGCTCGATCCCGCCTGCACGTTCGATCTGGTGCGCGCCGTGGCGCGCCGCGGGGAGGTGCGTGTCGCGCTATCAACGTCGTCGGCGTTTGCCGGGAACAACGCGGCGATCGTGCTGCGGCAGGGGCCGTCGGAAGAATGAGGGGAATGGAAAGCTGGAAACGGAAAACACGAAACCGGAAACCGGTCAATGAAGGTGCGCCTGCCAGACCCAGCGTTCGCCGGTTTCCCGTTTGCGGTTTCCGGTTTCCTGTTTTTCATTCCCCCCGATTTCCGGCCAGGCAGAAGGCGCGCCGCTCGTGAACGACGCCGTCCTCATCACCGGCATTGGCGCCGTCTCGCCGCTCGGGGTGTCGGCGGCTGCGCTTGCCGCTCGCTGCGCGGCCGGCGACAGCGCGTTGGCCCCGTTGCCCGGCGTCGATGGCGCGTATGGCGCGATGGTGGCCGACCTCCCGCTCGACGCCATTCCGCCTGAGGCACGCACGCGCATCGGACGTCTCGATCGCGTCTGCCGTCTTTTTCTATCGGCGGCGTCTCTCGCGGTAGACGACGCGCGGCTCGACATGCGCCACAGCGACGCGGAGCGCGTGGGCCTGTCATTCGGCACGGGATTGGGGTGCCTGCTGACCAATGCGGAGTTCAATGAGAAAGTGGAACAAGGTGGCCCGCCGGCGGCGAGCCCGCGGCTTTTTGCCTACACGGTGTCGAGCGCCGCGGCCGGCGAGGTGTCGATCGCGCTCGGCATCAAGGGCGTGAATGTGACCGCACACCAAGGCTTCGCCGCCGGACTGGGCGCGCTGGGCTACGGTTACGACCTGATCCGCAGCGGCAAGGCGGACGTCGTCGTCGCCGGCGGTGCCGACGCGCTCGGCAATGCGCTGGTGCAAGGACTCGCCGATATGGGTCTGCTCAAACGTGTCGGTGGTGCGGCGTCGCTTGGTGACTGTGCGCCTGGCATTTGTCCTTCGGAAGGCGCCGCGGTGCTGGTGCTCGAGCGTGCCGACCACGCGCGTGGCCGTGGGGCGCGCGGCTGGGCGCGCATCGCCGGCTATGCCGCCGGCTTCGAGCCGACACTGACGCGTCGCGAGCGCGCGCCGACGGCGCTGGTCGAAACCATGCGTGCTGCGCTGCAGCGCAGTGGCCACACGCCCGCGGACGTCGGGCTCGTCATCGGCAGCGCCCACGCCACGGCCGTGGACGATATCGAACGCGCCGCCCTGACCACGGTCTTCGCGGGCGCGCCACCGCCGGTTGTTCTGGCTCCGAAGGCGGCGTGGGGCGAATGTTTCGCGGCGCACGGTGCCCTCTGCGTGGCGTTGGCGGCGGCACAGCTGCGGGAACCCAATCGTTTCGAGGCGACGCAGGTTGCGTACGAGTCAGGTGTTCGCGAAGGCCCCCCGCAGCGACCCAACGGGGAGCGGCCCCGCCGTACGTACGCCGGGCGCAGCCCGCTGGTGATGGTGCATACCCTCTGCTATTCAGGCCCAACCGTCGCGCTCCTGCTGGCGCCGGAAGAGTGACACGCCGATGAGCCGCTCGCTGCGGGTCCTGTTGATCTCCGCCAACACCGAGAAACTTCCCGACCCCGTGTTCCCCATCGGTGCCGCCTACATGGCGGCGGTCGCGGCGCAACACGGTCACACCGTCGAGACGCACGATCTGTGTTTTCTCGAGGCGCTCCAGCCGGCGCTGGACGAAAAGCTCGATGCCGTCGACCCGCAGGTCATCGGCATCTCATTGCGCAATCTCGACTCGTCATCGTATCCGCTCAATACCTCGTACATCGACGACTACCGCGCGCTGGTGGCGGCCCTGCGCGCACGCAGCGACGCGCCGATCGTGCTCGGCGGCGCCGGGTTTACCGTGATGCCCGACACGATCATGGAGTACCTCCACGCCGACGTCGGCGTCGTCGGCGAAGGCGAAATGGCTTTTCCGTGGGTGCTGCAGCATCTGGCCGACGGTGTGCCCCTGGCTTCCACGGCGGAGTACCGCTGTCAGCCGGTCAACGGCGGGGTCCTGGTGAACCCGGTGACGCGCATCAAGTACCTCGACGTGACCGGCATCCCGATGCGCGAGCGCTTCGACATGGACCTTTACTACCAGCGCGGCGGGGCGCTCAATATCCAGACCAAGCGCGGCTGCTATTTCGAGTGCATCTTCTGCAGCTACCCGCTTATCGAGGGATCCAAGGTGCGCATGCGCAGCGCGCAATCCGTGGTCGATGAGATCCAACTAATGCGCGAGACCCATGGCGTGCGGCACTGGTTCTTTGTCGACAACATCTTCAACCTGCCAATCCGCCACGCCAAGGACATTTGCGAGGAGATCGCCGCTCGCAACCTCGACATCGAATGGTCGGGGTACCTGAATCCGAAATTCATCGACGACGAGCTGTGCCGACTGATGGCGGCGTCGGGGTGCAAAGCGATCGAGTTCGGCACCGACTCCGGATCGGCGAGCATGATCGCCAGCTTGAAGAAGGAGTTCGACGCCGACGACCTGCGGCGCGCCTCGGTGCTGTGCCACAAGTATCATCTCAAATTCTGCCACAGCCTGATCTTCGGCGGGCCCGGTGAGACGCTGCAGACGGTGAGTGAGACCATCGACCTGATGGAGGAGCTCAAGCCGACGGCGGTGATTGCCATGACCGGAATTCGCGTGCTGCCCGGCACGGGCATGGTGGAGATCGCCTTGCGTGATGCGCAGATCGATGACGACGACAACTTGCTCTACCCGAAATTCTACATTTCACCGAATCTCGGCGGCGAGCTCATCGACCGCATCGAGTCCTACGCGCGCGCACACCCGAATTGGATCGTTCCCGGCAAGGGCATCAAGACGAATATCCAGGTGTTGCAGAAGCTGCGCGAGCGCAAGATCAAGGGCCAGCTCTGGCGGCTGTTGCGATGAGCGCGGCCGGGCTGGAGGAGCGGCGGGCGTTGGTCACCGGCGCGTCGCGCGGCATCGGCCGCGCCACCGCCCTGGCGCTGGCGGCGGCCGGGGCGCGCGTGGCAATCAACTACGCGCACGCGGAAGCCGAAGCGCAGGCGACCGCCGCGGCGATCACTGCTGCCGGTGGCGAGGCCGCGGTGGTGCGGGCCGATGTGGGGGAGCCGGCGGCGATTGCCGCGATGTTCGAGGAGCTCAAGCGCCGCTGGGGCGGCGTCGATATCCTGGTCAACAACGCGGCCGTGACGCACGATGGCCATCTCATGCTGCTGTCGGAGCGCGGCTGGGACGATGTGCTGCGCACCAACCTGCGCGGCGCGTTTCTGTGCGCCCGCCAGGCGCTGCGCACCATGATCGCCGGCCGCTGGGGCCGCATCATCAACGTCGTCTCACCCGCCGGTCCGCTTGGCCAGGAGGGGGCGGCAAACTACGCCGCCTCGAAAGGAGGCTTGCTGAGCATGGGCAAGTCGTTGGCGCGTGAGGTGGCGCGCTACAGCATTACGGTCAACGCGGTGTGTCCCGGCCTCATCGACACCCAACTCATCGCCACGATGCCGGCGGCGGCGCGCGCCCGTTTCCTCTCGCAGATTCCGCTCAACCGCTTGGGAACGCCAGAAGAAGTTGCCGACGCCATCGCCTTTCTCGCTTCCGACCGGGCCCGATACATTACCGGCTCGACCTTGACTGTTGACGGTGGTCTGACGATGATCTGAGACTCAGGCCTGGACACACCGCTGAGAGGAGACGGCATTTGAACGGAGCTGAACTGAAGTTGAGCTTGAAACGCCTGTTGATTGACGGATTGAAGCTGGAAGGCGTCGAGCCCGAGAACATCAAAGACGCGGAGCCCATTTTCGTCGAAGGCCTGGGATTGGACTCGATTGATGCGCTCGAGCTGGTGGTGTTGGTGGAAGACCAGTTCCAGGTGGTCATTCCCGATGAGGAGGTCGGGAAACAGGCCTTCGCCTCGATCAACGCACTGGCCGACTATATCGCGAGCCAGCAGGCGCAGGCGGTGGGAGAGCCGGCGTAAGACCGGCGCGGCCACGGCTGTGGCACGCTGCGCCCCTTCAAGTGCGGACGGCGGGTTCTGACATGCGGCGGGTGGTGATCACGGGTGCCGGCACCATCAATGCCTTGGGTGATGGTGTGCCGGCGTTCGCGGCGGCGCTGCGCGCGGCGCGCTGCGGCATTGGCAGGCTGACGCTGTTCGACGCGGGAGAGTACCGAACGTCGTGTGCGGCCGAGGTGCACGAGGTGCCGCCGCCGTGGTTGCCGCGCGCCTTGCTGCGCCAGCTCTCGCGCTCCGACGTGTTCGCACTCATCGCCGCCCGTGAAGCGCTGCAGGGCGCCGGACTGTGGACTGGAGCAGCGGCGGCTCCCGACGCGCGGCTCAACGACGTTGGCATCGTCCTCGGTGCGACGACTGGAGGTATGCACGGTGCCGAGGAGTACTACCGGCGTCTCGTACTGCATCTTCCGCAACGGCGCCGTACGCGCATGCTGAGCTTGCTCGTGTCGTCCTCGGCCGACATGCTGGCGCGCGTGTTCGGGTGCCTGGGGCCGCGGCTCGCCGTATCGACCGCCTGCTCGTCGGGTGGGAACGCGTTGGGTCTTGCCGCGGACTGGATCCGCGCCGGTCGTGCCGCGGTCGTCCTGAGCGGAGGAACTGACTCGCTCTGTCGGATGACCTTCTCGGGATTCAACGCGCTGCAGGCGCTCGACCACGTCCCGTGCCGGCCGTTTGATCGTGAGCGCGCCGGTCTGAGTCTGGGTGAAGGGGCGGCGATGTTCGTCCTCGAGGCGCGCAACCATGCGTTGGCACGCGGGGCGACCATCCTGGCGGAGCTCCTGGGCTACGGCATCAGTGCCGACGCCCATCACATCACGCAGCCGCGTCCGGACGGGGCTGGCGCGTTGCTGGCGATGCGTCGGGCGCTCGAGGATGGTGCCCTCGGGGTGGAGGAGATCGACTATATCAACGCGCACGGCACGGCTACGCCGTTGAACGATGTCATCGAGACCCGTGCGATCAAGGCGCTGTTTGGCAAGCGGGCCTTCGATATTCCCATCAGCTCGACCAAGTCGATGGTCGGCCATTGCCTGGCGGCTGCCGGGGCCATCGAAGCGCTGGCCTGCGTGCTGGCGATGCAAGGCGGCTTTGTGCCCGCGACGGCGACCCTGGAACATGCCGATCCGGAATGCGATCTCGACTACGTGCCACGTGTCAGTCGCGCTCAGCCGGTGCGTACCGCGCTGTCAAACTCCTATGGGTTTGGGGGGAACAATACGAGCATCGTTCTCAGGGCCGACAGTCCTGAGCGCTGAGTCCTGAGTCCTGAGCGCTGAGCAAGAGACGATGACATCACCTTCAGCGAGAGCACCTTCCTCAATTCAGGACTCAGCACTCAGGACTCAGGACTGTGCTGTTGTTGTGACCGGTCTGGGCGTCGTCAGCTCCATCGGTGTGGGGCGCGCGCAGTTCTGGAGCGCGCTACGTGCCGGCCGATCCGGGATTGCGCCGCTGCCGGATGCGGGCGATGTCCCACACATTGCCGCGCGTATCGTCGACTTCTCGCCGCGCGAGTTCATCACCTCGCCGCATCTGCGGCGTGCCGATCGGTTTTCGCGCACCATCGTCGCGGCCAGCCGTATGGCGCTTGCCGACGCCAAGCTTGGGGCGGCACTGCCGGCGCCGGAGCGTCTCGGCGTGGTGGTGGGATCGGTGCTGAGCAACATCAGTGAGTCGGTGCAGTACCTGGACCGCCTGTTTACCAAAGGGCCGGGGCTCGCGAGCCCCTTGATATTTCCGAACCTCGTGCCGAACGCCGCCGCCAGTTACGTGGCGATGGAGATCGGCTGCACCGGCGCCAATCTCACCGTGAGTCAGGGCGAGGTGTCGGGCGAGCAGGCGATCGCCACTGGCTGTGATCTGATTCGTGCCGGCCGCGCCGATATCGTCCTCGCCGGTGGTGGCGACGAGTTGGCGGAGATCGTCATCGCGGCGTACCGCCGGTTTCGCGCGCTGTCGTCGCAGCGCGGTGGGCCGGAGTGGTGCAGTCCCTATGATGCCGACCGCAACGGCATCGTACTCGGGGAGGGATCGGCAATCCTGGTGCTCGAGCCGTTGGCGCGCGCGCGCCAGCGCGGCGCCACGGTATACGCCGAGATCGTCGACGCGATCACCTTCGGCGTGGCGGCGCCGCCATACGATTGGCCGACCTCCGCACCGAACGCCGCGGCGCGCCTGCGCACGCTGCTCGACCGTGCCGGTCTACGTGCCGTCGACCTGGTGTGTGGCGGCGCCAATTCCTCGCGCCGTTGCGATGCCTGTGAGCTGGACATTCTCACGGAGCTCTTCGGTGATGCCGCTCCGGCGGTGACCCTGACGTCGATCAAAGGCGCGATCGGCGAGTTCGGCGCCGCCGGTGCGCTCACCACGATCGCCGCCTGCCTGGCGTTGCACGAGGGCGTCGTGCCGCCCTTGTGCCATCTGCGTCAGCCGGAGACCACCGCAGCGATGCGTTTTGCGCCGCGTACGGGACAGTCGCGTCCCCTGCGTAGCGTCCTGCAGTTGTCGCAGGCGCGCGGCGGCGCGGCAGCTGCCTTGCTGCTGCGCCGGCCGAGCGAATGAGCGACGCATGCGGCCACCGATCGCGTTGATCGCGGCATTGCTCCTAACGCACGCTGCGGCCGCCTTCGCCGTGTGCGACAGCACGGAGGCGTGCCTGCATGCGATCGAGGCGGGCCAGCGTGCCACGCGGACCCTGGCGGCGCGCTTCGAGCAGACCAAACACCTCAGTCTCATGTCCGAACCACTGGTGTCCCGCGGCCGCTTCGCGTTCAAGGCGCCGGATCAGGTGCTCTGGCAGATCGACGAGCCCAAGGTCACCGTGCGCATCGACCAGCAGGGTGTGCATCTCCCCGATTTGCCCAATGCCGCGGCGGAGATGGCGTCGCTGGCACCGTTCAGCGAGATGATGCGCGAGCTGTCAGGCTTGTTCACCGGGTCACTGACGACGGTGCAGAAAAGCTTCGACGTCACGGCGATGGGTGAGGTGACGGTGATCCGCGTGCACCTGGTGCCGCGTAGCCAGCAGTGGCAGCAGATGTTCCGAACGATCGATCTGACGTTCGCCCCGCCTGATATGGCCATGCACACGATCCACATCGACGAGTCATTGGGAGATAGCTTGGAAATCGTGTTCTCCGATGTGCACCGGAACGATGGCGTGGCCGACGCATTCTTCGGCGGTGCGGCGAGCCATGAGTGAGAGACACAGCCGGCCGCCGCTCCCCCACGCGTATCCGTTCCTGTTACTCGACCGCATCGTTGAGGTTCAGACGGGCCGCAGCGCGCGGGCGGTCAAGAACCTCACCTGTGACGATCCGTTGCTCGACGCTGCCGGAGCTCTGCCGCCCGTGTTCCTGGCCGAGGCGTTGGCAGAGGCGGCCGGGGTTGCGGCGAATGGGCCGCACGGCCACATGATGGCGGTGCTGGCGCGCGTCGAACGCTTTCGCAGTCGCGCTGCGGCCCATGCCGGTGACCAATTGGAGATCAGCGTGCGCGTGCTCAAGATCTTCGGGACCATCGTCAAGGCGCGTGGGGTCGTGCGTATCGCCGGTCGAATCGTCGCTGCCGGTGAGGTATTCCTGCAGCTGTCGGTTGCGGAGACGGATACCAACCCGGGGTGATGGGCGCGTTTGGGAAAGTCGACGAGATTGGGGATGAGCAAATGGCTTCGATTGGCGGCGCTGGGCATGGGTCTGGTCACTATCGGCGTGGCCTGCGCGACGCGTCGTGCGGCCCCACCAGTGTTGGGCCCCGCCGATCCCGCGGAAGTCTTCGCGGCGGTGCGTCGGCGCGAGGATGCGATTCTCAGCTTGCGCGCGCGGTTTTCCGTGACCGTGCAGCAGGATGAGAATGTGCGGCGTGCTGAAGGCGTGTTGCTGGTCAAGAAGCCTGACCGCTTCCGGCTGCGTCTGCTGTCGCCGTTCGGCTTCACGGTGTTCGATTACGTGACCTCCGGCGCGCACATGCGCATGGAGCTGCCGCTCGAGGGCAAGCGCCTGGTCGATGATGAGATCGCCACGCAGTCGGCCTTCTCGCCGGTCGACCTGCGGCAAGCCTTTCTGCGCGGCGCCGCGGCGTTTCCGGGGTACTGCACGCCGCAGGCGGCCGGCGCAGAAGTCAGCGTTGAGTGCCGCGACGCGCCGGGCGACGTGCGTCGCGAGATCCGTATCGCGCGCGCCACCGCGACCGTGAGCCAGGAGATCAGCTTCGCGGGTGACGTCCCGCGCGTGGTGATGACGTTTGCCGAGTACCGCACGGTTGAAGGCATCCCGCTGCCATTTGCCATCGAGTTGCGCGCCCCGGCGCGGCACGTGACGATGCAGATCGCGCTGCGGTCGTACGACCTCAACCCGGTGCTTGCGGATACGCTGTTCGGTGGAGCCGACGCCGGCTAGGGCCTGCGACCGGCGTCCTTTCTATGGCCCGCTCCCGTTGGTCGCTGCGTAGTTCCAGGTCCGACAAGGCCCCAGCGCCTGCGGCCGGCGTTCCTCCCGTGGTCGCGTCATGGGTGGCGTTCATTGAACGCCGGCACCGTGCCATTCTCGTCGGCTCGCTCGTCCTGACCCTGGCGGCGGCGCTGTCGCTGCTGGCGTTGCGCTTCGATTTCGACGTCCTCGGCATGTTGCCGAGTGGGGCGCCGGCATTCGACGACTTCAAGACCTTCGTCAGTGACTTCGGCGAATTGGACGAGCTGATTGTCTTTGCCGAGTCCTCCGACCCGGGACGTCTGCACGCCTTCGCGGATGCCTTTGCGGCCCGCCTGAGCACGCTCGACTCGGTGTCGCTCGTGCAGGGCAAGATGGACGTCGCGCAAATCCAAGAAGGCTTGCTGGGAAAGTTTCTCTATAACTACATTCCTGTCGACGCCGACGACGAGCTCGCGGCGCGGCTGACGCCAGCGGGCCTCGATGCGCAGGTGCGTGTCGACCGCGCCATCTTGCAAGCGCCGTTCGATTTCAGTGCCGTCCAGCTCATCCGTCGTGATCCGCTCGGCTTGACGCGGCTGGCCGGGCAAGCCTTGGGCGCCTCGTTCGATGCCACGACCTTCAACATGAACGGTGGCTATTTGAGCACGCAGGACGGCACCGGGCTGCTGCTGTTCGTCCGTCCGACGCGCAGCGCCTTCGACATCCCGTTCACCACCGCATTCATGGCGCAGGTGCGTGGCGCGGAAGCGGACGCTCGCCGCGGCAGCGACGCACCGGCCGAGCTGCGCGTCGGATACACTGGCAGCTATGCGTTCGCGCTCGAAGACGCGGCGACCATCAAGCGCGACGTGACCCGCTACACGCTCCTGGCGTTGATCGGCGTCCTCGCCGTGTTCTACCTGGGCTACCGCAGTCTGCGGATCTTGCCCTTCGTCACCTACCCGCTGATTGTCAGCACGCTCTTGACGTTTGCGGCTTCGCTGCTGTGCTACGCCCAGCTCAACGCCGTATCCATCGCGTTCGCGGCGATTCTCTACGGGCTGTCGATCGACGATGGCATCCACTTCTACACGTGGCTGATGCAGGAGTTGCGGCAGCACGAGCTGCGCACCGCGGTGACGCGCACCCTGGCGGGTCTCGGCGGCGCCAACGTGGTGGCGACGGGAACGACGGCCGCGGCGTTTGCGGTCATCGGCTTCTCGCAGCTCACGGGCGTCCGTCAGCTCGGCGTGCTCACGGCGATCGGGCTGCTGATCAGCATCGTCGAGTTCTTCGTCCTCTATCCGGCCTTGAGCTTCTGGATGGCGCGCGGGCCGCTGACGACGCTGCGCATGGAAACGCCCCGGCTCGGGCGTTTGGGAGCCCTGTGCGAGCGGCATGCACGCCGCGCCCTGGTTGGAACGGCGGTGTTGACCGTGGCGCTGTGCTGGCTGGCGCGCGGCGTCGGGTTCGACGTCGATCTGACGCATCTGCGGCCAAGCCATACCGCGGCGGCGCGGGTGCAAGACGACATCGCCGGCCGCTTCGGCACGGCCGAGACGGCCGGGGCGGTGTTGGTGCGCGCGGCTGATGTGGAACACGCTCTCGAGATCAGTGAGCAGGTCGCCGCACGCTTGGCGGCATATCGCAGCGACGGCAGCGTGCGGGCGGCGCACGGCGTGACGGCGCTGCTGCCGTCGGCGCGCACGCAAGGCGAGCGCCTGGCGCGCTTCAACGCGCTGCCACGTCAACGCCTGGTCGGCGATGTACAGGCGGCCCTGGAGCAGCATGGGTTTGTGCCGGCGCAGTTTGCGGCGTTCTTCGACGACTTCGTGCGGCCGCACGACGCACTGGTGCGGTTCGATGATCCGGCGCTGGCGCCGTTCGCCCCGCTGCTGGCGCGGCATATCCGCCAGCGCGGCGCGACGGTCACGGTGGCGACCTATGTCGAACCCGCGGCCGATGTGCGCTTGGCGACGATCGCCGCGCGCCTGCGGCAGGATCTCCCCGAGGCGGCGTTCATCGTCGCCGGCCGTTCGCTGTTGCAGGAAGAGCTCGGCCATTTGCTGCGGCGCGAGCTGGTCGGCTTTTGTGTGGCGTCCTTCGTGCTCAACCTGCTGCTGATCCTGCCGAAGTTCCCGCGCCTCGGCACGGCGGCTGCCATCATGATCCCCGAGGCACTGGTGATCGTGTGCAGTCTGGCGCTGATGCGCGTCAGCGGCATCGGCGTCGATCCGGTGAACATCATCGTGGTGCCGTTGATCCTCGGCATCGGCGTCGATAACTGCGTGTATGTCGCCAATCGCTATCGGCATGGCGCCGGCGCTGCGGAAGCGCTGACGCTCGGTGGACGGGCGGTGTCGGTGGCGGCGCTGACGACGATCACGGGCTTCGGATTTCTCGGCCTTTCGCACTATCCCGCGTTGGCCGGAATGGGCGAGCTCACGGCAGTGAGCCTGTTCCTGTGCTTGCTGGCGGCGCTGACGCTGCTGCCGGCGATGCTTGCAGTCGTCGGTGAAGGCGAAGGCCGATGACCATCGAAGACCAGGCGAATTCCTGGTGCAGCCTTCCCAGAGAGAGATGGTTCTTCAGCCGCGTCGCCCCCGCCGCCAATACCGACATCACACAGGCGGTTGCCCGTGGCAGCGCCGAGCGACCAATCCTGCCCTGAGGCTCCCCGAAGGGGGGAGCGGTCCATAGAAGAGACGCCGGCCGCAGGCCCTGGCGATCGGGGGGCATCTGTGCTTTCGAGTGCTGAGGCGGACGCGCGGGCATGGATACACAGCCAGTGATGGTAGCGACGAACGACAGCCTTGATCGCGATGCGCGGGTGCGCGCCGCGGTGGCGCGCGCGCGCCGCAGCCCGTTCTATGCACGTCACCTCAGTGGGTTTGAGGTGAACGGTCGGGCCGATTTGCCGGGGCTGCCGCTGACTTTCAAGGAGGATCTGCGCGATCAGAGCCCGTACGGCATGCTCATCGTGCCGCCGCATGCCGCCTGGCACTATCACGAAACCAGCGGCACGACCGGCGAGCCGATCTCGACGTGGTGCGGGTTGCCGGAGATTCAACAGATGGGTGCCATCGTGCACGCCATGGTGCCGGAGTTGTCGACGCCGACGGTGCTGCTCAATCGGTTCCCCCTGTTCGCCCCGGTATCCTTCGTCTTCGAGCATGCCTTGCAACACGCCGGTGCCTGCCACATCGCCGCCGGCAATCTCAGCTGGGATGTTCCGTTCTCCCGCGTCCTCGACTTCATCAAGCGGCTGAAGGTGACGGCGCTGAGCAGCTTGCCGTTTGAACCCATCCTGTTGCGGGAGCTAGCGCGTGTCGAAGGGTACGACATGGAGCGCGACCTCGGCGCACTCCAGGTCATCTTTTGCGGTGGCGCTGTTCTGCCGGCGGCGCTGCGGCGGGTGATCGAGAAGGACTGGAGTGCGCGTGTCGTCGAGATCTACGGATCGAACGAGACGCTGCTCATGGGTGTCGGTTGTACTGCCGGGCGGACGCACTTGTGTCACGAGTTGCTGGAGTGCGAAGTGCTCGATCCGCGCACCCGGGAGCCGGTGCCGGCCGGACAGCTTGGCGTGTTGACCGTGACCAGCCTGATGCACACGGTCCTGCCGTTGGTGCGGTATTTCACCGGCGATCTGGTGCGGGTATCGGCGGAGCCGTGCGCCTGCGGCCGCGCCGGCTCAACGGTCGAGTGTCTGGGGCGATACAGCGAAGACATCACGCAGGGAGACGAGTCGATCACCCCGTATGAGCTTCTCGACGCGGCGTACGACTTCGCCGACAAGCTCGGGACGCGGGCGTTGTTCATCGTCATCCTGCGGCGTGGTGTGCGCCTGCTCATCGAAGTGCCGGATCCGGGGATGGCGCGCGGTTCGATCGCCGAGCAGGAGTTGCGGCGTCGCGTGCGGCTGCCGTTGCAGGTGGAGTACCTGAACGAGAACGACGTCCTGGACCGCAGCGCCCTGTTCCGCGCGCCCAAAATCTACAAGCCCAGTCAGATCAGCGACTGGCGCGGCGCGGGTCGCAAGACCATCACCATCATGGAGGCACTCCTCGAATGGCCGCGCTTCGACGGGCGCACGCTGTTTCACATCGGGCGCCGGCAGGTGCGCAATGCCCTGCGGCGGCGGCGTTTCACGCGTGAAGACGGTTCGGATTGACGGCGCGCCCGCTCGTTGCCATTGATCCGTATTGGAGAATCGAACCACGAAGGACACGACGCTCACGAAGGAAATGACGGAGGAGATCCTGCACCCCTCCTTCGTGGTCGTCGTGTCCTTCGTGGTGAAAGATCCCGAGTCCTGGCAGCCTGTCGGACTTGGCAGTGCATAGCGACCAATCCTGTCCTGAGGCTGCCCGAAGGGGGGAGCCGGCCATAGAAAAGGTGCCGGCTGCAGGCCCTACGCGGCGGCGCCGGGCGGGTCGAAGTTCTGAATGCCGGCGTCGTCGGCGTCGAGGTGCGCGCGCAGGACCGCTTCGAACGGTCGCTGGTCGATGACCTCGAACTGACTGGTAGCGAGTGGAAAGCGCGCCCCGGTTTCGGTGTACGGGGCGACCGCGGCGGAACCCGCAGAGATCACGGTGACGATCGGCGCCAGCTTCGCCTGCATCGCGGCATTCTCACGCGTCGTGATGACGATCTTGGCCGCCGGCAGCCCCAGGGACAGCAGGGAGACGAGCCGCACGAATTGTTCGTCACCGGCACCGCGCTGATTGTGGCTGCCGGCGATCTGCCGCAGGCGGGGGACGGAGAGGTAGACCTCCATGCCGAGGTCGAGCAGGTGGCGCGCGTGCAGCGCCAGCGCCGTCATCTCGAAAGCCAGGTCGGGATTGAGGCCGACGAGTATGCCCGGGTTCGCCACCCGCATTCCGGCACGATGGGCGCGATCGAAGTTGGTCAGGCGGCGCTGGAAGTCGGCGCGCGGGTTGTCCGGGTCGTCACCCATGAACTTGGCATAGATTGGCCGCGAGTAGGTTTCTTGAAACGTGCACATGGTCAGCTTGGGCTGCACCGAGCCGTTGGGATTGCGGGCCACGCCGGCGAGCAGCCGGTCGAACTCCGGTGCGTCGATCGAGCCGACATTGATGAGGATGTGCCTGAACCGTAGCGCCAGGGTGGCCCGCAGGGCCTCATTGACGTAGGCCAGCGCCCAGCCGCGGTTGTCGCTGCGATATTCTCCCGTGAGCAGCGCAACGGCGTGCATGCCGCGGTCGCTCAAGATGCGCAGCTGCTCGATCACCGCGGGGATCGGCGCGGTCTCCCGTATCAGCGCGGGATTGTCGCGGCGCATGCCGCACATCCGGCAGGCGGCGTCGCAGGTGTTGGTCATGTACAGCGGGGAGAAGGTTTCGAGCTGCTGACTCCGCTGGCGCATGCGAGCGTGTGCCGCGTCGTAGAGCGTCTCGGTGTCCACCTGCGGTGCAAACCACAAGACGGCCATCTCGCTCGGGGCGAGTCCGGCGCCCTGCTGGGCGCGGGCGAGCGACCGCGCGACGACGGCGGGGCTCGCCGAGGTCGCGCGGCCAAGCTGCGTCTCGATGGCGGCGGCATCGAGCTCGAACTCCCGCGTGTGAACGATTCCCAACATAGTCGCCCTCCTATAGTGCAGCACCATCGGAATGGTCAATGTCACTTGTGATCTCCCGTCGCGGCAGTGCATCATGCGTTGGCATGATGCACGGAGGTTCATCGGGGTGAGGCGTGGGGTCAAGTTGTTCGGCGATCGGGAGGACCGGTGAGTATGATCCACGCGCTGACCGTCGACGTTGAGGATTGGTATCACGACAGCGTCGGCGTGCCGCCGACAGCGCCGCAGAGCCGTGTCGAGGCGAACATGCTGCGGCTGCTCGACATCCTGGCGACGTACCAGGCGCGGGCGACCTTCTTTTTCCTGGGCGACGTCGCGGCGCACTTTCCGGCACTGGCGCGGCGCGTAGTGGCAGACGGGCACGAGGTGGGCAGCCACGGTTACGCGCACCGGCGCGTGATGCAGATGACGCGCCGCGAGTTTCGCGACGACGTGGCGCGCTCCCTGCGGGTGATCGAGGATGCCACCGGAGTCCGCGTGCGCGGCTACCGGGCGCCGTACTTCTCGATCAAGGCGGAGGTGCGTTGGCCGATCGAGATTTTAGCCGAGCTCGGCGTTGCGTATGACGCCAGCATTCTGGCGATCGATCGGCCGCCTGGGCTGGAGCTGGTCTGCCCGCGCCGCCCGTTCCGCCATCCCAATGGCCTGTGGGAGGTGCCGGTGGCGGTTTTGCAGATGTTGCGATTCTGGCATTTGCCCTTGGCGAGTGGGGGCGGCTTGCGTTTGCTCCCGCGTTCGCTGTTCGAAAGCACCGTGCGAAAATTCGAGCGCGACGTGGGTTCCGGGGTGTTCTACCTGCACCCGTGGGAGCTCGATCCCGATTCACCAACCGGGCCGGGCTTGGGACGCTGGCTCATTCGTGCCGGTCGCAGCCGCATGGCGACCGGCCTCGATGCGTTGTTGCAGTCGCGCCGGTTTGCCCCCGTAACCGAGGTCTTCGAAGAATTGAATCATTGATCCATTGAGGGATTGGCGATTGTGCGCTTGAATCGTCGCGGTGCATGGCGGAGCGTCCGGGGTGATGTTCCGTTCTTTCAAGGAGTCGATTCTTTCAGTCGAGGCAATGAGTCGATGAAACAATGAACCAATTCCTGCGTGTGCTGTGGCTGCTGTTGGGGCTGGCGGCGGTTGGATGGCTGTGCCGGCGTTTCGGGCTGTCAGATCTGGGTGCGGCGTTCGAGCGATTCAACGTCGGGGATCTGTTCGTTTACGCGTGCGCTGCCGTGGCCGTCTTGCTGGGCTACAGTCTGCGCTGGCGGCTGGTGATGCAGACGACGGCCACCCCTCCACCGTTGCGGCGACTGGTCGCGGCGCGGCTTGCGGGCGATGCGGTCGGCGCCTTGCTCCCCGGCGGCAAGCTTGGCGGCGACCCGGTGCGTATTGCCTTGACCGCGGACGCCGGGCGTGGTGGCGTGCGTGCCAGCGCCGCGGTGGCGATTGACCGTGTCATGGAGCTGATCAGCAACAGCCTGTGTGCCATCGTCTACGTGAGCATCTTCTCGTGGACGCGCGTCGAGACCAGAGCCGGAGCGCCGCTCCTGCTGCTGGCGACGTTACTCGTGCCGCTGCTCGCGTTGTTCACGTTGGTAGGCGTCCTGAGGGCGGCGCGGCGTCCATTCACGCCGCTGCTCTTGCGAGCCGTCCAGACCGTGCCGCGGCTGCGCTCCGCGGCCGACGCCGTGCGCCGAACCGAGGACCAGCTGATCGGGTTCTTCCGTGACTATCCGTTCCGGTTCGTGCTGGGCTTGCTCGGTTCCTTGGTCGTCGAGCTGGGGATCATCGGTGAGTATCACTTCCTGCTGAAGGCATTCGGGATCGCGCTGAACCTGCCGACGTTGATGATGGTGGTGGTGGCCAGCGGCCTGACGCGTGCCGTACCGACGCCGGGGGGTGTCGGCGCCCTCGAGGCCGGCGAAGTGACCGTGCTGGGACTCGCCAGCGGACAACCGGAGGTCGGCTTTATCGTGGGAATGGTGCTGCGCCTCCATGAGACCCTGTGGACGCTGGTTGGGCTGCTGCTGCTCCTCACGCAGGGGATGTCGTTTGCGCGTCTGCGGGTGCTGGCGGCAGGCAAGGCGGTAGCATGAGCCTGGGTCTGTTGCTGGGCATCGTGTTCACACTCGGGTGGATCCCGGTGTTCATGTACCGAACCGAAGAGCTCAGCGAAGCGTTGCCGTCATATCAGGGGACGGAGCGCCTGTGGATGTTTGCGACACCGGCGTGCCTGGCAATACACTGCACGGTGGCGGGTGTGACCCTGAGCTTCGTCGATGCGATGCCGTTGTGGTCGACGGCCCTTGGCCTGGCGGTGTACGGGACCGCCGTGGTTTTCTGGCTCTGGGGGCGCGTCTTGATCTCCCCGTTGCATATGCGGCGCTTGCCCGACGAACCACCGCTGCAGTTGCGGCGCGACGGTGCGTTCGGCGTCGTCCGCCATCCGTTGTACTTCAGCTATGTGCTGGCGTGCGCCGCGCCGGTGATCATTGCCCGCAGCAGCGTTCTGCTCGTGACGTTCGGCGTGTGTGCGCTGGTGCTCGCCGTGCGGGCGGTTCTGGAGGAACGACGCCTGCACGCACAGCTCGGGGCGCAGTATGAGGAGTATTGTCGCAGCGTGAAGCGGCTGGTGCCGTTCGTGTGGTGAGGGGCCTGCGGCCGGCGTCTCCAATTCACTGTCCGCTCCCCCCTTCGGGGAGCCTCAGGACTGGATTGGTCGCTGCGGGCTTCCGAGTCCGACCGGCGTTAGGGCTCAGCCGCCCACTGGGACCGTGGAAGGCTGCTTCAGCGTGCGCTGCCGCTTTCGCCCGGATCGTACTCGACGCGGATCACCTCGGGTTCGCCGCCGCCGAACACGTTGCCATCGGCGAAGACCACGCGGCCCATGCCGCGGTAGTAGTACGACGTTCGGTGCGCGTCATTGCCGAAGTACAGGGGGATGAAGGCTTTCCCGGTGATATGGCCGCTCTCGGCGGAGGGAGAGCCGATGAGCGCCTTCACCTGTTGCTTCGACATGCCGGGATGAATCGTGGCGAGTGGGCTGTTGTTTGGTGGTTGGACACCTTCCAGCGCTCCTCCGGTGCTCGTTGCCGCACAGCCCCCCAGCGTCAGTATCATGATGCTCACCAGAACCCATCCGCTCATTCGCCGCATCGTCTTCCTCCTCATTCATGCCGGGCACACTGTAGGTGATCCAGCGAGGCCCGCCTAGTAGTGGAGAGTCCCAAGTTCGTACAGCCTGGTGATCTTCTTTGATGGCGACGACAAGGTGGAAGACTTCGCCTTCCGCAAGGACACCGACCTGTTGCCGCGATATGGGTTCTGGTCGCGGTGAGGTCGCGACGGCTGATGCCTCTTCTGATCAAGCGGATTGTGCTTCGCCTGCGCGTCGCGCTGGTTGTCGGTGCGTGGTGCGCGTTGGCGTGTGCGACCGTGGGTTGCACCATCGCGCGATATTACAGTGGGGCACCGCTGCGTGCCGAGCCGACGAGCCTGGTCGCCGGGCAATCCACCAAGCATGACGTCCTGCAGCTCTTCGGGCCGCCGACACAAATCATGCATCAGACGGATGGCGAGGCGTTCGTGTACACCTACGAGCAGTACAACTACTCGTCCTTCCATCTGCAGGATCCCATCACCGGGATCAACTGGTTTACCTATTCGCGGGAGCTCGGGAACCGTGATCGCCTGCTCGTGCTGTTCGATTTCACCGGAGTGGTGCGTAGCGTGGCGATTGATCACCAGGTCGCACAGATGCCCGTGCTGTGAATCCGTTGACGCGACCTGCCGTCATGCGAGCGCGGCGTCGACTGCGCTGACCAGGGAACCATTGGCAATCAACCGGCACACGGTTTCCACGTCATCGTGCAACGGCCGGTCCTCCACGAGCGGCGTCGTCTGCGCGCGGATCAAGGTGTGTGCGGCGCGTGACCCGATGCCTGCGTGTGCGGCGCCGCGCAGATCGAGTGCCTGCGCCGCGCAGAGCATCTCGATGGCCACCATGCGTTCAGCGTTGTCGACGACTTGCCGGGCGTGCCGTGCCGCTACCATGCCCATGCTGACGACATCTTGATTGTTGGCATTCGTGGGCACTGAACGCACACTGGTGGGAGCCGCGAGGACGGCGTTGTCGGCGGCCATGGCACTGGCACAGTACTGGAGTCCCATGAACCCGCTGCGCTGCCCGGCCCCGTTGCTAATCAAGAACGCCGGCAGACCGCGGTTGAGGCTTGCGTCGAGCAAGCGGGCAAGACGTCGTTCGGCTACGATCCCGAGCTCCACCATCGCCAGCTTCACCTGATCGAGCGCCATGGCTACCGGTTGACCATGGAAGTTGCCGCCATGGACGACGCGTTGCTCCACGGCGAGGAACAACGGGTTGTCGATGGCGCTGTTGATTTCCGTCTCAATCGTGGTTTGCGCGCCGTGCAATATCTCGATCACCGGGCCGAGAACCTGGGGGATACAGCGCAGCGTGTACGCGTCCTGGCTGTCCGCGGACTGGTCATCGACGCGCACCAGGCGACTGCCGGCTAGCATGGCGCTGAGCCGTGTGGCGACGTTGCGCTGCCCGGCGTGTGGCCGCACCGCTTGCAGACTTGGATGCAGGGCATCGAGATTGCCGTGCAAGGCGTCGAAGATCATCGCGGCAGCGACCTGTGCGGCCGCCGCGATGTCGTGTGCGCGCGCCAGCAGTACCGCCGCCGCACCCGTGTGAAACGATGTGCCGTTCATCAGCGCGAGTCCTTCGCGGAAACGCGGGACGAGGGGCGTAATGCCGGCGGCGCGCAACGCATCACGCGCGGCGGTCGACGTGCCGCCGACGTCGACCATTCCTTCCCCGATGACGGCGAGGGCCAACTGCGCCAGCTCGACCAGGTCGCCGCTGGCGCCGACGCCGCCGACTTCCCGCACGATCGGATGAAGGCCATTGTTCAGCAGACCAACGAGCACGTCGACGGTTGCCGGGTCGACGCCGGAGTAGCCGTAGGTGAACACCTGGGCGCGGACGGCAATGGCGGCGCGCACCAAATCGGTTGGGTGCGGCGCCCCCAGGGTCACGGCGTGGCTGCGCACGAGGTTGCGCTGAAATTCCTGGCGCTGTTCCGGTGGGATGCGATGCGCGGCCAATGGTCCGCAGCCGGTGGTCAGGCCGTAGACCGGGATTGCGCGCTCCGCGAGCTGTTGCACGAAGGCGTAGGAGCGCTCGAGCCGCTGCCGGACAGTGGCTTCGAGGGCAACCGTAGCGTGCTGACGGGCCACGGCATCGATGTCGTGAACGGTGAGCGAGGTGCCGAGTACAACCCTGCGTGCGCGGTTCATGGGGGCATTGCCTGCGGAACGCGATGCAGCGGCACTTAGCCACGTGGCGTCGGCCCGTCAAGCGACACGAATCGGGGCCCGCATGCCTCGGCGCCCTGGCGATTCTCGGTTGCGGCGCGCCGCTTGCGCCGACGTTGCGTCGCCGACTGGTTTGGCAGACGGAGCCAGCGTGCGCGAGCTATGTGCATTTGACTGTTCACCGCCTAGTGTGTAGCGTTAGCGGCTCAAATTTTCTGTTTCATGCGTGTGCGAGGAGAGATGAGGATGAAGCGTTTCGCCATCGTACTTGGAATTGTCGCTGTTGCTGGATGCAAGGCGGCACTCCCGCCGCAAGTGCTGCAGAGCTACCAGAACCGCACGCTGTATACCTGCTGCAACATCCACCATGAGACCGAAGACATCAACGATGCCAACTCCTGGGTCGGGACGATGATTCCCCTGGGCTCTCCGGCGCAGGTCCAGTCGGCGGCGCGCAATACCGTCACCCTCGTCGCCGGGGGGACGACGTTGAGGCTGCAGCACCGCTACGGTGCTGGAGAGGAATCCTTCCAGCAGTACCTCGACAAATTGCTGGTGCCGGATGATCCGAAGCTCAAGCTCGCAAGATTTCCGCGCTCCGTGCAAGATGCCATCAAGGATGGACGCGTGGAGAAGGGCATGACGCGTGAGCAGGTCGTCCTGTCCCTTGGTTATCCGCCGACGCACCGTACGCCGACGTTGAGCGCGCCAACCTGGACGTACTGGTACAATACCTGGGTGACGTACCAAGTGGTGTTCGACGATGCCGGGGTGGTTTCGAACGTGATCGGACAGCCCGCGCCGACGCGTAACGAGCCGATCAAACCCGACGCGCCCCCGCCGGCCGCAGCAGCACCAAAGAAGAAGCATCACAAATGACTGGCTAGGCGGCGCGGTGTCGCTGGCTGTCGTGAACGCCGTCCCGGGGCGAGCTGCGCGCTGAACACGTGCGGTTCGCCACTACCGAGATTCGTGATTGCCCGTCTCGGTCCCTCGTGTTTAGCTGATCTCTCGTGTTTAGCCGATCTTGATGATGAGTCAGGCGTCTCAGTTTGCGCGGTTGCGACAAAACCTGCGCTATGACGGTCTGTTGTGGCGCCAGTTCGCCTACCTGGGCTGTGTGTATGGTCCGGAATGGTGGAAGCGCTACTCACCGCCGGCAATTGCGGCGATCATCTTTATGCTGGTTGGGCCGCGCCGCCGCGGGGCTACCGCCAACATGCAGCGCATCTTGGGCCATGCGAGCCGATCGCGCGCGCAGCGTGCGGCGCTGCGTATGTTTGGCGAATTTGCGCATTGCTTCACGGAAACAATGGAGCACTACGGACCGCGGGCGCGGCCGATCCGTATCGACATTCCAGCGGGTGACGAGTTGGCCAAGGCGCTCGGCCGGGGGCTGGGGGCCGTAGTTGTGACGGGTCACTTTGGCAACTGGGACGTGGCTGCCAAGGAGTTGCGCTCGTACGGCCGCCCGATCAATGTGGTGGTGGCCCGCGAGGTCAACGCCACCGCCAGCGCGTATGTGCGGCGCGCCCGTGAGGCCGCCGGTGTGCAGGTGATCTACTCCGACTCGTCGGTGTTCTCGTCCCTGAACATGGTCCGTGCGCTGCGCCGCAACGAGGTCGTGGCGATTCAGCTCGACCGGCCGATGGATGCGGACGGCACGCGGCTGGTGCCGTTCTTCGGTGCGCCCGCGGCGTTTCCGTCGGGACCATTTGTGCTGGCGCGCGTCGCTGGTGTGCCGCTCATTCCAGTGTTCGTGCCGCGGCTGGGCACACGTCATTACGCCGTCCGGGTGTGTGGCCGTTTCGACATTGCACGGGAGGCCCGCGACGGGCGTGACTTGGAACGGGTGATGGCGCAGGTTGCCGGTGCGTTCGAAGCTGTCGTGCGCGAGTTTCCGACGCAGTGGTTCCAGTTTGCACCATTTTGGCCGGTGGATGGGGCACCGGGCCAGGCGGCGTTGCCGGGTGAGGATGAGGCGCTGGCCGATCGGCTGCGTGCGTCACGGTGACGAGTGACGGTGATTGACGTTGATGTCATCGTGATTGGCGGCGGTCCTGCCGGCTCGACGGCCGCGGGATTCTTGGCGCAGAGTGGGGTGCGGGTCTTGCTGCTCGAAAAGGATCGCTTTCCGCGCTACCACATCGGCGAGTCGTTGTTGTCGGCGACACTGCCGATCCTTGATGCGCTCGGGGTCACTCCGGCCATCGAGGCGGCGGGCTTCATTCGCAAACCCGGGGGCACGTTCGTCTGGGGCCAGCAGCGTGCGCCATGGAGTTTCTTCTTCCGCGAGGATCCGGGCGGCCGCCCGTATGCGTACCACGTGGTACGTTCGGAGTTCGATCACATCCTATTGCGACATGCAGCGGCGCTGGGTGTTGACGTGCGTGAAGGCCAGCGCGTGCACGCGGTCGGCTACGACGGCCGTGCCCGCGTGACCGCGCTCGACGAACACGGTACGGCGGTGGAGGCGCAAGCGGCCTACGTCATCGACGCGAGCGGGCAACAGGCCGTGCTCGGGCGGCGTGCCGGATTGCGCGAGTTCAATCCGTTCTTCAAGAATTTGGCGATCTTCGGGTACTTCGAAGAGGCCCAACCGCTCGACGGTGCGATGGCAGGCAATATTCTCTCGGCGGCATTCAACGACGGCTGGTTCTGGTTCATCCCGTTGCACGACGGGACGACGAGCGTAGGAGCCGTTGTCGACGCACGGCGCTACGCGGGTGAAGCGGCCAGGGGACCGGCGGAGCTCTACGGGCGATTGATCGCGGCGTGTGCGCCGGTTGCGGAGCGCGTGCGCGCCGCACGTTTGGTATCGGCGATCCGGGTCATTCGGGACTACTCGTACTGCAGCACGCGCTTCTATGGACCCGGGTATCTGCTGGCCGGTGACGCCGCGTGTTTTATCGATCCGGTATTTTCCACTGGTGTGCATCTCGCCTGCTTGTCCGGCTACCTGGCGGCGCAAGCCGTCAGCGCCATTCTGCGCGCCGCGCCCGAAGACGCGACCCAGCGGCAGTACGACGCACGCTACCGTGCCGCGTTCGAGCGCTACCTCAACTTCCTCTACTTCTTTTACGACCACCACAGCGATCCCGGCTCGTACTTCTGGCGGGCGCGCAAAATCCTCAACGCTGCGGTGCCGCTCGACACCCGCACCGCGTTCGTACGGTTGATGTCGGGGGGCGGCGATCTGCTGAATGGCGACGCGGCGTTGCAGCGCGAGCTGGAGACGCGACATCAGCGCCTGGCGGCGGCGACCAGCCGCGGACGTTTTGCGGCAGCGCCCGACGCGGAGCTCTTCCGCGTCCGTGGCACGCTGGCGGAAATGAAACCTGGTGCTGGGGATAAAGGATCAGGGGCCAAGTGAAAGCGGCAATCGGTGGGAGCGACGAGAACCTGCGGCCGGCGTCTTTTCTATGGGCCGCCGCCCCCTGTTGGGTCGCTGCGCACTTCCAAGTCCGGCAGGCTGCTAGACGCCTGCGTGGTAGCGGTACTGGAAATCCCGCCGTGCCGACTGCCGGGAGCACGTTTGCCAGGACATCGACCCGCCGGCTGTGCACGGTCGCTATCGCATGGCTGCGTTGATTGTGCTGGGACGGGCGGTCTGTCGTACGATGAATTGGCGGCGATCGATGTCGAGCGCGTTCCCGAAGCACTTGGTAAGCACGTCCCATTGCTCGGTGACCGTACGGGAGATGATTCTGAGAGAATAGCCGTAGCGCAGCACCTTCTCGGTGGCCTGCAGGTAGTTGATGGATCCGCTACCTTGGTGCCGCTGGGCGCCGCGCGCTGGCGGCTCACCGATCTTGATGAGCCGGCGCAACGATGCCAGGGCGTGAGCGACAAAGCCAGGATCCGCTGCTGCGCGCTTGAGGAAATAGGCAATAAACCACTGCTGGTGGCGCCGTTCATCACGCGCGATGCGCTCCAGAATGCCCTTCAGCACTGGTTCGTCGGCCGCTCGCGCGAGCACCTGATAGAGGTGGATATTGAGGGTCTCGCCCAAGATATTGATGAGGACCACGGCGTATTCATCTTGGAAGTCGTTGGGGTCGAACCCTTTCTGCCGCGCCGCGACGGTCGCCTCGCCGTGCTGGCTCGTGATGTGATGGCCGACATGATGGCAGTAGTGACGGATCACGTGAAAGTGTTTGGACTCTTCGCCGACTTGATAGGTGGCCCACGCGGCAAACTCGGCGTCGTAGAGCATGATGGCGAGTTGGTTGATGACGATCGACGGGGCGTTCCCTTCGACGACCGCCACTTCGCCGACGCAATCAATGACCTTGCGGTCGTTTTCGGTTAGAAGGATAGGATCAACGGCGTCGATTTCTTCCCGAACATCCGCCATCTTCCAACGGTGCGCTTCGCAGATGTCTAAGAAGTGGTCGTAAAGTGCCCAGTTGTCTTCCGCCTCAGGCGCAGCGTTGGGGAGCCGTTTCTCAAACGGCGCGCTGCCAAAGGTGGTTTGACCGGTGAGCACGCTTGTTTCCATTGCGTTGCACGCAAATCCGTTGTGCAGCTTGGGTGATTGATTCAACCGCCTAGCAAGCTGCACGAGAGTAGTCAACGCACAAGCAAACCTGCTAGGGTCCAGCCTCGGGAACCTGCGCTCTGAATACGAATACGAACACGACCCACGAAATTGCCGTCCTGATTCCGGCGCTCAATTGCGCCGCCACGATCGGCTCAGTCGTTGCCGGTGCCCGCCAGTATGTCTCGGAGGTTCTGGTGGTCAGTGACGGGTCGACCGACCAGACGGTCGCCTTGGCGATGGCTGCGGGAGCACGGGTGATCGCCCATGAGGTTTGTCGCGGCAAGGGGGCAGCATTGCTCACGGGGCTGCACGCCCTGGCCGCTGATGGAGTATCTCGAGTCCTGACCATGGACGGTGATGGCCAGCATTTGCCGGAGGAGATTCCCAGGCTGCTGGAGGCCTCCGCGGCAGCCGTCCATGCGATGATCATCGGCAGCCGGAATCTCGAGACGGTAACGACGACGGCGGCAAGGCTCTTCGGTAATCGCTTTGCGAACCGCTGGGTGGAGATCGCCTGCGGCCAGGCGCTCCCCGACACGCAATCCGGCTTCCGCATGTACCCGTTGCGGGAAACCCTGGCGCTCGGCCTGCGCGCTCGACATTTCGCTTTTGAAACCGAGGTGTTGATCCGTGCATCGCGAGCGGGTCTGGCGATTCGTTCGGTCCCTGTGCGGGTCTACTACCCGCCGGTTGAGGAGCGGGTGAGCCATTTCCACCCGGTTCTCGATTCAGTTCGCATTGTGCTTGTGGTTGTCGGGCTGATCTTGCGGATCTGGTAGGGCTCTTCGCCGCGCGGCGCCTTCCGCAACACCTCATCTGATATATGGTCGGACACGCCGTTGACTGCGGATTGAGTTGACTTTTCCTATTTACGCAGGCACGCTCGCCAGTCGAGGTTGTGACTGGAACGAGGGAATGTGATAGAAGTTAGTGTGCCGCGACAATTGGTTGAAGTTCCGTTTCATATCTGGGAGCAGGCACGTTCCTCTTCGATCTGTCGTGGGGCAGGATAGGACCGATGAGCCAGTGATCTTTGGCGGTCGAGTTGAACCGCGGCTCGAGGTCCGGCCGAGGGTGTACGGGGAAGCGCCCGTGGCCGAGGTCGCCCCGACAGCAGTGTGCGCAGGTACAGAAGGAGGCAGCTATGGGTTCGCGTAGAGGAGAGGGGTCCCTGATCCGGCTGGCAGGCAACAGTGCGCTGCGAGTCCGCACGAGCAGGGGATGCTTCCGCAGTGGCTTGGTCGCGTGCACACTTGTCGGCCTCGTGACCGCCGGGTGGCTGTCCAGCGCGCAAGCGGTGGAGTTGGCAAGCCTTAGCTCCTCTGGGGTCTCGGGCAATAGCGCGAGCAGTGGCGTCGCGACGAACCAGGACGGCAGCGTGGTGGCGTTCTATTCAGACGCGAACAACCTTGTGCCGAACGACACCAACCAGGCACGTGATGTCTTCGTCCATGACTTTACCGCCGGCACAACAGAGCGGATCAGCGTCGACAGCAGCGCGCGCCAGGCCAATGGTCCCAGTCAAAGCCTCGGCGGATCACCGGCGATCAGCGATGACGGGCAAGTCGTCGCGTTCTATTCGGATGCCACCAATCTTGTAGGCAATGACACCAACGGACAGTCGGACGTGTTTGCGCGCGTACGCGGTGCGGGGACCACAGAGCTCATCAGCGTCGCTCCGAATGGTGTCACGCCGGGCAACGGATCGAGTGTGAACCCAAGTATCAGCGCAGATGGCCGCTTTGTGGCCTTTCAATCCCTGGCGACCAATCTGGTGTCCAGTGCGCCCGGCAGCGGCGCGGCCATCTACGTGCGCGACCGCGTTGCCCAGACAACGGAGCTACTTTGTGGGATGCAGGGTAACGGGGATAGCAGCTTCCCCGCGATCAGCGCCAACGGCAACTTCGTGGCATTTGCTTCGGCGGCGAGCAATCTGGTTCCGAGCGATACCAATGGCCAGATCGACATCTTTGTGTGCAACCGCGTTACCGGCGTCATCGAACGGGTGAGCCTCACCAACGGCGGCGCGCAAGGGAACGGTGACAGCATTCTGCCGGCGATCAACGCCGATGGAACCGTGGTGGGATTCAAATCGACCGCCGACAATTTGGTGAGTGGCGATACCAACGGGGTTGTCGACGTGTTCGTGCGCGACCGTAGTGCCGGAACGACAGAACGCATCAGCGTGAATTTCACCGGTGGCAACGCCGACGACGGTTCCTTCCGCCCCAGTGTCAGCAACGACGGCCAGTTTGTCGTATTCGGCTCGTCCGCCACCAATATCGTACCGAACGACGTCAATCGTGTGGCGGACGTCTTCGTTCGCGATCGCCTGAACCACCTCAACCTGCGGGTCGACGTGAACGCCCTTGGAGAACCCGCGAACAGCGGCGTTCCGGATGTCATCGCGGCGATCTCGGGCGACGGGACGCAAGTTGGCTTCGTGTCGTTCGCCACCAACTTGGTGGTGAATGCGACGCACGGCGTCTCCTCTATCTTCAAAGCAGTCGACCCGTTTCTGATCTGTTCAGGAACCTGTCCCGACGGCAAGGTCTGCGTGAACGGCGTCTGTCTCGTTCCGACGACCACACCGACTGCGACCCCGACGCCGACGCGGACCCTCACTGGTACGCCGACGCAGACCCCCACCGTGACCGCGACCTTCCGCCAATGCACCGATGACAGTCAGTGTCTTCCGGGAGAGCACTGCCGGGGTGGCACGTGCAAGAAAGAGCGCGAGTGCGACGACAGCAACCCGGCAATTGACCGGCACGCATGCTTCGATCGTGAGGCTTGTATCGACGACCTTTGTGAATGCGGTGGCGACTGCAACTTGGATGGTTTCGTGTTCGTCAACGAGATCAATAAGGCGGTGAAGATTCTCAACAACCTGGCGCCTCTCAGCCAGTGCACCGCCGCGGATATTGATGGCGACGGTCAGGTCATGGGTAACGAGATCACGCTAGCGGTGATCAACCTTGGGCAGGGCTGTGCACAGGAAGGGCAGCCGCTCATCTTCGCACACGGGCGCGGTGGCATGGTGACCTTGGCGGTCGGCGCGGTTGCGGGCGCACCGGGCGATACGGTGAGCGTGCCGATCGATTTGAGTGGCGGCCAAGGTGAAGTGGCGACGGCGCAGCTGGACCTGCTTTTCGATCCAGCCGTGATGACCATCGAGAATCCATCGTCGGCATGCGTCAAAGATCCGCGGCTCACCGAGCACGTGTTCTCGGCCATCGTAACGAACTCACCACCGCCGCCCGCTGGCCTCCAACGCCTCCGCTTGTTCGTCGGCGACGTGACGCCACCGGTTGCCGCCTTCGGCGACGGCCGCATCGCGACGTGCACGTTCCAGGTCCAGGCCACTGCGGCATCGCAGGCGACCCTGGCGGCTGATCGGTTGAACGTCGGAGATGTACACGGCGATGTTTTTGGTTCACAGGCGGTGACCGGCGGTGTATCGATACTGGTGCCGACTCCCACGCCAGCGCCACCGTTGGCCCACGCCTCCTGTCCCGGGGACTGCAATGGTGATGGCGATGTGTTGGTCAACGAGATCACCGTTGGGGTGCGCATTATGGCGGGTGAGATTCCGCTATCGGAGTGCCCGGCGGCCGACGCGGATGGCGATGGTGAGGTCTTGGTGACCGACATCACCCGCGCGGTCATCGCATTGGGAACCGGCTGCCCGGAGTGAATGAGGACGCGTCATGGCCGAGGACAGCGCGTTGAGACGGGGACTGACACCTGCACGAGTGGCCGTGGACACGATGGTCAACGAGCGGTGTGGTGGTTACAGGAGGGACTTTGGAATGGCGGATCCTAGGCGGTTGAAGCGGACAGCGATGATCAGTTGGCTGGCAGGTTGCTGCGCTGTCTGGGGCGCTCTCGTAGGCGGCGCTCAAGCGGCGGCCGCCGTCACGCTGACTGTGGCGACGGGTGATGGCGCCCCGGGAGGAAATCTGACGCTGACATGGAGCCTGACACGTACGGGAACGGATCCTGAGGTGTCCGGCGCGCAGATCGATATCATCTTCGATACGGCGCAAATCCAGCTCGGAACGTGCACGAAAGACCCGCGACTCGCGCAGCAAGGCTTTAGCGCGGACTTGCCGACGTATCCGCCCGTGCCGGCCGGTGATCAGCGCTTGCGGCTGGCTGTCTTCGACGACATTTCGCACCCGACCGCGAGCTTCGATAGTGGGGTGCTGGCGACGTGCACCTTTGCGGTTCCGTCCACCGCGGCGCCTGGACAGACGGTTTCGCTGAGCACAGATCGCGCCCAGGTCAGCGATGTGAATGATGATCTCATTCCCAACGTGCAAGTGGTCGTGAGTCCCGGAGTAGTCCTTGTCCCGTGCTTCGTCGATCGCGACTGCCCATCTGGCCAGGTGTGTGACCCGGCGCAGAAGGTTTGCAAGCCCGCGCCGACCCCGACGCCGACGATCGCCTGCCCGGATGGGCACTGCCCGGATGGATTGGCCTGTGTCAATGGCATCTGTGTTGACCTGTCCACGCCGACCCCGACGCCGACGCCACTCCCGCCGTGCACGTCCGACAGTGACTGCCTGGCGGGATTCCACTGCCGCGCCAATGTCTGTGTGCCGATCCGCGAGTGCGACGACAGTGATCCGGTGCTCGACCGCAGCATGTGTCGCGGTCTGCGCGAGGCATGCGCAAACGGCGTGTGCGAGTGTGGTGGGGACTGCAACCTTGACGGCTATGTGCTTGGCAATGAAACGACGATCATGATCAGTCTGCTGAATCAGTCGGACATCTCGTCGTGCCTGGCGGGCGACTTCAACGGTGACGGGCAAATCACTGCCAACGAAGTGTGCGCGGCCACGACGAACCTGGGCCTCGGCTGTCCGGGAGAAGGTCT
>Ga0265331_10000198_pt1 | contig 73807 bp, 67 predicted proteins | sample 41923metaG_FD_202088 | JGI IMG/M metagenome (GOLD analysis project Ga0265331, IMG submission 202088) | Rhizosphere microbial communities from Carex aquatilis grown in University of Washington, Seatle, WA, United States - 4-19-23 metaG | ecosystem: Host-associated > Plants > Roots > Rhizosphere... | reverse complement strand
CATCGATCATCGGTGCGCCAACCTTATCGCCTTGGCTGGGTTCACGCGGCAGGTCTTCCGGGACGTCATAGGATACGTAAATCTGTTTGGAAGCGACGTCTTCATTGACGACGAGGGGATCGACCCGCAGCCGTCGAACCGGGGCTCCTGCGCCGAAATTTTTCGCCAGATAGTCCGCCATGATGTCTTTTTGTTTGGCGCTCAATGGAGTCCGTCCCAGCGCCAGGACGTTCGGGAAGGAAGAGGGACCGGTTTCCGTCATTCGCTCGATGCCGTGGACGAAATCTTCCTTGGTCTTCATGTTTCGCCACGCGTTTCCGTCATTGTGGCAGCCGGTACAGTTTTCCCGGACCAAGTCCTTCCCGGGGCCCGCGGGAAATATGTCGGCCATGGTGTCCACATATACGACTTTCCCAGTCACGCGGCGGGCAGTCATACCTTCATCGGCACCGCTCGAACCCGATTCCCCGCTCTCGCTGCGCTTCTTGATCGCAATGTCGGCTGACTTGCTCTCGCCTGCGCCAAGCTGCACGGGAGTCTTCGGAGAGTCGTAGTCCGGCTCGTAAACCATCACCTCATATCTCCCGGGCAAGGCCTGTGGCACCGTATAGTGTCCCTTGCTGGTGAAGACCGTGTACCAGAGCCGCCGATCCAGGTTGTGCGCGCTGACGCGGAATCCAATCACCTGTCCCCTGTCGGCCGTAACCGTTCCGGCAATCGAGCCGCGCATGGGAGCCTGTGCGTAAGACATGACACTCCAGCACAATGCAAGTCCGGCGGCCGAGAGCGCTTTTGCCAAATGCTTCCGCAACATCTTATTCTCAACGGTCTGCATGAATTTACCGACCTTTCCGAGTTGTCCTCTTTCGAATGCGTGATGGTTAAGCCGCTTAAGTCAACGAATAGCAATTCCCCGAGCCAAGCGCACGCATCCTAACGCCATACAAGGAGTCTGGCAATTCAATGATGTCTAACCCCTGAACTGTGCGGAACTCTATAGAGGAACGACGCGACCGCACGGGTTTCCGTTACGAATACTTACAGGGGGGGCTTTCGTGCAAATTGAGTTGCAAAATATTAGGATTCATTCACGGCCGCAAAAACACTCGATGACATTTCAAATAAATCGAATCTAGGACTTAGTCCAGGAACTGGTCGTAATACTCCGTGGCGAAACGAGGACGCGCCAGCTTCCGGGGAATCTTCACATCTCCCGGCTGCAACCATTGTGTCTGGATCGGCGACGCGTTCCCGCCGAGGGTGTGAATTGCGAGTTTATTGTATTCCCTGGAAAACTGCTGCCACTTGGGATCGGTCGGATCGGAATTGAATGGATCGAAGGAGAAGGATGTTCCCGGCCCACCGGAATACAGCCCGAAGGGTTTCTTCTCTTTCTCCGGACGATTGACGAAATAGGTGGCCCAACCTTTGGGAGCGAAGCCCGTTTTTTCCTCGAAGGCTTTCGTGAACCGGTAGGATTCGACGAAGACCCGCTCAAATTGCGGAAGGTCGTGCTCATAATATTGAAAATCGAGACGTTTTTCATTTGGGGAAGGTCGCCAGTATTCGTTCACGAAATCGTGGCGTGAGTAGATGATTCCCTTCGGCTGTGGGACGGGAATACCATCGAAACCGTGCTGGATCGCGAGGCGTTTGGCGACGCGAAATTCTTCGCAGGCAGGCTGAGAAGAGGCGGGCGTGGTCGATCCGAGGCCCGCTTTATAGCGTTGATCGCAAAAGCTGGCGAGTTGATGCAGGAACACGATCCCCAGCAGGGCGTCGCACTCGCTTCGCTGACGCAGCAGTTCCGCCGCTAGTTTTTCCGGCGCATCGAAGGCCACGATCAAGGTGTCTGACTTGCACAGCATTGCCGGGCGCACCTCAATCAGACACTCCACGACTATGCCTGATAGTCCAAAAGAACACTTAAATTCATAAAATGCACTCCCGTCTTTAAGATCAGAAAGGGTGCGCAGTTCCCCGCTCTCATCCACATACGTCACTCCGACAACGTGCGCGGAAAAATAGCCGGGCGCATCGAGCGAAGATTCTTTGGTGTCACCAACGGAGACGGAGCCTACGCTTGCTTCTCCAATTTCAGCCTGAAATGGGACCTCCACTCCACGCGCCTGAAGCCACATATGGAGTTTCTTGAGACGGCATCCCGCCTGCACGCGAACCACCTGACGTCCTATGCCATCCGTTTCGAGGCCAATCACGTCATCGAGCTTGCGCGTGCACAGCATCGTGCCGTTGTCGTTGACCACCGTGGACGTTACCGAAAGCAGCGAGCCTACCGGATTCACCGGCGACGGAAAGCGGTCCGTGTCCCTGACCACCGCCTGGACGTCCGCGTAGCTGATCGGCTCGACATAGACGGCGGGCTTGGTGGCGCGGCTTAGCCCCCAGTTATTGAACGTTCGCCCTTCGTTCTCAATGATTCCGTGGAAAGGCATCGACTCTCGCTCCTGAGCTTTGGCTGTACCCGTGGATTCGTCGTTTGGCGTCATGGATTTTGTCTCGGTCTTCAGTCCGTGGATTGACTGCGCGATTGAAAATAAATTCCGGTAGATTTTTAGTCCAGCCAGTGCATTGTGTCAAGCGTAGGCCTTGATACAATCCCCGTACCGCACGAGCCTGTGGTGATAGTTGCGGCTTAGATTTGAAATGGGAGAGTCCGCATGACTGGCGACCGTGTCCGTACGTACCCGCTGCTGGAAGCACTAACGCATCGCAGGTCGCGACGCTTTGCGGCGGGGATGAAGTTGAATGGCGGTCCTCTGGCGTTCGAAAGCGCGCGTGCTTCTCAGCCGCTGACCATCGAAGAAGAAGCGGCCTTGGCGTTTGCTGCCTGTGGCGTGACTGGCTACGCCCTTGCGGAATTGCCATACGAGACCGGTAACGTGCCGCAAGCCGGCGGCGGCAACATCATGAAGCAGTTTGTGAGCCGCACAGCGCCGAGCGCTGACGCTCTGCACGCAGTGACCGTCTTCGTGATCAACGACACAGGCACTTGGATGCTACGCAGGCCACAGGATTTCCCCCGCGCAGACGTTGCAGGACTGGTTCAATCGGCGCGCGACGGTAAGCTGGTCGATCTCTACGAACAGAGCAGAGTACGAATTGCAGATAAAAGACTGGATGTGCCGCGCGAATTGCCCTTTGTCCCGCCTTTCAACAAATGGTCGGCGAATGTGCCCGGCAGCACGTACTTCGTCCCCGTCAATGAATTGACGGCGTTGTATATCAACATTTTGCTCTCGGCGTTCAATGGCGATTTCAACTACTTCCTGGTGGACGATCGCAATGGATTCCGGCCGGCGGGGGTAGGGCGATTTGCGCGTTCGAAAGGCGGGCCGCTTCACGACGATCCGAGTGAAGGGCGATTCATGACCGTGACGTTCCTGGAATCCTGGCTGTTCGAACTGGCCGCGGTCGAGCAAGGAGCCATCGTTCAGAACCTGGGCCTAATGAACCAGGCTCTGGGACTCGGCGGCTTTCCTCATTTTGCGGCGCATCCCTATGGCTGGACACAGGCGCTGGGCTTTCGAATGGAAAATCCGCGATTGTCGCGCGTCACGGCTGCCGGTCGGGTGATGAAGACTGCGCTGAAGCTATTGGGGAAGGATATCGTGATTCCAACAGCAGTCGGTTTGGAACGGGACGAGCAGGTCCTGATCAAGCCCTACTGCCCTCCCTATTACGCCAATATGAAGGAGGCTGTGCTCGCATTCCTCGATACGAAGTATTCGAAGTCAACCGGCTCGTTCCGCGACGGGGGTGAAGCTACATCGTGGCTAGACGCGCCCCGGGTTCAAGCAGGCATCCCGGAATATTCAGCCACGGCAATCGACGCGACGATCGCATATTGCGAGTACGTTTATAATCGGTACGGACGATTCCCCGCCGCGTGCGGGCCGTTTCGAACAGTGCTGGCCTATCAGGCGCATCGCCTGGACTCGGATTTCTATGCGCGATTTTATCGCCCGGAAGTGTTGGCGGAGGCAAACACGTAATCGAAAGCGCCCACGCAGATCTAAACCCAGCCCCACGCACACTAAAGTGTACGCCACCAGTGGCACACACTTCAGTGTGTGTGCTTTTGGTTTAATTTTGAGTCAAAGCAAGAGTTCAGCCCCACTCAGCCTGCCCATCAGCCAAGGTCAAAGGAAAAACCCTCCCCCACTAGTGCACTATCTTCAACCCAGAACCCTTCGGTTCATTTCCCCAGGTGACTGTCGAAGAATCGAACGATGATGTCGTAAACCTGTTTGGACTCCGGCGGCGCGGGATCGTACCAGAACGAATGCCTGCCACCTTCGAAGACATGGAATTCGGATTCGACGCCGACTCTGTACAGGGCTTCATGCGTGTAGGCCCCGGTGCTGAAATCGATTGAACGTGTCCCTGTGATCAACAGCGACGGCGGAAATTTTGAGAGAACTTCGGGGAAATTCACGGGGTTGACCATGGGATCGCCGGGATCGATATTTCCCAAATCGCGTTCGGTCTGTCCCGGTGGGGCCGGGCGTGGCACCGTTCCATTTCCCAGTTCGCCGCCGACGTAAACCGCGTCGCCGCGATCTCCTCCGGCGCTGGCACACAACATTCCTACTGCTGCGGGCCTTGGCAGATTGTGCTTCTGAAACCAGGCCAGCGACCTCGCGGCCAGTTCCCCGCCGCGCGAGCAGCCGTAGAGTCCGACGTTCGCAGGCTTGTAGGTCTTCAATAAGTCCGAGTACACGTTTGCCACGCTGCTTACGCCGTCTGGGAACGCGGGCTCGGCATAATCGACGCTTACCACTTTAATTTTTCCGACAGACGCCACCGGCTGGGAGCCTAGCGCGCCGCAATCGGTCCAGCAGTCCGCGCTGTGAAGTTCGATCAGGACGCGATTTTTATTTTTTACCGAGACGCCGTCTTTCGGCGTGTAAACAATCACATGGACGCCGCCGATTTTGGTGTCCTGCTTGTTCAGCGGAAAAAGTGCGTCCTGACGGTCGCGGAACGGCTTCAGCAGAAGCGTCGAGCCATCGGGCTGCTTGGCCGAGTACTTGGGATCGCGCTGCGTGCGGTCAATATAAATGAGCGAGTCTTTTAACTCCTTGCTCATGAGTTTCGACATCGGAATCGTCTGCGCGGGCAGGTGATAGGTTCCGTTGTCGTCGATCACGATCTGCGGCGGTGATTTCTTCGCTGGAGACTGCGCGGAAGAATCGTCTTGTGCGCGGAGCGGCGAGATGGCCAGTGCCGTGACGTATAACACAAAGAAAGCAAACCATTGAATTCCGGGACTTCGAATCATTTTAGGTCTCCTGACCGTATTTATCGATCCGCGTGGCGATCATCCTAAACAATTTGCGCCCGGAAGAGCAAATCATTCTCTCTGCGTCACAACCAATCGCACAGAGATTCAGCGGTGCTCCAGAAACATATATCCGTTGACGTTACCTTTGAATTTGAGTAGTTTCTCTGCGACCCTTACCATCGTCATGAAAGGAATCCATTTCCGATGAAGCACTTTTTGAGCACGTTTTCAGCCGCCGCATTTCTCCTCAGCGCGCTTGCAGGTTTCTCGCCGCGAGCGATTGCGCAGGAGCGCCCGGCGGCATCCGCGGCCACGCCGACGCCGTTCGTTATAGAAGAACATATCGTGAAGAAGGTTTCCGACCATGTCTATGAGATTCCCGACCGGAACAGGCCGGGCATTCCGCATATCGCCATCGTCGTCGGGAGCCGGGCGTCGCTGGTGCTGGACACGGGGATGGGCGTAAAAAGCGGCGAAATCGTCCTGCGCGAAATGCAGAGATTGTCCAAGAATACGGAACTGTACATCACGACATCGGATTTCCGTCCCGAGCACGTGACCGGCACAATGGGATTTCCGCCCAGCGCAATCTGGATTGTCCCCGAAGCGCAGAAAGAGGAGATCCACGAAAGCACGATGAAATTTGTGGCCGCATTTTCATCGCGCTCGCCGGATTTGGCCAATGCCCTGGGCGAAGTGAAACTGCGTGAACCGTCGATTGTTTTCAGCCAGGATGCGATATTGGATTTGGGCGGAGTTACCGTCCGCCTGATGTGGTTCGGTCCTGCCCGCACCAAAGGGGACTTGATCCTGTATGTCCCCGAGGATGGCGTCCTGCACTCCGGTAATTTCCTGGGAAGCATGTCCTATCCCGGCATGCCCGACGAGACTCCGAGCGTGACGAATTGGCTGAATATTCTGGATAAGATGGAATCGCTGCATCCGCGCATCGTGATTCCCAATCATGGCGACAGCCATGACGCGTCTCTGATTTCCGGGGAACGGGAAGTGCTCCGCGCATTGCAAATGCGCACGCGAGACCTGAAAGCGCAGGGGAAAACCGAGGAACAAGCAGGGCAAATCCTCACGGCCGAATTCGACGTGAAGTATCCGGCGTGGAAGGGCCTGGGCGCGATTCCCGCAATCGTGCGGCGGCTGTACGAGGAAGTACAATAATTTAGGTTGGAAATAGAAAAGCAAGAGCCTTGCGCCCGGCACATTCGCTAGCGCAGGGCTTTTGCTTTTAGAGACCGGACCATGCTTTTATTTGGAATTATTCGATGCTAAACTCCGTCGCCATCTGACTTACTTCCACCGATTTCGCGGGCGTTGAATTGTTAATGAGCGAACTGGTATGAAGGGAGTCCATGACTCCGCTGGAGGGTGGAAATTCCAGCGATCCGATCTTTTGCAAGAACTAAGGAGCACACAGATGACTTCAGGAACCATTAAATCATCATTGATTGTGATGTTTGCAATGCTCATCTTTGGCAGCACGGCATGGGCCCAGGCAGGCGCAAGTGCCGCCAAGCCTGCGGCGAACACCTATGTCACGCCTACAAATGTCTATCCGGTTGTCCTTTATTCAAAGGATGATGTCGATGCCGGCTTCAAAAGGGGCGATACGTTGTACCAGGATAAGAACGATAAGGTGAACTTCAAGATCGCCACGAGCCGGCGGGAAAAGCCGGGAACCGGCGAAGTCCACGGCAAGTGGACGGACGTTGTTTACATCATGAAGGGATCGGCGACGATCGTCACCGGCGGAACAATGCTGGACGTCAAATCCGGAATGAAGTTCCCTGATGGGACGCCGTTCCCGAAGGAAGAAATCCGCGGGGGTGCTATTGTTGGCGGCGAAACGCGTCATCTGAAGGCTGGGGACGTCATCATCATTCCCAATGGCGTGCCGCATGCGTTCACCGAAGTCGAGCCTTCGTTCTGGTATCTCAACGTGAAGGTGCGGTAGGCCGGAACATCTCCGGCATCAGCGTTTCGTGCCTTTGGAGCGAGAGGCAAATCAATGGAGGAGTTTCGGTGAGAAAATTGGCATGGAATATTTCGAAAGCAATCTTCTTATTGGTTTGCCTCATGGTCGGAACAGCCAGGGCCCAGGATGCGAAGACGGTGATTCGCAACGCGGAAAAGGCCATGGGCGATATTAAATCCGTCCGGTATTCAGGGTCGGGACACCTGGGCGTCGTCGGAATGAACTGGAATCCCACTTCACCCTGGCATGCCACCTTGCTTACCAGCTACACGCGGGCGATTGATTATGCCACCGGCTCTTCGCGCGAGGACATCGTGCGCAATCAGGAGAATCCGCCGGCGCTTGGCGGCGAAGCTCCCTATGTAGATGCTATTACCGAGGGCCGCGAGGTCAGCGGAAAATACGCGTGGAATCAGCCCATCAACGCATACCCGCCGCCTCCTGCCGACCAGGTCCAGCCGGCGCTCGCGGCCGCGTCGGAACGAGAACTGCAGATTTGGCTCACCCCTCACGGATTTCTGAAAGCAGCGGCGGCGAATAACGCTACGGCCAAGGAAGTCATGGAAGGCGGCAAGAAATTTGCGGTACTTACGTTTATGGCCGGGAAATTTAAGCTTGTGGGCACGATCGACAGCCAGAATCTGGTTACTAAAATCGATGCGTGGACACCAAACCCGGTGCTGGGCGACATGCCCGTTGAGGTCACATTCACGGGTTACAAGGACTTCCCCGGGATGAAGTTCCCTACACACATCCTGCAGATGGAGGAAGCGTCGCGCACCTTCGAGCTCGATGTCGCCAAAGCGGACGCCAATGTGCCCGACGCCGCCATGAAGGCGCCCGATGTGGTGCTCAACGCCAAACCGCGCGGCGAGCAAGTGAAAGTGGAACAAATGGGCGATGGCGTCTGGATGCTCTACGGCAGCCACAACAGCGTGCTGATCGAGTTCAAAGATTATTTGGCCGTCGTCGAGGCGCCGGTGGACGAGGCGCGTTCCATCGCGGTTCTAGCGGAAGTGAAAAAGCTTGTGCCCAACAAGCCCATCAAGTACGTGATCAACACGCACCATCATTTCGATCACTCCGGCGGGCTACGGACGTTTGTCGCAGAGGGAGCGACCGTTATCACGCACGAGGGCAACAAGGAGTTTTATGAATGGGCGTGGAAGCAGCCTCATACGATTGAGCCGGACCGGCTGTCGGAAAATCCGCGGGAGCCTACGTTCATTACGTTCAAGAATAAGTATGTGTTGAGCGACGGAACGCGGGACGTCGAAGTGCACTGGGACTTCGGGGACATGCACGATCAATTTCTATCTTTTGTATATATGCCCAAGGAAAGAATCCTGATCGAGGCGGACGATTTCTCGGCGTGGTACATCACCAATCTATCGCTCGCGATGTGGAATAACCTGTACGGCAACCTCGCCCGCCTGCAGATCGATCCGCTGGTGATGGCGCCACTGCATGGCGAAGTTACGACCATGGCTCACTGGGTGCAAGTGCTGCGCGAAAGCTTGGCGCGCTGAGGGAAACCTGCCGTACGCATTAGCGTGCGTGGGGTTGAGTATTCCTTTTGTTGCGGCAAAGCAGTCCCACACGCCTCAAAAGCAAATGCACTCACGCTAAAGCGTAGGCCACTCAACTACTTCGCCAGCGGGTCGGGCCGTACCTGGAAATGCACCACCGTGGCGGTGTTCCCCTTTCCGCCTTCGATATGCCACACTACGCGTTCGTTGTTCCCGGCCCAGATTCCCCGCCCTTTCCATCCGGCTTTGGGATCGTCGATGCGTCCGCCCATGGAGCGCGTGTAGAAATCCATGGGGTACGGGACGCGCATCGTAACCCATTTTTTCTGATCGGGGATGTAAGCGATTAGCGAGTCTGAGCCTGTGCCGTCCACGACTGGAATGTCGTTCCCGAGGCCGAGCGTATTTTTTCGGTCCACCCAACTCATATAGAAATAATCGGACCTAACGTCCGTTCCCTTGAACGTCGGACCGGGTACTGGATAAATTGTCCAACCCTCCGGGCAGTGTTGCCCCGTCGCGGTCGGCCCGCGCAGGACTTTGCACTTGCTGCGATCGAAGCTGGCCAGGTCCGCGCTGCCGCCGAGTGATACCCAGACGATTCCTTTGCTATCCACTTCGAGGCCTTGCGTGCTGTACGCCTCGACGCCGGGAGCTTTTGGATTATTGAACGGCGGCTCGTACACTTCTGCTGTGCAGGTTGAGGGGGGATTTGAGCCCGTGGAATATCTAACGATTTTCCCAGGAACAGACGTCTTCGGACCGCCGTTCACGCCGCCGACGGACCAGAAGCTGCCATCCACTGGATTAATTCCCACGCCGTACGGGAGGACTCCGCTCAGCATGCGGTCTTTGGTGGGATCGGCCGGCTCATCCGGTTTTGTGTATGGACCGATCTTCCCGTCTCCGTTGTAGTCGATGATTCCCGGGCACCAGCCGGTGGCCTTCTCGGCGTCATGCGTTTGATCCCACACGCGCGTCTTGAACCATGAGAACCCGCCAGTCGGCGATCCCAATGGCATGAAGAGCGTTTCGTCTTTGTCGTTGGCAAAAACTTTGTGGCTTCCGCCGCCGCAGGATGTAATCGGAATATTCTGGCCCGTCTTGCGATCATAAACGGCTAACCCGCCTCCGCCCTTGATGGGATAATTTTTTGCAAACGGGTTCCCGGAATTGGCATCGCCGCAAAATGGGGTCGGGCCTGCTTGAACCGACGCTGAATACCATACGCGGCCTTTCGAATCCATTTGCGGTCCGCTTGCGGAAACCGGGTCCTTCCAGACAACTTCATCCCCCCAGTAAGGGGAGGGAGCTTCGTTGAACGGCCACGACCACGGAATCATTTTCGGCCGGTCTTCCGGATGAATCATAGGAACCGGAAAATTTCCCTTGGTGCCCTCGACCGGATCGACCCATTCCAATGTGCCCGCGGAAAGATCGCCACCGTAGATCGGTCCATAGGCATTCACGTTGGGATTCCAGATGTTCGAAGACGTTATGTCATGAATGAACGCGCGGTCCGAAGCATAGTCCCAGATCGAAAGCACAACGTTGCGTTCGATGCCCTGCGGCCGCGGCGGGACCGGCGGAACTTCTCCCGCAGCGATGCGGTCGCTCCAATCCGCGAAAAACTTCAGGCCGGGCTCGTGGCCGAATCGGGCATCGACGCTGGCGAGCATTTCGCCGCCTGCCTGGCCGGACTTGAGCATGCGTTCCCAGGCCAGCGAGCTGTTTGCAAATTTGCCGATGCTCGCCGGAATCTCGCGCGTGGCTTTGTTGCCCATCTGGTGGCAGTCCTCGCACATCCTCTTTATGTTGAAGATAAATTCCGCGCGGTTCGAAACCCCCTGGCCATTTTTTACGTCTTCCACGCTCAGGCCCGGCATCGTGCTTCTGCCGGGATCTTTTGAGCAGTCCACATTTCCGCCACGGCAATCTCTGAAGCGCTCGGCTGCATCCACTGGCGGAGGCGGAGGGATTTTCATGGGAAATGCGCTCTTCGGCGGAATTTTCAACAGCGAATACCAATAGTTAGGCGGGTAATACTGCGCGGCGGCCCGCGCATCAGGGGCTAATACAGCAATGAGCGTCAGAGATTTGCCGGGCATGGCGTTGACCGGTGGCGAATCCACTAGTCCATAGCCGCGGACCCACACTTTGTAATTCGCCTTGCGCAACTCGGGCAGAAGGTAGCGGCCTTTGTCGTCGGTCACTACTATCTTGCGGAATTTGGTGCCCAGATCAGTCGTTTCCGCAATGACCCACACACCCGCTTCAGGACCTTTCGAGCTAGTCACCACGCCGGTGATCACGTCGGTGTCCACAATGGCGATATTGGAGTTCGACTGCGCAGCGACAGTGACAGTACTCCGCGGTTCGGTGCGGACGCTTCCACCGACCGCCAGGAACCCAAACAAGACAACCACGAACGGCATCGAGCGTGCAACCCGAACTGTCCCCATCGAAGCTCCTCATTATGTGCAGCGACAATCCTGAAACCAACTCATTCGCGTGTGGAGTGCGAATTGGACTAAGGCATCGGCGGCGCTTCGGCTGTGTAACCGTTCGGGTAGAGGTGTACCCCCGCGCAAACAGCTTTTCCGCGTGTCGGCATCCAAATCGTATTGTCCTCGGCTATCTGAATCTTGTTGACACTCTGATGCGGTTGCGGCATCGGATAGAAGGTAAATTTCGCCGATTTCGGATCGAATTTTACCATCGCGCTGTGGGCCTCGTCGGCCAGCCAGACATTGTCGAGTCTGTCGGTCCAAGCCTCGTATGGTTTCGCTCCGCTCACCGGAATCTTGTATTCCGTTAGCTTCCCCGTTGCAGGATCAAGCTTGGCCAACATTCCGCTTTCGTATTCCGACGCCCAGACAATTCCTTTCGAATCGACGCCGATGCGACGGACTTGCCCCCACGAATTCGGGACGTTGTATTCTTTCACCGATTCCGTATCGATGTCCCACTTGCTGATCGTTCCCTTTTGCCAACCGGCTCCCCACAGATTTCCGTGCTGATCCGCCGCAAGGCCGTACATTCCATTGTCAGGTGTCGGTGTCGGGTACATGTGAATCTGCCGCGACTGCGCGTCCATCCGGCCGAAAAATGCTCCCCAGATCAGGTCGAATCCGACATTACCGTCCTTATCGACAACAACCTCGTGCACCGCGCCATCCAGCGCCGGCAGCGCGTGCCTAATCTGCTTTCCGGTCGCAGGATCGAGTTCGCCCAACATTCCGGTTTTCAGTTCCGCCCAATACACACGGCCTTGCTTATCGATGGCGATGCCGCTCGGGTGAACATAGGGATCTCCTTTGATGGCATAGTTCTTCCAACGCTCGGAGGCATCCGGGTCCCGCGGGTTGAGCCGCAAAATCGAACTCGACGCCCGCGATGTAAAATAAACGTCGCCGTCCTTCGGCGAAATGTATACGGAGCCCAGGTGATGGTACTTCTCCGGCGGATCCATCTGAGGAATCACCCCATCCACCATCGGGGCGAGCAGCACGTTACCCGCAGAGTTCATGGGAAGATCGGGAATTTCGTACGACACATAAATCATTTTCGAAGCGACTTCCTCGTCCACCACGAGAGGATCTAGCTTCAGTTGCTTTTCGACCGTCCCCGGCCCGAAATTCTTAACTAGATAGTTTGCCAGCATCTCCTTCTGGTTCTTGTCAATGATGGTCCGTCCCAGTGCGATGGCATAGGCGTTGAACCCGGGCCCGGTTTCAGTTGCCATTTCAATGCCGTGCATGAACTTTTCCTTGGTGAAGTGCATGTGACCAAAGTTCCCGCCAATGCTGCGGATATCGGCATGGCAACCGGTACAGTCTTCCTTGAGCAGGGCGAGCTCCGGTCCCGGCGGAAACATTTCGTCCATGCTGTTGACGTACTCGATCTGCTCGGTTTGCGGCGCAGGCCCATGCTTCTTGATCGCGAAGTCGACCGTCTTGCTTTCACCGGGCCCAAGCTGCACAGGAGATTTTGGAGAATCGTAATCAGGCTCGTACACCATCACTTCATATTTTCCGGGCAACGCTTGCGGAACGGTGTACTGGCCCTTGACGGTAAATACCGTATACCAGAGCTTGTAATTCAGATTATGAGCAGAAACCCGCAGCCCAACCACCTGCCCCTGATCTGAGCTGACAGTTCCCCGGATGGTCCCGCGCACAATCTTCTGGGCAAAGGACGGGATGGAACAACACGCGACGATCATCGCGATCGAAAAAGTCTTCGCGGCACGCTGCCGCAACATCGTCTTATTTTCGCTGTTAAACATGGGATTCTCCTCCCTCTCGTATAACCGTTCTTCTTAGCTCCCGTCAACCTCCTTGGTCATTTCGAGTCCTATAACGCGGTCTCCAACAAATTGTGATGGGAATCACGCACGAGCGTATCGCGCGTCACCGTCGGCGATGCCCGAGGTTTGATATTTTTCCAACCGTTTAGGAAAAACTGCATAGGGAGGGTGAATATGGGTGGAGTTCGCACGAACTTTGGATCGCTGAATCATTACGAAAAAGGCAGCGTGCAGGTGATCGATGACAGCCCCAAGCGCTACGCCTTTTCCAATGTGTTCGAAGTCGCTTCGAAGTCGAAGCCGTACGAAAAGGTAGCTGTCGCGCAAAACCTGAAATATGTCGTCGAGGCCATCCGCGCTGAAGGCATCTCTCCGTGGTATGCGGCTGCGCATGACGAATCCGCGCTGATCATGGACGGCGAGATTGAAATTCACCTGATCCAGCCGGACCAAACGCTGGTGCCGGAAAGCACGGAAGGCACCGTAAAGCTCAATGGCGAACCGAAAGGTCGAAATATGGGCTGGGTGAAGGTTCACCGCGGCCACATGGCCTTGTTGCCTAAGGGCTCAGCGTATCAGTTCCGTAGTTCAGCGCCGGGCGTCGTTCTGCTGCAAACGATCAAAGGCGCGACCACGGTCGAGCGGTGGGCAGACATCTGCCAGATCCATTGAAATCGGTGGGACGCTTCGAAATTCAAAGACCGAATAAAACTTAAAAGGAGAATGAAATGAGCGCAACGGTTTCTGCCCCCTTGGCGAGCAGTCAGCAAGGCAAGCTGGGATACCGCACTTTCAGCATCGGGAAGTTTCATTTCGAGCGCGATGAATATTTCGCGAATATCACGTATCCCGGCGGCCTGCACGTAATGCCCATCGACTATTTCCTGCGCGCGCTGATGAGGGATGTCGGCTGGGGCTTCTTCTACGGCACGGTGAACTTCGATTCGGTCCTGGGCACGATCAACCACTACGGCACAGTGGACCTGTTCATGGGCCTTTTCAATGAGGGCTACCGCAGCGCCAAGCGGCACTACCTGGAAACGTTCGAAGCCAAGGATTTGAAGAAAACGTTCGAAGAGATGCTGGATGACTGGACGAATGACGGATTCGATCCATACGCCGCTCCGGACGAAACCGGCAAAGCGTACGGTCCCAAGCACGGAAACAACACGAAGGCGCTGAAACGCGAGCGGATCGTGTCGCAGCGCATGGTAGGTCTGCCGGGCGATCTGCCCTACCGGACCGACGAACGCGGGCAGCCCGTAAACCGCCAGCTGGCTGACGTGCCGCAGGACAAGCCGGAAGTCCATGCCGAGCCGGGATTCGAAAATCAAGTTCACGCGTTCAATATGTTCGGTTACGTATCGCGGTCGGATGTGACGTGGAATCCGTCCGTCGTTTCGAACGTGAAGGACAGCCAGATCTGCGCCACCACTGAGGAGCACATCCTGCCGATCTTTCACGGGAACGATCGCGTCGAATGGTTTATCCAGATTTGCGACGAAATCTACTGGGAAATCGAAGACGGAAAAACAGGGAAACCTTGCGCAAGAGTGCAGATGAAACCGGGCGACGTAGCAGCCATGCCTGCGGACATCCGTCACAAAGGCTACTCGCCGAAACGGTCGATCCTGATCGTCTGGGAGAATAACGATGCTTCCCTTCCGCATCGTTACGCCAAAGGGGAGCTAAAGCCTTACCCGGTGGAGTTTTGATAACCGCAGGATGTGCAGATAGATAGAGAACCTGCAACGGTTCCTCAGTTGGCGCTTTTCCTGGAACCCTTTATGGTAAGAAGTTGTCTGTCTTGAGCGGCTGGGTGTGGTGAGGAGTGGACAGGCCGGGGACTGGAACCTAGCCTTACCACTCCCGAAGAAGCAAACAATGATTGGCCTGAACGACGCAATGATTGTCCTAATGCCTGGACACAAGCGAACGGACAGATGATCCTACTACCTCTTCGGTTGGCTAGTCTTGCCCATCCCATTTCCCGTGCCGATATTAGAACATTCCACTTAATTAATCGGAGAAAAATCAAAAGGAAGCAGAGTTTTCCAGCTTCATAGCCCCTGACATCCGGTCTGTTAACCAAGACTAAACACTCTACCAAGATAAATCCTGGACGATTACTCAGGTCAGATATGCTTATCACCTGAGTTAGATCGATGTACTCATTTCTGTTAAGAGACGGGGGGGGGATGAGGATCGTAGTCGTTGAAAAGGATTCCGCGCTGGCAGAATTTATCAAGGAGCAGCTAGAGACCGAACATTATAAAGTAGATCTCACAGCAAACAACGCGGAGTTGCTGCCAAGGCTCACCGCGAAACGATACGATCTGGTGATTTTGGATATTGGGCCTTCCAGTATTGAAATCATCCGGGAAATCCGATCCATTCGCCCAGGTTTGTTAATATTAGTGCTTTCGGGAAATACTGACCCGGAAACGCAATTGAACAATTTGGACGAAGGTGCTGACGATTTCATAACTAAACCATTTTATTTTTCCGTGCTTCATTCCCGGATCAGGGCGTTGCTACGCAGACGCAATAACGCTACCAATTCCGTTTTATCGCTAGAGGATTTGGAACTAAACCGAATGCGGCGCACCGTAAAAAGAAACGGATGCACGGTTGATCTGACTCAGAAGGAATTTGCACTGTTGGAATTTCTAATGGAAAGGCCGATGCAGCCTGTATCACGCGATGCCATCGCCAAAAACGCCTGGAACCTTCAGAGTGAAGATGCTACTGCGAATACCGTCGACGTCTACATAAATTATATTCGCAAGAAACTCGATTCGTATGGAGATCGGCCGTTAATCCGAACGATTCGCGGTGTGGGATACCAAATTGGTGGCGCCGAAATCTCTGGCCAACCACGTCCCACGGCTAACGACTGAACAATTGGAATTGCTGCTTTGCAAACCACACAAAACCAGGCCCAATTATTTATTGGATGCTAACTGCTCGCCTGGCTTTTGGTCCTCTGTCCCTTTTTGTGACACTAACGGCTTAACATCAGTCTTTCCCCCGCCTGCGGGCCTTGCGGGAGGTACGGAAATTATGACGATGTCCACGCGTCGATTGTGTCCGCGTCCTTCTGGAGTGTCGTTGGTATCGACAGGATGGAATTCCCCGTAGCCTGAAACCGTCAACCGATCCGGCGCGAGCTTGTAATCCGAGATAAAAATTCGAAGCAACTCAATTGCCCGTGCTGTCGAGAGCTCCCAGTTCGAGCTAAAGTGCGCATTATGAATTGGGACATTGTCAGTGTGTCCCTCGATCCTCAGCATCTCGGGCCGGTCTCTCAGCACGCCCACGAGACGTTCCACTGCATCCGCAGAGGACCGGCGCATCGTTGCCGAGCCACTTTCGAAGAAACCCATTTCGCGCAGACTGATGACCAAACCCTCGCGCTGTTGCTTGATCTCGACGACATGTCTGCCAATTTCGGGTGCCAGCGCTTTCTCTATGGCTTCCTGAATGCCGCGAATTTGACCCGGAAGGACCGCGTTGCTCAAACTCCCGTTTTGGGGTTGGACAAATCGTTGCAAATCCTGCGATCGAGAAACATTCTCGATCACTTGGGCGTCCTGAAATGGCATCGGCTCAGACTCGGAAAGAGGCAACTTGGTATTCGAGGTTGGAAACGCGCCCATTTGCTGAAAAGCCACTTGAATGGCCATGGCGAGTTTACCGACCTTACGTTTATCCACCTGAGATGAGGAGTAGAGAACCACGAAGAATGCGAAAAGCAGTGTAATGAAGTCGGCGTAAGAGATCAGCCATCGCTCATGATTGGCGTGTTCTTCGTGTCTTTTTCTGGCCATGTCGGACCCTCTATTTTTCCTTCTCGTGCTCTTCGGCGAGGTAGCCCTTGAGCTTGGTTTCGAGCATTCTAGGATTCATGCCTTCCAGAATGGAGATCACGCCCTCGAGGATCATTTCACGGCCAATCTGTTCTTCTCGGATGCGAATCTTGATTTTGCCAGACGAAGGTAAAAAGAAAAGATTCGCAAGGGCAACCCCATATATCGTGGCCACGAACGCGACGGCGATTCCCTTCCCGACTTCGTTGATATCATCCAAATGCTGCATGACTTGGATCAGCCCAATTACCGCGCCGATGATGCCCACCGTTGGAGCAAACCCGCCGGCAGCTTCGAAAACTTTTGGTAGGTGTTCCTCATGTTCCGCCTTGTTGTCGAGGTCGAGCTCCATCATTTTTCGAAGCTCTTGGGGCTCTGTGCCGTCCACGGCGAGCATCAAGGATTTCTTAAGGAATGGGTCGGTGATTTTTTGTACTTCGCTGTCGAGCGACACGACGCCGTCTTTTCGCGCCTTATTGGCGAAGCCCACCATTTGCCCAATTTGTACTGATGGGTCCGTTCCTTTGACGAAGAAGACCGAGCCCAGCCGCCCAAAGGCCTGCAGGACGACCGTGAGGGGGAACTGCAACATGATCGCCCCAATGGTCCCGCCCAAGACCATAATCGCCGCTGTGGGCTGCATGATTTGGGCGATCTTCCCACCTTCCAAGGTCATTCCTAATAGAATGCCTCCCACGGCCAGGATTAATCCGCCAAAACTGCTCTTATCCATTTTCCCTAGTCCCCAATACTTTCGTCAGTTGGTGGCGCGCTTTTTTGTTCAAATTCACGACCCGATGCAACCATCGGAAAACTGAGTCCGCCCAGGATTTTGCGGCGAAATTCGACTATCTTTTCGATGACCACAGGGTATGGTTCCGAGACCACCACCTTCTCCCCCGAAGTCAGTGTCAAGACCGTATCTGGCGTGTTTTCAATGAACTTGATCAGGTCGGAGTTGACAACCAAGGGTCGGTTGTTCAAACGAGTCAACTCAATCATGGGTTCACCCAAGCCTTACAGAAGATGCTATCCATTTAGTCTCACAGGATTAATATCGGCCAATCGGGCTCAACCTTGAATCCGTCAACGGTCAAATATTTCTTGGATTTCTATCCAATAGTTACTAATTGGCGTCCATGGTCTAGGCGTTTGCGGTCTTGGCGATACCCGTGCATTTACCTATCTCGCTCCATTGTAAATGACTAAGAATTCATAGTTTAGACCCAGAAATATTTGCCGATGGGCAAGAAAGACATGATTTTGGCTTTTGGATTTCGAACTGAATCGGTCAGACTAGAATAAGGCGTTGAAAAAATGGTCAGTACAACCGCTGATTTTCAGGAATTGACACATACTGGGAGGGCGAATAACTCAATAAGTTCTGCAATACCTGTTGGTTATCCGGCTCCTATAGGTACTACAATTCCTGGCATCTCTTTTCGGGGCGTAGTTTATGGTGGAAGTGGCTATGCTCAAGAAAATCTGATGGTTGTAATGGCTATTGCACGGGCCCGTATTCCCGTTGGGATAGAGCCACTGATCACGCAGTTCGATGTGGAAAACTTACTACCCCAAGAAATTCGAACAGCGCTGGAATTGATTAAGCTCCAGTCGATCGACTTGTCGCGAGGAGTCTTTTTTCAGTCTGCGCCCGCACATGATTTTCAAACGAACAGGTCTGCTCGTCGACTCGTTGGCAGGACAATGTTTGAAACTGACCGTATCCCCGATGGCTGGGTCGAAAAATGCAACAAACTGGATGAAATCTGGGTACCAAGCTCCTTCAATGTCGAGACCTTCATCCGAGCTGGCGTTAAAGAACACAAACTCCTAAGGATGCAAGAGGGAGAGGATACAAATCTCTTTCATCCGGATAATCCACCATTCAGAATTCCCGGAAGCCGCAACTTCAATTTTCTTTCTGTTTTCCAATGGACGCAGAGAAAAGGTCCGGACATTTTACTGAAGGCTTTCATTAGAGAATTCAAAGAAGATGAAGATGTTGCGCTGATCCTGCGGTGCTACGGTCGGACAGGACCCGACTCAGACCTGCTGCCTGACCTTCTTCACTATATCGAGCGAGAACTGCATGTTCCGTTGGAAAAAACGCCCCCCATTCTCCTGATTCCAGGCCAAATTCCGAACCAGGAGTTACCCAGACTCTACACCTCCGCTGACTGCTTTGTTCTGCCTAGTCGAGGGGAAGGCTGGGGGCGTCCGTATGTCGAGGCATTATGCTCCGAAATGCCCGTAATCGCCACGCGTTGGAGTGGCCAGTTGGATTTCTTGAACGATGCCAACAGCTATTTGATCGATTGCAAACTGGGCCCAACACCATGTGATACGGATACAGAGATTTTCGCCGGTCATCAGTGGGCCGAGCCTGATGTCAATCATCTGTGCAGCCTAATGCGCCACGTGTACACCCATCACGCAGAAGCCAAAGAAAAAGCACGGATTGGCCGCAAGGAAATGGTCGATAAGCACGACCGTAATGTGATCATGGGGCAATGGATAGCGGAAATTCAACGATTGCTCAGTTGAAGGTCAAGGAAAGAACTCAATGCATTTGTCAACAAACAGCGCAAATAAACAAACAGCGCAAATACTTGAACATATTGCAGGCAGTTGGACTCTGAATATTGCAAGAGAAAGTGGTGAACAAGTAATGGGCGTCTCAGTTGTTTCCCCTATAACAGAAACCATTAGGCTTACCTGTGTACGAAGCCCAAAGGTTAAATTACTCACCGATGCATCGTCGGAAGAAACCATCCCTGAATCAATCCGCCAAATAGTTGACGGAACGCCATTTGGAAATCTCTCGTGCATGAACAAAGGAGAGATTCCAGGTGATTCTGACGGCGCACTGATCTGGTGCAAGGGTGAGTTACCTTTGACTGGTTCACCCGCAGAGTGGCGCCGCCCATTTTTCTCACGCCCAAATCGAAACGTTTTGGTTACTGTACACTGGCCTTATCTTGAGCACGCGGATTTGCTGGGTATCGAACCCCGCTTACTTCACCGACAACCAATAAGTACGGTCTGGAGTCATTCATTGCGTATTGCGGGGGCCCCTGCTTCCGAAAAACGCAAAGCGGCTTGGCGGTCTAGTGGCAAGGCGTGGGCCCGGCTCTCATTGACACTTTGGCAAGAATTGGAAACTCCCGGTTCCGGCGTGGATTCTCTGCTTGAACTTTGGAATTCCAGCGCCGGAGATGTCCGGTTTTCCTCTCTGGTCTTGCGCAATTTGATCGTTGTTCTAATGAAATGTAATAGATGGGATAATGCCGGTGAACTGCTCGATCTCGGAAATAAGGCGTTTCCAGGATGCCCTGAATTTCCCTATCTTCACGCCGTCTACTTCATCTTGCAGAAGAGTCATTCAAACGCGGTTCGATTTCTTGAGGCCGCGATCAATTGCCGCGAACATGAATTCGTTGGAAGCGGCGGCGAGAACTCCTATCGCGCAAAGTACCTGCTGGGTTTGATTTGTGACATGGTCGGGCAGCAAGAGAAGGCCGTTAATTTTTGGCTTCCTTCCATCTCGGAACAACCCGCATTTGAGCCGGCCATTCGAGCGCTCATGAAGCAACGACTTCCTCGAGGACTGACGGGCAGATTGCAACATCCGCTTGCTGAAATGGCTCGAAGAGAGTCGCGGTATCTAGAACCTGTCGTGGATTTCTTAATCGCACACAATATGGCATTGCCGGCTCGCCGCTTGGCCGAAACGATGGCAATCGATCCCGCGCGGCGCGAGAGCTTACTGCGCTCCGTCGAACGGGCAGAACAAAGGCTGAATCCTCTTAATCTGCCAACAGGATTGAAACAAGGTATATTGCTGACAGGACCGATTTTCGATGCTTCGGGACACTCGCGAATCAATCGAGCCATCGCCCAAGCCCTTATGGAATCGTCCCAACTTGAAACGTCTCTTGATCACACGACTTGGCCCACGCTCCCAAGTCAGACGTTAAAATGCGGAGAGAATCTCTGGAAATGTACGGGGCGACAGTTAGAACGATTGGATTTGACCATTAGACATCAGTGGCCTCCAAATTTTGAACGCGCCTCTTCGGGCAAACTAGTCTGCATTCTGCCTTGGGAGCATAAGGCTGTACCAGTTCGATGGATCGAAGAAATAGAAAATAATGTGGACGAGGTGTGGACACCTTCCCAGTTCACCCGCAGTGCATTATTGAGGGGCGGAGTTTCATCTGAACGAGTTCATGTAGTTTACAACGCAGTTGATCCGGAACTTTTTCGAACTAATGGTCCAGCGAATCGTCTACAAAACAGTAGGGGGTTTGTCTTCTTGTTTGTGGGCGGGACGATTCGTCGCAAAGGCATTGATCTTCTCTTACAAGCATACGCAGACGCTTTTATGCCCGAAGAAGATGTCACCTTGGTGATCAAGGATTTGGGCTCTAAAACCTTCTACAGTCACAATAACAAATTAAGAGATGTACAGCAGTTCGCCGTACGACGCTTATCCCCCCATACAATCGTTTTGACTGAAGAAATGGATGATGCAGCTTTAGCTGCGCTCTATCGCGGTGCTGATGCGTTCGTATTGCCCTACCGCGGCGAAGGTTTTGGTATGCCTTTAGTTGAAGCTATGGCCTGCGGGAAGCCAATAATTACGACAGGTGAGGGTCCCGCGGTGGAATTTTGCTCCGCGGAAGAAGGATATCTGATTCCAGCGAAAGAGGTGGAAGTACCGGAGCCGGCCCCGCCCGTCGGCCCCCTCTCAGGCGACTGGACTTGGTTCGAACCGAATGTTGCAGCTTTGGCGCAGACCTTGCGCCATGTTTATGAACACCGCGATGAAGCCGCAAGTAGAGGACGAAAGGCTGCTGCCGCAATCGAACGGGGATTCACGTGGAATACGATTCTGCCGATATATCTAGAGAGGATTCAGCAATTGGTGTAAGTGACTGCATTGATCCATCTAGAGTCGTAAACCGAATCGGAGAAACATTGTCCATGCCAAAACTCGCGCTTTCGATGATCGTCCGCGACGCCTCTAGCACGCTTGGAGCGTGCCTAAGCAGCGCGATAGACGTTGTCGATGAAATCGTGGTCGCGGATACAGGTTCCACAGACGGAACTCCTGAAATTGCAAAGGATTACGGGGCGAGAATAATCCAAATCCCATGGGAAGATGACTTCGCATCGGCACGAAATCAAGCCCTCACCGCCGTCACGGCAGACTGGGTACTGTCTCTGGACGCCGACGAGCGGCTCGATCCCGAAACCTCCACCCTTATCCCAGCCCTTATAGGGATAAACCCTGTCGCCGGTTATCAAGTGACGATTCGGAACTACGTCATGAGCCTTGAAGACAGAATATGGGACCGTCCCGCCACGCCGAATACCTCCCAATGGGCTGATGTGCAATTCTTTCCAGCCTATGTCGAGCACGAAAATGTGCGTCTGTTTCGGCGAGACGATCGGATTCGCTTTGTGGGTCGTGTACACGAAACCGTGGGCTCAAGCATCGAAGGCTCCGGACTGAGTTTGAGGAAGGCATCGTTCTTGATTCATCATTTTGGACTTGCTGCCGACCGCGAGACGCGTGCGCGGAAGAACGTCTTCTATCGGGAGTTGGGACGGAAAAAGATCGTGGATATGCCAAACAATCCTCAGGCATATCTCGAACTCGGAATGGTGGAACTCGATAATTTTGGAAATGTCGCCGAGGCGCTACGACATTTCGAACGCGCGTGCGAATTGAATCCGAGACTGGGAGTGGCATGGTTCTTTGCAGGATTGGCGCATTTCAAACTTGGACAGCATCGCCAAGCGCTTGCATGCCTCAAAAAAGCGCAAAAGCAAGGGCATCTGACTTCGTTCGTGGCCGAAACCATCGGTGACGCACATTATAATTTGGGAGAATTCCAGCAATCGGTCCGCGCCTATAAACAGGCGGTCAAATCGGCGCAGGATTCTCTCCTAGTAGAAAGCAAGCTTGGGCTTGCCGTGGTGCGCTCTGGCGGCGTTGAAAGTGGATTAGAGCAGATTCGCGCCACTGTGAAGCAACAGCCTCAGCAACCGGAACTTCACGATAGATTGATATTGTCACTCGTTTGGCTTGGAAGGGTAGCCGAAGCCGCGGAAGCAGCCGAAGACAAACTGCGCTCGGTTCGAGTTCCCCGTCCTGGAGATTTCTTACGTGCAGCGACATTGTGGGCGAATTTGGGGGAGTGGAAGCGTGCGGCTGCAATGCTCCATGTGGGGTCGGTGGTGTACCCCAATAACGAGACGCTCAAACAGGCGATGACCGAATTGACGACCCAAGCAGGCGTTCAAGTTAACGATGTTCTCGAAAAGTTAACATCTGAGGTGCAGGTAAGCATTTCAAGCTAAAGTTTTGCTCCTTAAGTGCCGATGAATTAATTGAACGAGAAGTTCCGTGAAAGACGCGAGCTAAGCCACTTCGGGGCGAACCCCTTCCGAGGAAAGGCTCCTAATCGCTAAAACGGAACACTCCAAGAGAGAAAAGGAGCCTTTAAAAATGTCGTACAGCATTCTAAACAATATACCGGCACTATCCGCAGAGAATCAGCTGACTAGCACCCAGATGTCACTCCAGAAGACTTTGGCGCAGCTCGCCTCTGGTTCGCGTATCAACAGTGGCGCGGACGATGCGGCAGGCCTCGCGATTGCGAACGGCTTGCAGGCCAACATTTCGGCCTTGAACCAATCGGTACAGAACGCGAATAACGGAGTTTCGTCCCTTCAAGTGGCGGACGGCGCTCTCGGCCAAGTGACCTCCCTTCTCAACCGTGCCGTTACACTGGCAACGGAAGCTTCCACGGGTACGGTAAGCAGCACGCAGCGCACGGCACTGAACTCGGAATACACACAGATCATGGCCGAAATCGACCGCGTTGGCACAACCACCACTTTCAACGGAACATCCGTTTTCACTGCCAGCACCACGTCCATTTACCTTTCCGATGCGTCCTCCAATAGCACGATCGGCGTCAGTGTAGGTGCATTGTCCTCATCCGGTCTCGGCCTTGGCAGCACAACGCTGGCGGGAGCCGACGGATCTGCTGCACAGACGGCTCTGACAGCAATCAACACGGCTATCTCCACGATTGCCAGCGATCGCGGGACGATTGGCGCCTCAATCAACCGTTTGCAAGACGCGGCGGCAGTCATCGGCGTACAGGTACAGAACCTGACGGCAGCTGAGAATGGAATCACGGCAGCCGACATACCGACGGCCATTTCGAATCTGTCAAGAGAGTCCGTCCTTGCTCAAACCGGAATGGCGGCCCTCGCACAGGCCAATTCGCAAGAGCAGAGCGTACTGACGCTGTTGCACTAGTTCGGTAGGTTGGAAAAAATGAGCTCGGCGGTTAGGCCCTCTTTGAGGGCCTAACCGTGTTTGTTTGCGAGCTGAGAGTAAGGGTAAAAACCCAAAATGGGAACAATCAGCAATATCGGCAATATTCTTCTGCCGGCAGGTTCCAACGTCGTCGATGTGCAGGCCTTGCTGGATGCAGCGATGGCCGCAGCCCAGCAGCCAGTAATACAATTACAACAGCAGCAATCAACCGTTCAAACTCAGTCGTCCACGCTAACGGCAATTGAGGGTGATATCACCGCCCTGGCATCCGCAGTCACCGCCCTCGGCGATACGGGTTCGGGAATCAGCGCGCTCAGCGCTGCCTCATCGAACTCCAGCGTCTTGACTGCCAGCGCTGACGCGACGGCGGCAGCGCAGAATCACTCCGTCACTGTAACCTCGCTGGCGACGACGTCCGCGTACTACACCAATGCTGTGGCCACCAGCAGCACACCGATCGCGACCGGAAGCTTCAGCATTACAGTGGGAACAGGCGCCCCAGTAAGCGTTACCGTCGATAACACCGATAACACGCTCGATGGGCTTGCGTCCGCGATTAACGCCGAGAATGCCGGCGTAACCGCGAGCGTGGTGAACGATGCCAATGGTGCGCGGCTCGCTATTGTTTCCAATGCGTCCGGAGTTCCGGGAGATATCACGATTGGGAGCAACACAACGGGGCTGACGTTCAACAAGGCCGTGGACGGCTTGAATGCTTCTTTGACCGTAGATGGCGTTCCCATCAATTCCACCAGTAATACGGTTTCGGGCGTCATTCCGGGAGTCACACTGAACCTCGCCAGCGCGTCGCCAAACACCAGTGTGACCATTGGCATTTCACCGGATAAATCGCAAGCCCAAACCACTATCAATAGTTTCGTCTCAGCATGGAATAAGGTTATTCAGGATTTGAATGCGCAATTTACCGTCGGCGCAAATGGGGCGGGCGCTCAACCTTTGGAAAGTGACGGCACCCTTCGCGACGTCCAGCAACAATTGCTTTCGGCGATTACATATTCGATCGGCGGAAACAAAGGGTTCGTCAACCTCGCCAGCATCGGAGTCGACCTCAATAACGATGGCACGTTGACTGTGAATTCCACGACGTTATCCAGCGCCCTTTCTAATAATTTCAGTAATGTTCAGAATCTTCTGCAGGGAACTTCGGGACTTTCCACTTATATGTCCAGCGTGATGAATCAGATTACCGATCCCACAAACGGATCCGTCACGCTCGATCTTCAGGGGATGACGCAATCGATCCAGGATCTTACCAACCAGATTTCCGACATGCAGTCCAACTTGCAGAATCAGCAGCAACTCTTGACGGCTCAATACGATCAGGTGCAGGTCGCCTTGCAGGAACTTCCGCTGCTTCAAAGTCAGATTACGCAACAACTGGGGTCGCTGAAATAACCATGACTTATAACATATACGCGAATGTCTACCGACAAGAGAGCGCCCACGGCAATCATCCCGTGGAACTGGTCGGCAAATTGTTCGATACGGTCCTCGAAGATTTCCGGCGCGCGCTGAACGCCGCGGGCAATGGGGATATCGAAGCGCGCACGTCGTGCCTAAATCATGCGCTGCAGGTCATTGGCGAGTTACAGAGTGTGCTGGACCACGACCGTGGGGGAGAGGTCTCGCGTCGCCTGGACGGCTTTTATGACGTAACCAGATCATTGATTGTCGAGGCCAACATTCACGGTAAGCCTCAGCATATTCAGAGGCTTTTCGATCTCTATATGCCGGTGCGTCAGGCCTGGAAAGAGGTGGAACGACAGGTCTCCGCAGGAACTCTGTATGGCGCGGGGCAAACAGGGAGGGAAGACAATCAAGTCTCCACGGCCGAATCATCCGCTGAATCTTACTCGGAATCACATCAAACGCAGTGGAGCGCCTAATGAAGGTTTCGATTCAGACGCAGATTCAACAAGCAACCGCGATTTTGGCTGGAGCACTCTCCCATGTTCGCGGGACGCTGAGTGGGCACCAGGATTTTAATGTCGAGATCATCCACGCCATAACTCTCCCACTCAAGGTGGCGTCTCCCATACTTGCTCAAGCCGCCGAACTGCGCGCAACTGATCCGGATCTGTCCGCCGACCTGCAGGAATATGCCGACACGCTGAGCGCGCTCCACGGCGTATTAGATCAGGTCCGGTTCATGCTGTTGGCACGCCAGACTTCCCTGCAAGCATCGCTCAGTCACCTCGAAACTATGAATCTTTGGGCGACTACCCTCAATCAGACCCGGTAATCCACGCAATATAAGTCCTGCCGCACTTGCAGGGCACGACTTTGTCATACCGCTACAACCAAAGTGCCGACCTACGTGAATGTGAATCAGGGGGATTTTAGACTTGGAGGTTCAGCAATACCTGCCCTACTTGAGGTAGGAGAGCAAGGTTGGCAGGTTCAGGATTTGCGCGGTGGCGCTGATCGATGCCTGCTCGGCGACCTGCGACTGCGACAGTTGCGAAATCGCTTTCGTTAAGTCCGCGCCAATCAGGTTATTTTGTTGTGTGCTCAAATTCACTGTGTCCTGACTCAGAAAACTGTCCGCGCTCTGCAACTGGTTGAGCGAATTCCCATAAAACACGCGCTGATTGTTTAGCTGGTTGAAGGCGTTATGAACTTCTGTGTTGGCGGCCGCGATTCCGTTACCGGAATTCAGGGCATTGGTCAGATCGTTCAAGGCGGCGAATGCGTTGCCAGAAGAATTCGTGAACACCTGATCTCCAGGCAAGTTCGTTTGTAACGACTGGCCTTGGGAGATCTGAACCGTGGTCACCGCAGAATTCCCATTGTAAGTGACTCCAGAAGGTGCCGAAGAGTCCTGTGTAAATGGTTGCGTAGTCACAGCGGTGCCGGAAAAGATATATGTGCCCTGATAGCTGGTATTGGCAAGCGACAGTAATTGTTGCTGAAGTCCGGCGACTTGCGCCGCGATGGATTGCCGGTTTGCGTCGGAAAGTGTTCCCGTCGCGCCCTGCGTGCCCAGCGAAATGGCAGAGGTCAATAACTGGGAGGCGCTATTCATAACCGAATCTGCGACTTGAACCTTGGATTGCACATCGCTGATGTTGGCCTGGAACTGCGCGTCCTGCGAGGTCTGGGCATTGTTAAACACGAGCGCCGCCATAGCGGATGGGTCATCGCCAGGATTATTCACGCGGCGTCCCGTAGAAACCTCTTGGGCAGCGTTCTGCGCATTCTGCTGCACAGTCTGCATGGCCGCCAGCAGGTCGGGAAGAGTGTTTGGGTTGATTCGTGCGCTCATTGCTGCCTCGCGATTTCAGGTTTCATTACGAAGCCGAAGTTCCCTGGCCTAAGTTAATCGCAGTGGCCGTTAGCTTGTCGATGACTGAGGCGACCTGAGCCGCAGCCTGGTAGGCGCGTTCATATTGCACCAGATTCACGGACTCCTCGTTGATAGAGACGCCAGATACGCTACCGATCTGGTTTTGCAGTTGCTGCACCATCGCTTGGGCCGCAGTGGATTCCGATTGCGCCGTCGAAACATCGTTGCCCACCTGATAAACCAGATTGGAATAGGCGCTTAGCGGGGTATGACTGTTCACAATCGATTGATTTTGCACGGCCAGCATCGCATTGATATTGGAATTGTCTCCGACCGAGCCGTTTAAGCTGCCTGCAATCTTAGATGGATCAGTTATCGCGATGCTTATGGTGGCCGCAGCTCCGGCCGATCCGCTGGTTGGGACGGTAAAGAAATTCCCGCCCGCATCGCCATTCAAATCCGTTCCAGCTTTGTTGATCGAATTCATGGAATTACTCAGCCCCGAGGCCAGGGAGTCGAGCGAAGTCAAGATCGAAGGGATAGTTTGGTCACGAGCCTGAATCGCCCCTGCCAGCGTGCCACCTGTGAGTCCCGACGTGATATCGGCTCCCTGCGAGTAGACATCCTGAAATCCTGTTGTTGCGTTCCTTTGAGTGGTCAGCTGGAAGGACTGATTGCCAACAACCAGCGCCGCTCCGCTTGAGGTGGTCAACGTGACAGCCCCATTACCGGCGTCGATTGTGGAAACGTCAATTAGTCCTGAAAGCTGGTTGATCAATTGTTCTCTTTGGTCGACAAACGTGCCAGCGTTTTGTCCAGTCGCGGTGGCGGAGCTAATTTGACTGTTGAAGGTCGCGATGCGTGAAGTCAGGTTGTTAACCTGATCCACGGACTGACTTACCGTAAGGTCTGCATTTTGTTGCAACTGCGACAGATTATTCGCAGTGTTATTGAAGGTCTGGGCAAGATTCTGCGCCGCGCTCAAAACTCCCTGTCGAAGGCTCGTGTCTGAAGGACTTGTCGAAAGCTGCTGCAGGCTATTGAAGAAGCCAGTGATGGAACTTTGGAGGCCATTTCCTGTCGTTTCATTGAACAGGGTCTGAACCTGCTGCATCGTGCCAAGGTACGAATCATATTTGGATTGCTGTTGGGTTTCCTGATCTAACCGAGTTTGAAGAAGATTATCCCTCTGGCTAGTGATCTGACCCACCGCAACGCCGTTTCCAAAAAGAAATCCGCCATATTGGACCGGCTGCGCCTCCTCGAGCGAGACCGTCTGGCGCGTATAACCTGGAGTGTTTACGTTCGAAATGTTGTTCGAGGTGGTCGAAAGGGCTTCCTGCTCAGCCTGCATCGACTGGAGCGCCATATTCAGACTGGAGATTAGAGTGCCCACAGGTCAGACATTCTCCTCGTAAATCGTCCCAGTGCTTGGTGCTGCTGGCGCGGCGTATGTCGGAGCATGGGAATTGAAGAGGTTTTGTAACGCATTTATCGTGAATTTCGAACGCCTCAGGATAGCTTGCTTGACTTGGTTCGATTGCTTCAAATCCAGATGTAGCGTCGCCATCTGGGCCACTGCAACTTGAATCCCTCGATCGATCACTGGATCGACTTCGGAAGATGTGGCCGAGCCAGCTCCACGTACCATTGCGTGCAAAGATGAAATCTCATTATCAAGAGTCCGGATACGAGCGCAAATGAGTTCCTGGTCGGCACTTAAATGCTCGGAATCGCGGAGATTCGATGCGATGAACGCGCGACGCCACTCTCCCTCTGTATGGATCAGCGAACGGAGCAGCTCCAAACGGGATTCCATGAGTCTCAGATACTTGGCGGACGCAAGGTTCATAAACTATGCCAACTCATCAATTTGGTGAATATCTTCCACTGGATCGTCTGACTCAATGCTGGGGGACGGCGAAGGCTTTCCAGGTTTTTCCCGCTTCCGTGGCGGCCCCTCCCTTACCGACTGTTTGTCGAGATCAACGCTCGGGGCCAATGGCTCGATTCGCGTCGTGGTAAGGTCATCCATCTCGCGTTCCTCTGCAAAACTGGTCCTAACTGTTGCCGCCCTGATTGACCGAGTTATTCAAAAGCGCGTCCGCAACCTCCGCGGGATCGGGATTGTACGTACCCTGTTGAATCTTTTCCTTCAACGCCGCAACGCGTTCACTGCGAGTATCCGGAATTTGTTGCAACTTCAAGGTCAGTTGCTGCACCTCTGAAAATTTTGAGGAGAACTGCACCGTATCAGACGATCCATCGACTTGCGCAGTGCGGCCTTCCGGATTTCCTTCTTGCGTACGGGATGTTTTCGAATTTTGGACAGCATCTGTCTGAGCATTTAAGATTGACTGTAAATTCGGATCGACTTTCATTGACTCTCCCGTTTCAAGACATGCAAATCCGTCTAATCGAATCCTAATAGAGCGACTCTGTATTCGAAATAGAATGCTCCCTATAGTGTTCTATCGGCCAATGTGCCGAAAACATTAGCCTCAGGCGTGGTTTTTCCTGTCGTGGGACCACCTGCATCGGGGGCTAAGTGCTTTATCAGCATATTGCCTATGCCAAGCCCCCCCGCCTTTCCTACGGCCCCCGACATAGCCTCTATCCCCCAATCGTCCACAGTGCCGCTCGCAGGGTCGGCATTGGCTTCGTTAGGGTCTTTAAAGCTCTCTTTCATCGATTTCCACAACGATGCGAGCAAAATGGATTCGAAATCCCCTGCAGCCTTCTTCAGTTTCTGCTGGTCTGCAGATTCGATCGGCTTCGATTTCGTGCCGATGGCTGGACCCACCTCGGCTGACATGGGTGACGAAATCAGGGACGTATTAGAATTAATGGGCACCATTACAAGACCTCCAATTGCGCTTCCAGCGCACCGGCAGCTTTGATTGCCTGCAGGATGGAAACAATGTCGCGGGCCGTTGCTCCCATATTTTGCAGACCTCGCACCAAGTCTTCTACAGTCGCGCCTTGCTTGAGTTGGATTAACTGTGCTGTCTTCTCCGAGGCGTGTACTTCGGTCTGTGGTACAACTACAGTTTCGCCTTTGGATTGAGGCAGCGGCTGAGAAACTTCGTACTTCGTGCTGATTTCGATTGCCAAGTTGCCATGCAGAATGGAACAGGAGCCGATTGTCGTTGCTCCGCCCATAACTATTGTGCCGGTGCGTTCATTTACAACAACCTTAGCATTGGCATGTACCTGAATCTCAAGCGTGTCGATACGGGCCATAAGAGATGGGACTCCACCGCTCTGGGCATTCGGGGATTGGATCTCAACGCGACGGCTGTCTATGGCGCGCGCTACATCCTTGCCAATCTCCTTATTAATCGAGCCTGCGATATCCATCGCCACGCCGAAATCAGGATCCCGCAACAGGAGAGAAAGCGTATTCATACTGCCTAAGGCTACCGAAGTATCTTGCTCGACACTGGCACCTTCCGGAATTCGCCCCACGGTTAGGTGGTTTACAACTTTGCTGTTTCCTGAGCCGCCTGCGCTATACCCCCCCAACGTGAGCGGACCTTGCGCGACAGCGTACACGCTCCCATTGGAGGATTTCAGTGGAGTCATCAGAAGAATGCCGCCCGCAAGACTCTTCGCATCGCCGATCGATGAAACCGTTACATCGATCTTCATTCCTGGCCTTGCAAATGGGGGCAGCGTCGCAGTGACAAATACCGATGCGATGTTATTTACCCTCACCGAGCTTGCTGGAATCTGCAATCCCATTCGCTGGAGCAAATTTGACAGAGTCTGAATGGAAAATACCGTCTGCTGACTGTCACCGGTCCGACTCAATCCGACGACCACTCCATAACCCATGAGAGGATTGTCGCGGATACCCTCGACGGACGTAATATCCTTGATCCGGACGGTCTGCGAACTTTCTTCTGCAGCCACGGCTTGGGTTGCGCAGAAAAAACACGTCATCAAGATCGAGACAAATTTGAATTTCCGAGACATCAACGATTTACCTCAAAAACTGAGCAACTTCAGAAGTGTGCGAACTACAATGTTGGGCCGGCTCGACGCATCCGCGACACTGCCCTTGCCCTTTATTTCCAATTCCATGCTTGAAACCGCCGACGAAAGGATTGAATTGTCGATGGCGACATCTCCGGGACGGACCAACCCTCGCAAGACCACTGTCTGACGGTCGTTCCCCACGGTGAAGTCACGAACTGCCTCAATAACCATCACACCATTGGGCATCACCTGAACCACATGACCCGCGATGACTAATTGCAGTGTAGAACTCATCGTGGAGGCGCCTTTTCCGTCCAGCGTGGTGGCGGAATTGGCATTGAATAGATTTTGCAGCGAATTATTCGGGCCAAGCTGGCCTAACAGACCGGTAACGGCCGATTGTGTGCTGAATTGGCGACTGGTAGAATTTTCTCCGGAAGTGTTTGCTGCAAAGCTGTCAACCAGCCGGACCGTAATTAGGTCGCCGATGGCCCGCGCTTTATAATCCGTGGACGCGCCGGCAAGCAAGCCTGTGGGCACCCAAAGGCTTCCCAGGGTGGTCGGCTGTTCGGGCATGGAGGACTGCACGCGCTTCAAGTATTGGTCCAATGACGTACTTGCAGGTTTGGATTTGTCACTGACCTTATTTTTCCCGAAAGCGGAGGAAGAAAGCACCAGAATCGCCATCAAGATGGCAGTTGAGGTTCCGCGGGAGATGTTTGTCATTGTCGTATGCATTGTCAATATTCAGCCTCAAGCTGATTTGGGCCCGCAACGTGAGCATTCAAAATCTTCCCAGTTTGCTGAATTTTTGCGCGAATAGTTTGTCCAAGAGTGCCGCGTTCGAGTGAAATCACAGTCAGATACATTTGCATTTCGGGTCCCGAAACCAAATGAAGCGTGGCTATTTTCCCGGCCTCAACCAATACAGGCGCAGGAGACACTGGCCGAGATGATTTCAGATTGGAGCGACTACCCTCAGCATTCGTCTGAGGTTGTATTTCATAGCCGGTTTGCAGGTAACTTTTCGTCGTGGCGATAAACGGGCGAAGAGTCGGCTCTGTTACGGAAACTAACCAAAACTTCATTTCGCGCAATGAACGGTCCAGTTCGATACGAGTAACCCGCAAATCTGGATTTTCCGACAAGGTCGTCACCCTTGCGGAAAGCCTAACGTCCTCCGGCTTAATTCGCGCATTTCCGAAATCTTGATTGCGTGTCAGGGCATTACGAATAGCCACGGCGACATCGTCCCGTGTAATCAGATGTCCCAGACGGTGGACTACGATTTGATCCGGCACATCTACCCTGCTTAATAGATTCCCGCCATTCAACAGTCGCACAATTTCGCTGCTGCTGAGTACTCGAGTACTTCCAGGCTGAGGAGATGTTCCTACTAAAATCTCTTGCGCTGAAACACGGACGGCGACAGGAGAAGATTCAGGCAAAAGGTCTGACAGGTAGATGGATTCCCCGCTGACCACGACATCCCGCATGAGAGTTGTCTTCGCGCCGGCAGCTCCCGCCACGCTGCCCCATAAGCAGACCGCAGCACCCAATAACACGAAGAATGGAAATGATCTATTCAAGGTCACTACCTCAGCGAGACATTGAGTTAACGTCCTGGAACATTTGGTCCGCAGCTTGCGCGACCTTCGAATTCGACTCGTAAGCTCGCTGCGCCAGGATCATCTGTACGAACTCTTCGACCACGTTAACGTTGGACTGCTCCAGCGACCCCTGCTGAAGTGTGCCCAGACCGTCGCTTCCTCCGGGCGTTCCGAGCAACGCGTCTCCGGAAGCCGTTGTCGGAAGAAACAAATTCGAACCAATGCTATTCAAGCCGCCGGGGTTGGCGAACTGAGCCAGCTGGATCGTGCCTACCTGCTGGGCCGCAGTTTGTCCGGGTTGCGTAATGCTCACGGTACCGTCGGTCCCGATCGTAACGTTCGTGGCGCTGGTGGGAATCGTGATGGAGGGCTGGAGCGGGTTGCCATCGGAAGTAACCATTTGCCCCTGCGAATCCAGATGAAAAGTTCCAGAACGCGTGTAGGCAATTTCTCCGTTTGGCATCTGGACCTGGAAAAAGCCCTGCCCCTGAATGGCCAAGTCCAGCGGATTCCCTGTTGCGCTCAGATCGCCCTGAGACTGAATCATTTCCGAGGCGGCAGAGCGTGATCCCAACCCAATCTGCAAGCCGGCGGAGATTGTCGTTTGTTGCGTGGCCGCCGCTCCCGGCATCACCAGATTTTGATAGAGCAGGTCCTGGAATTGGAGCCTCCGTTTGCGAAAGCCGGCAGTGCTGGCATTCGCAAGATTGTTGGCGATATTGTCGAGATTGAGCTGTTGCGCCACCATGCCGCTTGCCGCTGTGTTCAATGCACGAAACATTTTGTTCTCCTGTAGGTTAAATCTTTGGCAGTTCCTGTACGGCGGTCTGATTAAAATCCGTATTGAAAATGGAAAGGGCCCGCTGCATCAATTCCGCGTTCCGTTGCACATTAATTAGAGAGACTGCACTCGTGACGGGATCGCAGTTTGAAGCTTCCAATGACCCCTGACGAACCTGCGCCGTGGTCGCCGGCAGTGAGCTTCCGTCCGGGGCGCTAAATTCAGTGTTGCCTTCGGGAACCAATACCGTGTTGGACGCGAAATCCGCAATTTTCAACTTGTCAACGATACCGTCGCCCACGGAAATCGTTCCATCGGTGCTAATTGTTAGTTTCCCCTCAGGCAGGACGATGGGGCCTTGGTCGCCAAGAACTGGATTGCCCTGAGCGTCCACTAACTGGCGCTGGGCATTCAGCCGAAAATTTCCGTTTCGCGTGTAACGAACCCCACCCTTAGTTTGGATAGAAAAGAAACCCGAACCATCGATCGCGACATCGGTGTCGTTTCCGGTGGTGTTGAGCGAACCAGCAGAAAGATCGGTATGAGCTCCGCCGATGATCGCGAAGTCGTTGATGGCCCGATTGGTAGAGGAAAGATGGAAATTGTTCAAAGAGGATGAGAAGGCTCGATAAAATTCCTGCTGTCCCTTGTATCCAACCGTATTGGCGTTAGCCAGGTTATTGGCCACCAGATCGAGTGATTGCATCCGTGCCGCAAGAGCCGTGAACGCTGAGTAAAAGCCGCTATCCATTGCACACCATCCTTCCCAGAATGGTGCACACCGTGGGCCATATTAGAACCTTCTAATACTGTATAGACTGAAGGAAAATTGACGCTGGGACGAAAGAACCTACACAGGGCATTGCGGGGCTAGTTGAAAGGATGGGGCGGAACAACGCTTTTCAGCCACACCAACAATCTCAGCCAACTGCGGATCCTTTTGGGCATTGCGGGGATCGTGATGATGCAAGACGGCATCCGTCAATGATGGCGATAACTTCCAGGAAACCGCCATCCATCGACCAATTTGGCAGTGGTCCAGTCCGAAAATGTCGCGCTCGAGTTCGATTTTGTCTCGCCAAGGGATTGCTGCCAGTTGATTAAATACTTTCTCCTGATCCCGAGCGACCATTAGCAATGGTAGATACCCAATGTCGTGCAAGAGGCCGGCCGTATAAGCAGCGCCACGAACAGGATATTCAGTCTGCTCTGCAATTTTTTCAGAAAGAATAGCCATCTGTACGCTATGTGCCAATAGCTCCTCGGCATTCTGGTCACGAAATGCGGGAGCGCCAAATTCAGTGACAGCGCAAAGTAAAACCGCTGTGTGGAATAGACACGGCCCCAACAAAACTATGGCATCAATGGTAGTTCGCGCCAATCCATTCGAACGGGCCAGGATGGCATTCGAAAGGTGAAGAACCCGACGACTGAATTCGGCATCTGAACCGAGAGTGTCGTTTACCTTCTTTAGGTCGACAACGGAAGCGTTTAGCATTACGTCCAAGTCGAATACACAGGGCGGAAATGGTTTGAGCCCCTCGGATAAAATCGATGCCAAATGGCTCCTGCAATTTTCTCTTATTGCATTCCGTTTTTGCGATTGGCGATCCACAAATCCTCACAGAGGCAACTGATCCTCATAAGGATTTATCGGCCAAACACAAAAAGTCTTTACTCAAAATTAGACAATATTCGAATTGCAGGCTGTTGAATATCGGTTTGACCAAGTCACGATGGCAGCAAAGCAGCCTCTCCAGAGGAGGCACTTACAACTTCCGTCACACGCAGGCCAAAGCTACCGTCAACGACGACGACTTCCCCTTTAGCAATGAGTCGCCCCGCAACAAACAACTCGGCTGGCTCATCGACTCGCTTGTCCAATTCGACGACAGACCCTGCCGTCATCGCCAGAATTTCGCGTAAAGGGAGCTGACAGCCTCCAAAGCGAATCGTAGCTTCCAATTCAACATCCATAAGCAAATCCAGGCTCGGAAGGGGAACCATTTCACTAATTTTCTCGGATGTACTCATCGTGCCTCTTTTTCGTCGGTTTTCATAACTGGAAGCATCCTTCTAATCTGTGCACCCCGGAGTGCCCCACAGCATACAGGAGACGCTTGGAAGAGATGTAGGCCCTCAATATCCAGGTGAATCGGATCCGTAGCCCGTGGCTTTAAAACAAGAACTTGTCCCGTCTTGAGATGGGCTAATTTTCGCACCGAGATGCCGCTTGGTGGCAGATATAATTCTAACGTTAAGCAACTATCCATCAATTTCTCTCTCAACCGGTGCTGATTCTCTTCGGACTTTTCACCCTCGGCCCTTGATAATTGTTGCTCAAGCTTTCGAGTCAAGGCATTCGAAAGTAGCATTGGCAGAATTAAAGTCCACATCCCGGTCAATTCGCCAACTTGGATCTTGAACTTGACGAATACAATCTTTTCAGTCGCAGGGAGCAAGTTCGCCACTGCGCCAATGTGCCCAAACTGCAAGACAGTTTCGAGAAAAGGAGCCCAAGCTACGCTTAATTCAACACCAAACATATCTATGACAGGCCTGAATATTTCCCGCTCAATCTCCGTAAGATGACGAATTGTTTCGCCTGATGTACCTTGCCCCCCGAGCAATAGGTCAATCATTGGCAAGACCAATGCCAAGTCGGCTTGGATGAGCACTCGACCTTCGGGAACCTGTCTGTCAAGTGTTCCGAAGAACGTGCTTTCCGGGAATTGCTTTACCAAATCACCGTATGTTAACTGCTCCAGGCTTTCGGGAGACGCAGTGCACTCGGTGCCAAGAATGGTGGACAGCGATCGTCCTATCTGATTCGCAAAACTAGTATGTAGCTCCAATAGTTTTGTAATCTGGCCGGAAGAGAGACGATTTGCTCCATGAAAATCAAATGGTTCAACATTTGGAGGCGGCACAGGTTCACCAACGCTAAGCTGTCCATATCTCGCTCTTTTAAGGAGATAATCGATTTCCGTTTTCGTGAACGATTCATGTTCCATAGTTATTCCTAGGCGGCAGAGGTGGTGGTCTGCTGACGATTGCGAACCCGCAACAGTTGCTCCAATCTTTCCCGCAGACTCATTATGGCCAGCGAGTGGATCTGAGAAACACGGGACTCACCGATTTCGAGCACTGCTCCCACTTCCTTCATCGTAAGTTCTTCAAAGTAATACAGAGAAATGACCTGTCTCTCTCTCTCTGCCAGAATTCCGATTGCTTCCGTTAACAATGATTTAAGTTCGCCCTTCAAACAAACGAAATAGGGGTCTTCACCCAACCCATTCGGCCGATACGTGAAAGCTTCTTCTTCCTGGAATTCACCGTCGGAAGACGAATCCAGACTTCCTAGGTTTAGACCGTTTAATTCTGTAAGAATCCGCTGAAATTCAACTAGCCCCATCGAAAGCTTTTCGGCTAGTTCCGCTTCTGAGGGGACTCGACCGAGTTCGGCAGAAAGAGACCGCCCTGCTTCTTCGATGGATCGCCGTTTTTTTCGCAGACTTCGGGGACTCCAATCCGTGGCCCGCAAACTGTCAAGGATAGCTCCGCGAATCCTAAATTTCGCATAGGTGCCAAGTTGTGTATCTTTGGTCGGATCAAAACGATCGACGGCTTCAATCAGCCCTATAATTCCCGCGTGCACCAAGTCCTCCAGGGGGACCTGAACAGGAAGCCGATCATGAATGCGTTGAGCGATATAGCGAACGTCAGGCAAATGATCTGTGAGAAGCCGCTCGCGCTCCACGGGATCGATTAGCGTCTCATGTCTTTCGCTACTGAGTTCAGGGTTCACGGTCCATCCTATCCTTTGTAAAGAGCTTTAGAAGGGTATTCCGCCTCATCGCACTACGCCTAAGGACTGAACCGTCACCGTCGCCGGGATTTCTGCTGGGGACAGTACTACAACTCTTGGCAAGAACGGTTCCAAAAGTCTCCTAAGATGGAATCGAGCTGGACTGCTACAAAGCAATGTTATGGAGTTTTGCACGGCACGATCTCCGATGCTCTTTTGAATGCCCTCTAGAATGCGCTGTAATGAGGTTACTGTGGCCCCTGAAGAGCGCAGCGCCGACGACTGTGGTTCAAATGTATGTTGCAGCTCATGTTCAATCGCAGGATCAAGGGTCACGACCTTCAGTTTCTTCTGCTCTGAAAGTAGCGGCTGGACCAGTGATCGGCCGAGACGCTGTCGGACAGATTCCACCAGGCTGATCGGCGCCTTATTTACAGGAGCGGCATCCAACAGAACTTCAAGAATCGTGCTCAGGTCGCGAATGGACACCTGCTCGCGCAACAATTGCTGCAGCACCTTCTGAACCTCTCCCAGGGAAAGTACTCGCGGCACAAGCTCTTCTACAAGTTTAGGTTGGCTTTCCGAAAGTGCGTCCAGGAGGCGCTTGGTCTCCTGTCGCGTCAATAGCTCATGAGCATTTTGCCGGACAATCTCGGCAAGGTGAGTTGCCAGGACGGAAGTCTGATCCACGACCACATATCCTCTGGTTAATGCGTGATCTTGCAGACCTGCAACAATCCATTTTGCAGCAGAACCGAAGGCAGGTTCTCGTGCATCGATACCGTCCAGCGGAGCAGCATTTGGTTCAGAACTGATCGCGAGCACACGGTCTTGGAACATCTCCCAGCGCGCGATTTCCACGCCGCGCAGATAGACCACGTATTCGCGAGGCTTCAATTTCATATTATCGGTGATGTGGATCGATGGCACCAAGAAACCCAATTGGAGTGCAAGGTGGCGACGAAGTGCGCGGATCCTTTGTAAAACATGCCCACCCTGGGCTTGATCGACCAGGGATACCAAGGCGTAACCAACTTCCAGGCTTAGGTCATCTAGCCTTAGCAATTGCTCAATCTGCTGTTGAGAACCAGGGTTCTTGTCCTGCTTCGCCGCGGTTTCTGCCGCAGAAACGTCGGATGGTTTAACTTTCACTCGTGAGGCCAGATAAGCAGTCACTGCTGACAGCAGAAAGAACGAAAACTTGGGTAACCCGGGGATCAAACCAAGTAGCAACATCACTCCTGCCGCGATTCGTAAAGGAGCTTTCTTGTTCAGCAACTGTCGGCCAAATTCGGTCCCGAGCATCGAGTCACTCGACGTCCGAGTGACTACAATGCCGCCTGCCACTGAGACCAGCAGAGATGGGATCAAAGTGACAAGTCCGTCCCCCACTGTAAGAACCGTATATGTTTTTAGCGCTTGATCAAACGGCATGTTCATTTGAAACACGCCGATGAGAAAGCCCGCCACTATGTTAATGGCTGTAATTAAAATCGTTGCCAGGGCATCCCGCTGGCTGAAGCGTGCCGCCCCGTCCATCGCCCCGTAAAACTCAGCTTCGCGTGCGATTTGTTCCCGGCGAGAGAGCGCCTGCGCCTGATCGATCAGACCCGCGTTGAGATCAGCATCGATAGCCATCTGCTTTCCAGGTAGCGCATCCAGAGTGAAGCGAGCAGTTACTTCCGCAGTTCGAACTGCGCCATGGTTAATCACCAGATACTGAATCGCGATCAGGGCGAGAAAAATAACGAATCCTACGACATAGTTGCCGCCAACTACGAACTGACCAAAAGCTTCAATGACATTACCCGCGGCAGCCGTTCCCTCATTTCCGTGGAGGAGGATTCGACGGCTACTGGCAATATTTAGTGAAATTCGGAACAAGGTCATGAACAGCAACAAAGTTGGAAAAAGAGAAAACTGAACTGGCTTCAGAATGTACAACGCAGACAACAACACGACGATACCCAATGTGATGCTTATCGCAAGAAATAGATCCAGTGCAATAGCTGGCACAGGCACCAGCATCATAAAGATCATGCCAACGGCAGCGACCGCCACCCACCAATCATTTTTGCCTACAGACACCTTTTCTGACAGAGGTGTCGTCGCCTTAACTTTATTCAATGGCTACTGCCTCCCTACAGGATTTGGCACACCTTGCAAGCGCTTCTGCGCACGATACAGGAAAGCCAGTATTTCAGCGACTGCAGCGTATAATTGGGGCGGAATGGTTTGCCCCACTTCAGTCATCTTAAATAGCGCCTGAGCCAAAGGAGGATTTTCAATGATGGGGATTTCATGCCAGCGCGCCAATTGTCTGATTCGTGCCGCCAGCAAGTTTCGGCCTTTGGCGATGACGACCGGCGCCGGCATGGATTCGGGCCGATATTCGATTGCCACGGCAAAGTGGGTAGGGTTCGTTATTACGGCCGTCGCGCGGGCGATATCTTTCGCGATGAACTTCTTCATCAACGCGCGCCGAAGGTTGCGTCGCCGCCCGCGAGTAGCTGGATTACCGTCGTTGTCCTTGGATTCCTCTTTGACTTCCTGCTTGGTCATTCGAAGCCTGCGCTCGTGGCTCCAACGCTGAAAACCGTAATCCGCCGCGGACCACACCAATAGAACAAGGCCATTTTTCCAAGAGAGTTCAAACCACAGGCTGGCGATCTTTGAGAGAAGTCGTTGCGATCCAAGCTGCGCCAAATGAGCAATTGCAGGCAGTTCTCGCTCGATAAGACTATAAGAGACAAACACAATTGCACTGCCTGGAACCAACGAGCGAAGTAAGCGGCTCAATCCGGAAATGGAAAAGACCTGCCCCAAGTTCGTTGCCGGATTGAGACGGTTGAACTTGGGTGTCAATGCCTCGGGCGCGAACACGAAGCCACCTTGCGCGCCGGCCGAAAAAACCGAGACGGCGAATCCAATTGCCAAAATTGGACCGATACATTCCGCAACGGCAATCGCTGTCCAGGAAAACACAGAAGTGCCCAACTCCATTTGGGGCCGGCTAGCAGTATCCAACAATCGCACCATAAATCCACGCCATGTTCCAATCCAGATGCGAGAACCAAAGGCAATCGCAAGGGTCACGGTTAACAGCGTGACCGCAGAAACAAGGTCTCGAGATCGCGCGACCTGCCCTTGCTCGCGCGCCTTTTGTTTGCGCCGAACTGTCGCTTTCTCGGATTTGTTTTCCGCCGCCAATTCGATTCCCTTTCAACGAGCCAAATGCAAAAGCTGTTCTATCCATCCCATCGCTCGCGTGAATTCCTTTTCGAGCAGACTCGGCCAAAGAATCGCGGCTCCAGCCATGATCCCGTAGCCCATAAAGTTCTTAATAGAGATGCCAATCAACATGGCCGGAAGTTGCGGCGAGGCTTTGCTCACAAATCCCACGGCAATATCGATCAGGATCGTAGCGAGCACGACTGGAGCGGCGATTTGGACGCCAATAAGCCACATCGCTCCCGCGAATCGCAGCAGTTCCCTCGTTGCAAGCAGCGTCGCCACGCCTGTCCCGACGGGGACATAGGTAAAACTTCTGACCAACATCTTGAGCAGCCAATGATGCACATTGAGCTGCATAAAAATTAGCAGGGCGAACATCTGGTAAAATGTGGAGACCACCGGTGTTTCGATGTTGGTGATCGGATCGATCACGCTGGCCAGTGAAAAGCCCATTTGCATTCCCGTCAACTGCCCCGCGACCTGCACGCCCTCAAATACGAGGTGGACAGCAAGTCCCATCATTAATCCAATGAATGCTTCACTTGCGACGACGCGCGTCCAGCTCGCAACGGTCAAAGGAATTTGAATTGTGGGTGCGGCACCATACAAGACTGCGGTCAGGACCATCGTGAAGATCGCTTTGACACTGGGTGGTACCGCATCGTTGCCGAAGAATGGCGCAAACGTCATCATGCCACCGGCACGGAGTCCGATCGGTAACACACGGGTTAGAATTGCAACTGCAAAAGGTGGCACGGTCTTCTTACTCCGTTTACGCGAACAAATATCCCATTAATGTGTAAATAGGCGAAAATCGCTGAACAAAGATTCTGTGAACGCCACCAGATGGTGAAGCATCCACGGAGTCAGAAAAAAAATAATTACGCCGACAGCGGCCAGACGCGGAACGGTCATCACCGTTACGTCTTGGATAGAAGTCATGACTTGCCCGATATTGATGACCAGACTGACAAACGTAGCGGCTATCAGAATCGGGGCGGCAACCCAAAACGCCGCTTCGAGCGTATGCCGAATAAGTGCGACAACCTGATCCGATGACATTTTTCCCCTCAGTGAAAACTCTTCATCATCGATCCAACAACCAGATTCCAACCGTCAGCGACCACAAAAAGTAGTATTTTCAACGGTGTCGATATGACGACCGGCGGCAACTGCATCATTCCGATCGACGTCGTGACGGATGCCGTCACCATGTCGATCACCAGAAATGGAAGAAATAAAATTGCACCGATTTGAAATCCGGTCTTTATTTCCGAAATGATGTAAGCGGGGATGACCGTGCTCATCGGGATATCCTCGGGCTGCTTCGGACGAGGTTGACCGGACATTCCGACGAATAGCGCAAGGTCCTTTTCGCGCGTGGATTGCAGCATGAATTTTCGCAGAGGCACCGAACCGCGATCTATCGCTTCCCATGCGGTGACCGTACCGGCCTCCAGCGGAATAATGGCCTGCTGCTGAATCGAGGCACCGACCGGAGCCATTAGAAAGTAAGTCAAAAAAATCGAAAGGCCAATCAAAGTCTGGTTGCTTGGAGTGCTCTGCGTGCCCAACGCCTGCCGCAGAAAGTGAAATATGATCAGAATTCGCACAAACGGCGTCATGCTCAGAATAATCGCCGGCAAAAGAGTCAAGAAAGTGAGAATGGCCACAATTGTCCACGAATTTGTATCTCCGTGGACTGTCAAACCCGGAATTTGCAGCGAAACTCCCTGTACCTGCGGCGCTGCAAACCCACGAGTCGCAACTCCAGAGACTAGAACCAGAGCGACCGTCGTAAGAAGGACGAAAGCTAAATTTGGCCGGCGTCTCATGGCAGCTCGGTTTTCCGATCTCCCTCTTTGGCGAAACCCAGTGTTTGGATGAGTGAGATATGCTGCGGTGTGGCAGCAACGAGAAAGCGCTGATTCTCGCATTCGACCAGTACGAGGAGCCGCTTTTCACCGAGCGAAAGCGTCTCGCAAAGCTTCAAGCTGCGGGGGCGACGCTGAATATTGACGTTCGAAAATGCTGAGCGTATACGGGATACCAGAGTTGCCCCCAGCGATTTTGGCTCCTCCGACAACGGCGCGCACGTAGTGTTTTCCATGCTGCAGGGCCTCACTTTGCGTTCCTTTTCATCCGAGTTCTGTAAGCCGGACACCGAGACGGTTATTGGAAACTTCGAATTCTGCCCACGCCAGAAGACTGCCGTTGACGCGGACTGCGACGCTCTCGCATGTAGATCGTTTGCTGTTCACCATCGACCCAACCTGTAAGAGGAGCAAATCGCGTACTGAAAAACCGCCAACTGGAATCTCAGCAGCCAGCGAACAAGTAACATCTTGAATCTGTTGCCAACTCACACCCGCCACTTCTGGTTGTTCATGTGCTGGAAACGCAAGAGCAGTCGCCATGGTCGCCATGGTTAGCGTTGCACCAGAAATTCAGTGAAATAGACTTCGCGCACATCCAGTTCCGAGACTCTTTGTTGGATGGCGCTCAATACGGCTGCCTTAAGCTGCGCCTTGCCCTCTTGCGTAATCAACGTGTCAGCTTTGCCTGCGGTGAGTACGGTCAGGATGGCATCCCTCACTCGCGCAGTTGGAATCTCCGATTCACCTTCCTTCGCCGCTTTAGGTGTGTGTCCCAAACCAAGATCGATGGTGATGCGAAGAAAATGGTTTTCTTCGACATCGGCAAGGTTGACAGTGAAACCTTCCAAGTGGACAGTGTGCAACTGTTCCGATTGTGGGGCCGAGGCTTGCGCCGTTTTGCCTTGATGCTGATAAAACCATCCGCCGCCGCCCGCGATTACCAGTACAAAAACCGCGATAAGAATCAAGACAAGGTTGTTGGATTTCTTCGCTTCTTGTGTTTCTTTGTTTCCTGCTGTCGTTTCTTCGCTCATGGCGAGAACATGTATTGCAATTCTTGCACCGAAGTAGAAATAATCTTTCCAATTCGGGACACGAGTGTTCCCATTGCGGGAAAGTCGAAGAAATTCAAGGGATTAGGAACATTTCGATGGACGAAGCCGTTGCACATCGCTGATCGCGAATGGGGCAAGTCGCTTCGGAAAATGAGCTTTTATTAAAATAGACTCAGAATATTGGCGATGCCACCCCTTGAACTCCAAGGAGCGGCATCGCCAACCAAATCTTATTTCACTATCCATTCTGGATCATGGTCTGCGCTGTCTGCATAACTTGGTCGAATGTGGTTACCGCCTGCGCGTTTGCCTGATAATAGCGCTCTGCCACAATCAACTTCGAAAACTCGGTAGCGAGGTCGACGTTGGATACCTCCAGCGCGCCCCCCTGAAGGGAGCCCAGACCACCCGTCGTTGGCGCACCGATGCTAGGCTGCCCCGAGGAAAGCCCCGCGACATAGTTGTTTGAACCGGTTCGCATGAGACCCTGCTCATTGGAGAATGACGCAAGGGCAATTTGTCCTAGGGCAACCGTTTGCCCATTATTGAAGACACCCTGGATAGTTCCGTCTCCACCCACCGAATACGTTTGGAGTGTGCCGCTTGCATATCCATCCTGCTGTGTCGAGGAGGTTCCGGATGCCGCGGACAGCTGCGTCAGTGAACTGGTCCCGTTTGAATTAATCAGGTTCCAGGTCATGTTCAGGTTGGAGGCCCCATCGGCCAAACCGCTTATGGCAATACTCGGATTGGAAGCCGGAGAGACGAGCTGTCCTGAACCGTTAAACGTGAGCGTCCCGCTCTTCACGGAAACCGGACTCCCCGTTTGGCCCAAGTCAGCTGCAGGGACAGTCATAGTGTAGTTCCAGGTATTGGCAGCTGTCTTGGTGAAATTAGCGGTGAGGACATGAGCTGCGCCAAGCGAATCGTAGACAGTCACAGGCGTGCTGAACGTGCCCGCGGCTTGGGCCTGACCGGATGCTCCAAAGGCTTCGGACTCACTGCCCGTAGCAGCATCCGTGAGGGTATTGGTGAGAAAGGTCAGTGGGTTACCGTTCTTCGCCGTGACGATCAGTGAGTCACCGGAAAGACTGGCAGAGAAATTGGCATTTCCGTTGATCGCGGCAACGACGTTCGCCATGGTGTTCCCAGCGATTGTCGTGTAGGAAAAGTTGTTCGTTCCGTCAGAGACGGCGAGGACACTTCCCGTTTTAAGCGTGGTCGCCGCGGTGATTCCGCTCCCAGTCTGCTGACTTGCGGCAGTCACTGCCGTGCCAGCCCCGGAATTCAGATTGGCGATAAGCTGCATTGTGCTCGTTGCACTCGCGGGAGTCGTAATTCCAAGCGGGATCGAGAGGGGACTCAGCGCTTGTCCAGTGGCGATGACGCCGTTCGCTGCTGGATAGCCCATCACATTGGCGCCGTCGACGGTCATTAGATCGCCGTTCGATGCTAAAGTGAAATTGCCCGCGCGAGTATATTCCTGAGTTCCATTGTTGTTCGCGATGAAAAATCCGTTGCCGGTGATGGCCACGTCAGTTGGTGTTCCCGTGGTCTGAAGCGTCCCTTGGCTGAAATTACCCTCTACAGATGCAACGGAAGTGCCCACGCCGATTTGCTGTGGGTTTCCATTCGCGGAGCTTCCAACCTGATCGTAAAACAAGTCCTGAAAATTCGCATCGCTGGACTTGAATCCGACGGTGTTCATATTCGCTAAGTTGTTGGAAATGACCGAAAGCTCCTCGGAGCTAGCGTCCAAGCCCGAAAGCGGTGTTGAAAACGATGCCATGCGACTCCTCCTCATTTATTGTTCGCGAGCTGTCCGCTCGGCGAAGACTTTTATTGCACGATCGAAATGCGTGGATCTACTTCCGTTATCGACGACTATGCTGCGCTCGTTGGCGTCTGCGTTGTCGCCGGCGTCTGACCGAGAATTTGCTGAAGGTCGGTCTGAATTTGAACGAGTTGCTGAAGCGAATTGATTTGGGTCAACTGGTCAACCATCTGCGAGGGGTCCATTGGGTTGAGTGGATCCTGCGCTTGAAGTTGCGCGGTCAGAAGAGTGATGAACGAGTTCGGACCTAATTGATTGTTGGAGTTGGACGACGAAGTTAACTGCGTGCTTGCCGACGGGGGAATGTTATTCGTCAATGCACTTGGTATGGTCATGCGTATTGCTCCTTTTCTTGATCTTGCGGCGGCCGGTCAGGCTCGCACGCTTAGCCTTCCCTTGGAATCGAATATCCCAATTTCCGCTGCCCCTGTGCTGGCTGCTCTGGTCACAAACGACGGCCCTTCGCTGCCATTCCCAGATGCATTTGTGGTTTGTTGCGGCGATGTTTCTTCACGTTTCGCAGGTGGACCGTCATCTGACGAACTACGCGAGGAGAGCGAGTCATGAAGCAGAACGATTTCGCTCACTCGAAGCTGACGCTCGTTCAGCAGTTGGTGAAGCACAGGTAAGTCGCCTGAAAGAAAGGCATGCGTCTCATGATGTTCCACCGTAATAGAAGCGCTTACCTGATCTCCCGCCACCTTGGCATGCAATTCGACCGCTCCGAATTGTTCACCTTGGATTGCAATCTTCACGTCCGACTTACCGATCTGAGAGACAAGCTGAGCGGATTGGACCAAGGTCGGTTGGCGCTGACCATCACCGTTCGATGCCTTCGCCGCTTCGCTTTGAACGCCACCTTTCAATTGCGGAGCAATCAAGGTATCCGGACTATTTCCGTCACCCGATACTTCATTACTGGTTTGCGCCGGAGACAAGTTCGCTGCAATTCTCTGCGTTGCGGGGCCAGACGCGGTCAACTCGAATTTTGGCGGTTCGGCGCTCCCTGATTCGGCTGGAGAGCTGGCCAAATTTCCCGCTTTTCGATCTGTCGTGGAACTTAATCCGTGATTCGCCGTATTTTTACCACCATTATCAGGCGAGTTGTCCTCGGGACTGGAAGACGCGCTGTCTATATTTGTGCTGAGATCGATTGCTTCGGCAGGATTGAGTGGCGCAACAAGGCTTGCAGTGGTGGAACTGCCTTCCGCCTCTATTCTATGAGCAGAATCATTCGGCAGCTTCAATGTGGTCGAAGTTTCGACGCTGATTGCAGCTAATGTTAAGGAGGAAGCCGCTTCAGGCTCTTGAATGGCTTGGGGCTCAGCGACTTTCTGGCAAACGGAGAAGCCTTCTGGAATCGGCGGTGCCAGCAATGCAGGGTCATTCTGGGTTGAGGACAATTTGTTAATTACTGCCTCATTTAAACATGCATACGAGATTCTCTTAGTATTGTCTCTGGAGGCCGCCACTGATTGATCGGAATTGCCAATTTCCGACACAACGCTCCGGCCTGACGCATAATAAGGCACCGCATCCCGCCTGTCCAACGTTCGAAGTTGCATTCTTGGGGCGACAGATTCATTGCTCGGAGCGGGATTCGTATCTTGGCCGGAAGAACGCATCTGCAAACCCTGCGATTGAATACTTCCAATGGTCCCATTCTTTGCATCCATCTGATTCGGCATTGCGATATCCGGCAAGCCCATGGGAGCCACAGGAAGACCTTCAGGTTGAGTGGGAATATTTTCAGGTTCAGCGGTCGTAGGTAGAGGTCGCTGCTCAGAAGACGAAGTGATCGCAGCACTTGCGGTCGTTGGAATCGGAGACGACGCCCCAGAACCATCGGTTGAAAAAAAAGGCGGCTGACTGAGGCTGAACATGGCCGTGTTGGCAACAAGTGTTTGTTGTACGACATGAGTGGCATCGCGAACATCAGAAGGGGCGTCATCCGATGGCTTGATAGGTTTTTTCAAAGGTAGAGATTTATCAGTTCCCAAGGGTTGAGGATAATCGGTCCGTTTCGATAATTGGCCAGACGCATCGCTGCCGCCCTTCGTACCATCTGTTACACTCGGGAGCATGTGGTCCAATAACACCGGGCCGCTCGAAGCGTCAGTTCCTGGAATTGTAAGTGACAATGAAGCAGATAGGGCAGCTGCAAAGCCTACCCCCTCTGGTGCGCCCTCTAAATTCGTTGCGGCGTTTGGCATCATCGTCAATTCGTCCGGCATTTGAGCGGCGGAAGTTGAATTCGAAATGGATTCAATCCCCATTGGGTCAAATGCCGCTGAACCTCCCTAATGCACATGGGTGGCCAAAGTGTTAAAGAAAAATAGCTGAATTCAATGCGACTTAAAATGCTGAAATTGCGATGGATAATGAGAATGCTAAAGTTTTCTTGAAATTTGCCGAGTGCCAAATGATGCGAACCCGGAAATCTTTGCCGAGCGCTAGGCAAACTGTGATCGGGAACTTATTTTGGTTCGTCTTGTGGGGCTGGTTTTAGTTGCTTGGCGGGAGAGATGCTACGAATCAGAAATAGCTCATCGATTCGTTGCTGTTCTCGTCGGGACTGATCGAGGTCATAATCGGCGCGCTGGCGCCCGTAAAGATTAGAAATGATTTCGCGCTGCATCCGAGTTTGCATATAACGCGCCTGCTGGTCTTTTCTTCTCCGTTCCAGATCGGTGAGCCTCTTCAATAGTTCGGCACGTAGAACGTTCCATGCAGCTTCCCGCATCGCTTCGAAATGGAGTTCCGCTCCAGTCATTCCTGTAGTCACTACCGTGTCAAGGGTATGGCGCTGGGCGGTGGTCACTTCCATTTCCAATGACTCAATTTCAGAGCGCGCAAGGATGACTGCAGCCGTGACCGATTGCAGCCGCTGCAACTCGGCCCGCTCCAAACTTTCCCGCAGCCTTAGAAGTCCACCTAGAGCAAAGTGAAAGGACATGGAGATCTCAGCCCGGTAAGGCCATGAGGGCCTGGACAGACTCGCTCAAGGGAGCCAAATCATCTTTTTTCTGGCGGAGGAATGCAGTTAGCGCCGGGAGTGCTCCAAGTGCCTGGTCGAGCGTTGCGTCTCCACCCTTGTGGTAGGCGCCAACGCGAATTAAATCTTCCGATGCGGCATAGGAGGACAAAAAACTTCTCAGACGTTGAGACTTAGCCATGTGATTTGCATCGCAGATCGCCGGCATCAGACGGCTGATACTGTCCAATATCCCTATGGGTGGGTAATGCCCCTGAGCCGCAAGCTTTCTATCCAGCATGATGTGCCCATCCAATATGGCGCGCACCGCATCCACGAGCGGGTCCTGCTGATCGTCACCTTCCATCAGTACACTATAAAAACCAGTAATACTTCCCGTCCCGAAGTGCCCCGCCCGTTCCAGAAGTCGCGCCAAAAGTGTGAAAACCGAGGGGGTATAGCCCTTGGCAGTCGGTGGCTCCCCAGCCGCGAGACCGATCTCACGCTGTGCCATCGCAAATCGCGTCAAAGAGTCGACGACGAGCAACACGTGTTTCCCTTGTCCCGCAAAATATTCCGCCACCGTCGTGGCTGCGAGAGCCGCTCGAATTCTCGCCAATGGAGGCTGATCCGAAGTCGAAACGACGACCACGCAGCGTCCGAGATTGTCCTCACCAATGGCATCGACCAGGAACTCCTGAACCTCGCGCCCGCGTTCACCGACTAGCGCCAGCACAGTTAAGTCCGCTGACGTTCCCCGCGCCATCATTCCAATTAGAGTGCTCTTGCCCACCCCACTGCCGCCAAAAATTCCCATACGTTGACCGCGGCCAACCGTCAGCATGCCATCGATGGCGCGCACGCCGCAACCAAGAGGGTCGCGAATGAGCGAACGAGTCAGCGGCAGGGGAGCATCCCCACTCAGTATTCGGTACTCTCGCCCACCGGTCGCGCCTTTGCCATCAAGCGGCCGACCGCAACCGTCGATCACCCGGCCTAGAAGGTTGCTGCCAACTCGGATTGCCGGCCGCGTGCCGCGAGTAACGATTCGGTCCCCATAGCGAATTCCAACGGGCCGATCCAGCGGCATCGCTAATACAGTCTTGCCTCGAAATCCCACGATTTCGCCTTCCAGCGTGCGGCCATCGGAAGTCAGAATCGCACAACCTTCTCCAACGGAACAGAAAGGACCCTCGGATTCAATTAAATAGTCAACAGCCTTAGTCACTCGGCCCACCCACCGGAGTGCTGAGAATTCATCGAGCCGACGGAAAAAAGGAGCAAGGGAGCTGATTTCGCTCAATCTTCCCCCCTGGGACGATGTTCCAGTAGGTCGAAAAACCCTTGTTCGATTTCCTTTAATTGTGTTTCCAGACTAATTTGCGTGCTGCCAAAATCCGTCTCCAGAGTGCAGTTACCTTGCTCAAGGGATTGGTCACCCACAACCTCCACCGCGGGGAATAGATCTTTTGACTGACTAAAATAATTACTCCAAAATCTAACCTCATCAGGATTCGTTCGGAGACGAACTCTTGTGTCGCTGTTAAGTTTCTGTAACGCGACATGCACCACACCCGTTAGAACCAATGGATCAATCTGCGATTCCCGGTGCAATATTTTCCTGGCGATCGACAGGGACAGATGTACAACTTCCGCTTCTACTCGGCCGAAGTAAGCAACCCGATCTTTTGAAAAGCAGACTAGTGAGCTGGATATTTGGCTTCGCATTTCAGCCATTGCTTTTTCGAAGTCCGCTTGAGCGCTGGCTTTACCTTCAGACAACCCTCTCTCATAAGCTTTTTGTAAGGCTTCCTCGGAAAGGGCATGATCCGAGGCAGATCCCTGCCCGCCTAATCCAGATGGAGCTCCCCCGGAAATGCGCGACCTTTCACCACTTGGCGGGACATAAAGAAAAGGCTGAGCCATTACCACAGTCGGAGGACCTTCATGACTCGAATCAGGCATTTTCTTCCTCTACTTCGTTTCGCAGGATCAATTTTCCTTCTGTTTCTAACTTGCGGGCTACCACGACAATTTCCGTTTGGGCCTGAGTAATGTCCTTGGCGCGGATCTGCCCCAGAGCTTCTGTATCTTCTTTCAGCATTTCAACAGCACGGGAAGACATTGACTTGAAGATGTGAACCTTAAGTTCCTCCGAAGCGTTCTTGAGGGCAATGGCAAGCGCTTTCTTGTCGACCTGGGCGAGTAATTCGCGAATTCCGTTGTCCGCCACCTGTATGAAGTCCTCAAACGTGAACATCTGGTTCCGAATGGAAGTCGCGAGATCCCCGTTGTCTTTTTCAATTGAATCGAGGATCTGAGCGGTTACTTTGCTCGAAGTTTGATTCAACAATTCTGCAACGACTTTCACACCACCCAATTCGCGACGCGTTGTTTCAACATTGTCGGTGTGCAGTTTACGAGCGAATGCGACCAGAATTTTGTGCACCAGTTCAGGGGAGGAAGGCTTCATCTGCGCAAGGCGACGCACGGCTTCCGCTCGCAATGGATCAGGGAGCAAAGATAGAGCAGTACCGGCTGCTCGGCCGTCCAGATGCAGCAAAATGATTGCCACAGTTTGTGGAAGCTCTTCCTTGAGTGCCGTTGCAAGATGCTCGGGCTTCGCGGCTCGCAAGATATCAATCGCCTCCGCGCAAGTTTTCGTCGATTCGATAATTTCGTGAACTACGGACTTCGTTCGGTTGCTTTCTCCAGATTTTACCAAGACCTTTTCGGCATATTCAGGTCCCCCCTGAGCGACTGTTTTCTTCTGACCACTCAAATGTTCATACTCACGCAAAACCATGTTTGCCGTCTCATCGGGGATATCACCAAGTGAAGAGATTTCCTCAGCCAGTGCACGCAAAGAATCCTGGGGCAGATGATCGCAGATCTTGGAGGCGGCGGAATCACCCAGAAGAACCAGTAGAATGGCCGCCTTTCGTACTCCGTTCAGCTCAGTTTGTGGGGATGGATTCATCGAGGCACGCTACGCTCCGCGAATCCAGTTCTGGACAAGGCGTCCGGCGTCCTGCGGAGCAGTCTGAACGTTCTTGACGATCTGCTGCTTCAATGCCACGGCACGCTCCATTTCGAGGGCCGAATTGGAACCAACACCAAGGAGCGCATCGCTGCCAAGAGCCCCGCCCAACTGTACTGCGCCGGCATGCTCACCGGCAGGCAACCCGCCTGGTACTGCTGGGGGCTGTCCCGCAAGCAGGCCTGGCAGGCCAGTCGTGACACGGATTTCGCCTGATTTAACTACGGTCGAGACCATCTCCATTACGGGCTTTAACAATAGGACGTAAACCAATAAAAACAGGAACAGCAGTGCTGCATAGCGAATGATGTCAATCCACTTGAGCGTTACGAGACGAACTTTCTCTGGCAAGCTCACGGGAGCCGATTCTACGGCTTCCGGAGATTGGAAGGTCACTTCCTCCACGGAAATCTGATCGCCGCGGCTGGCGTCCCAACCCAATGCGGCCTTGGAGAGATCGATAATCTGCTTCATCTCTTCGGGCGTTCTCTTCCTACGCGTCTGGACCTGCTTGCCGTCAGTCATCTTGGTTTCCACGGCGTCGTCCACGAGAATCGCGGCGGCGACTCGCTTGATTCGTCCAGGAGGTTCAATCAAGTGCCGCGAAGTGTGGCTGACCGCAAAGGTCTTGTTCTCGGTCCGAATTCCATCGGAAGCTTCTTCGACCTTGGTCTGGTTGGCCGCTGCGCCGGTGGGTGAAACGTTCGGCGCATTGGTCGGCGTCCCGGGAATTCCGGAGGGCTGGGCGTCCGACGAAGTCTCCTGTGAAAGTTGAGAACTCAGCACAACGGTCGAATTGGGATCGTACATATCTTGCGTGCTTTCGCCGGAGGTCGGATCGTATTCAATCGATACGCTTGACTTCACATGGTCAGTCCCAACAATTGGGCTCAGCACCTGGACGACTTTTTCAGCCATGACTGTTTCCAAATCCCCCCCGCCCGTCGCCGAATCGCCATAAGCGCCGTGTCCCGATCCGGGCATATGTCCGTCGGTGGTGACCACTGTAACGTTTTGTGGTGAAAGATCGTCCCACGCGCTCGACACCAGGTTTGCGACGGATGTGGCGACCTGATCCGTCATGCGCTGCCCGCGCATCCTTAGGACCACAGCAGCCTTTGCAGGCCGCTCGCGATCGGTGAACAGGGATTCGTGAGGGATGACCAGGTGCACGCGGACGTCCTCGACACCGTCCATGGTCTGGATGGTACGTTCGAGCTCGGCCTCGAGCGCGCGCTGATAATTTACTTTTTCCGAAAAGTCGCTGCCAGACCAGTTGGGCTTGTCGAACAGCTCGAATCCCATTCGTCCACTTGTCAGAGGCCCCTGGGATGCGACGCTTACGCGGGCCTTGTCCACCTGATCGGCGGGAACCAAAATGGAGGTGCCGTCCGAGGAAAGCTGGTAGTGAATATTTTGCTCGGAGAGTTTTTGGCCAAGGCTCTGGGCATCGGCGGCGGAAAGTCCGACAAACAAGGGTTTATACTCCCCTCCACCGATCAGGCGCGCGAAGAGCCACACGATCAGAGTCACGACAACAGCGCTGCCCGCCAGTAATGCTTTCTGGCGGATCGTCATGGCTTGAAGAAAATCTGTCAGTTGCTTAAGAACTTTATCCATACCCTTGCGCAATCCTCACGTGCCGGCGGTGAATCTTTAGAATGGAATGCGTGATATTTCCTGATACGCCGAAACGATCTTGTTTCTCATCTCCACCATCAGTTCGAATGCGAGGTCTGCCTTTTGCACTGCAATCATCGCCGAATGAACGTCTTCCCCGTTGCCAGTCAGCATCCCCGAAATTTTCATGCTCGCCTCCGATTGAAGCTGATTGACTTGATCGACCGCGCCGTGAAGCGCGGTCAGGAAGTCCGACCCGCCGCCGGTCTGAGTCGAGGCCGTAGTCGCTGCGGACGCTTCGTTTGCCCCGGAAATTCCCTGGGGGAGTCCCGGAATAGGTTGAATCATTGTCTACTCTTCCTTTGCTAGCTCTTCAAGATGTCGATAGAAGCCTGGATCATGTTCTTGGTGCTCTGCACGGCAGAGGCGTTGAGTTGATACGAGCGCGCCGCGCCCATCAGGTTCACCATCTCTTCGACCGGATTGATGGCGGGATACGAAACGTATCCTTCCGCGTCCGCATCGGGATGACCCGGTTCGAAACGGCGGATCGGAGCGGTGGTGTCTTCCACGACGCGATCCACGCGCACGCCCTCGGTGTGCATGTTCGTCAGCGAGGCCAGCGTGGCCTCAAAATTGTGCGACGCCATCTGGTGGGTTCCGAACACAACATGCACTCTTTTGTACGGCCCTCCCTCCGAGGTGTGGGTCGTCTCCGCATTTGCCAAGTTGCTGGTGACAATCTCCGCGCGCTGTCTTTCCGCGAGCAGGGCCGAGCCGCTAATGTCTAATACTCCGAATAGGTTCATGGTTTTTAACCTCCGCCAGTAATAGCCAAATGTAGTGTCTTGAATTCATCTTTTACCAATTGGGATGCAATGCTGAACTGTAGCTGGACTTGGGAAAGCAACATTCCCTCCCGATCGACGCTGACGTTATTTCCATCGGGGCGTGCGATCAGGCCGGGCACTTCTCGAACCAGGGGTTCCGTTGGCCCTGTCTGTTCCTCCTGCATAGCGCGAGTCAATTCCCCGTGGAAATCGATGTCGCGGGTGCGATATCCCGGGGTGTCGATGTTCGCGATGTTGCTGCTCAACAAAGCTTGGCGTTGTGCAGCCAGGTCCATATAGCGTTCGAGCAGACGCAATTGCGCAGCGGTCATTGAACTCATATAGCCTCTTTTGGAGCTAAGCCATATTCACGGATCTTGTTGCGCACGGTTCGCAAACTGACTCCCATCATTTCAGCGGCGTGAGTTCGGTTGCCTCCGGTAGCACGTAAGGTCGATTCCAGGAGTTTTCGCTCTACGGCTTCCAGTGTCTGGCCTAATTTAGGGGGCACGGTTTTCAAAGGTGATCTCGAACCCCACTCCGAGTCAAGCGAGCTGGCCTCAAGGGTAGTACCGTGGGCCAGCGCAAGTGCGCGTCGGACCGCATTCTCAAGCTCTCTGATATTTCCGGGCCAGTCATAAGAACAAAACTGCGCTGAAAGTTCGGGTGAAATGGAGAACTGCCCCCGCTTTTCCTTTGGCTCATACTTCCGCAAAAAGTATTTGGCAAGTTCAGGTATGTCAGAGCGCCTGTCGCGAAGGGGTGGAATTGTGAGCGGGACAACATTCAAACGATAGTAGAGATCGCTTCGAAAAATGCCACGCTCGATGAGTTCCGTTAACGACCGATTCGTGGTGGCAATCACCCGCACGTTGATTGGAAAAGGATGCGTGTCACCCAACCGGTCGACTTCACGTTCTTGCAAAACCCGCAAAATCTTGGGTTGCAGACTCAGCGGCATTTCTCCAATTTCATCAAGAAGCAAAGTTCCACCATCAGCCAATTGGAACTTTCCCGCCTTTGACGCCATAGCTCCTGTGAACGCCCCGCGAACGTGGCCAAATAGTTCGCTTTCTAACAGGCTTTCTGGAAAGGCCGAGCAATTAATAGCGACAAATGGTTTGTTTGCGCGCGGACTAAAATTGTGAATCATCCTTGCAAGCAGTTCTTTCCCCGTACCACTTTCGGCTTGAACGAGAACGTCTGCTTCCGTTTGGGCCACACGACGAGCATTCGCGAGCAGAATGCGAAAATTCGCGGAAGAACCAACAAATTCGTGATTTCTGAAGTGTTCGCTCGAGTCTCGATCCAGGATGCGCTGAACGGATTGCTTCAGCTGATCGAAAGACACAGGCTTTACGAGGTAATCGCGAGCACCCTCTTTGATGGCGTGTACGGCTTCGTTCACGTTTCCGTAGGCGGTTAAGAATATCACTGGCGTTTGCGCGGCAATTTGACGAATACCTTGCATTAGCTGAAGGCCGTCACCATCTCCCATCCTCATATCCGTAACGACGAGTCCGCAAGGGTCGTGCCGGAACGCAGCTATTCCTTCTGCTACCCCCCCCGCGGATGCTACCTGCCACCCACACTGACGAAAACTGGCTTCAAGAGCCTTTCTCATCGCCAACTCGTCGTCAACAATAAGCAAATCACTCACTGAATTCCTCCGAAGCAATTAAATAAATTGTGAACGTGCTGCCCCGCTGAACCTTGCTTTTCACGTGAATACTCCCGCCGTGCCGTTCAACCTCTTTCTTACATACGGACAATCCCAGTCCTGGGCTACCGGCCTTTGTCGTGAACCCCGGCTCGAATATTTTCTCTAGCAAACTGGATTCAATCCCCACACCTTCGTCTTGAAAATCAATTTGTAGACCACACGGCTCAAGCTGGAGTGCCCAGTGCAGTCGAATGGTGAGCGTGCCGCCCTGTGGCATGGCACGAAAAGCATTGAGCGCAATATTGAGAAACACTTGTTGCAGGCGCTGGGAATCTCCGGCAACGGTAACGGGACCGATGAGGTTTTCCAGCCGAATCTGGTGTCCTTGTCCAGCAGCTAGAGGCGCAAGAAATTCTGCTGTATACTCAAGCGATCGATCGATTCGAACGGGAAAGACTTCGCTGCAGGGCCTTCCATGAAACTGCAGGACATTATTGACTGTGGCACCCAAGGATCGTAGACCAGATTGAATATGCATGGCCCATTGGTTGGCCTCAGGCATTTTCTGTGTGGCTTCATAGAGCAAACTGCAAAATAGCTCCATACTGCCTAATGGGTTTCTGATCTCGTGGGCAAGAACTGTGGCAATTTCGGCTAACGCATGTGCCCGTCGACTCTCTTCTCGCTCCGCGGCGTACCGTTTCTGATCGGAAATATCGCGAAGGATACAAATTGTTTCGGATTCACCATCGGGGGCAACCTTTAGCATCGCTACACTCACTGCAAGCGTGCGTTTTTCCTGCGATGTGTTGGATTGCCACTCGTGCTCGACGTAAGACGAATCGGTAATGGTTCGAGAAGTCCATTCTGCAAGAATCGGCAATGGGTATGTCGGAGGAGATTGCGAATCCAACTCAAGCAATCGTTGCGCTTCTGGATTAAGTAAGCGGATACTGCCGTCCGAACGGCTCACAACTACGCCGCAAGGAAGTCTATCCAGAACTTGAGTGAGAAAGGCTCGAGCGCGAGCGTTTTCATCTAAACTGCGAGTGAGCTTTGCATTCGCGTGCTCCAAGTCCGCGCGAAGCTTGGAAACCTCATTTTGCAACTGCCAATAGGATTTCTCGAGCGATCCTGCAGCATCCTTGAAGGTCTCGAAGGCTCGAACCAGCAAACAAGGATCGGATAAGCGAGAAATAGATTCATTCTCGCTGTCCCGATTTTGCCGAGTACTAGGCAAATTTGGCATCCTACAATTCCCTACTGCACGCCGGATGCCACGATTTAGCGAAAATTCTTAGCTTTTCCTAATATCTCCTGGATCATTGACGGAACTGAAGTGTTCCACGTGCAGATGGGGCTCGCTTCCTGACAGAATAAATGCCCGTTCGACCGCATGCTGGAGCTCACGTACATTGCCAGGCCAATGAGTTTGCCGCAGAAGCGCAATTGACGAAGCAGAGAGCCTCTTTGGTTCGACACCCGCTTCTCGACAAAGTTCAGAGAGAAAAAGTTCTGCCAACGGTGCGATATCTTCAATACGTTCACGCAGAGGCGGCAGGTCAATGGGGAAAACAGAGATCCGATAGTATAAATCCTGTCGAAATGCTCTTTGCTTTACACTTTGAGCCAAATTAACATTAGTAGCGCACACGACTCGGACGTCTACACGAAATACATCTGAACTACCCAGTCTTTGGACTTCGCCCTCCTGCAAAAACCTTAAGAGCTTCGATTGCATGCCCAGTGGTAAGTCCCCAATCTCATCAAGAAATAAGGTTCCACCATGGGCATTATGTATACGCCCTACCCTCGATTGGACTGCACCCGTGAAGGCGCCTCGCACGTGGCCAAAAAGCTCAGCCTCTAGCAACGCCTCGGGAATTGCAGCACAATTCACAACAACTAGGGGATTCTGTTTTCGTGTGCTAATTTGATGAATTGCCCGCGCCACCAGTTCCTTACCGGTACCAGTTTCACCGGTTATTAGAACGGGGGTGTTTCGAGGCGCTACGAGCCGGGCCAGACGGTATATCTTCTGCATGGATCGACCCTGGCCCACCATACCCGGCAATTCATCAGTTTCGTTTCCATCTAAATCATTGGGCAATGGCCGAGGCATCACCTTATCCGCGATGGAATTGCGAATCGATGGTTCTGCCTTTTCTTCAGGGGCAATGGAGGAGTCAACCAATTGGATCCGTAAACCCGGAAATCTCTTTCTCACGATTTCCGCGACTTCCTCGGCATTCAAATCAGGGAGTCTGCGGTCCAAAATCAACAAATCAAAGGCCATCGAGCGCAATCTGGCCATTGCTTCGGCGCCACTGGGCGCCTCCTCATAAGATACGTTCTGGCCAATTGTGTCGGCGATAGAACGGCTTCTGATACCAGGATCTGAGCTTGCAATCAAGACACGGCAATCGTCTTGATGGGCTGCTGGGATAGCCCCTGAATGCATTGGTCCCCCCTGTTTAAGACTTACTTCTTTGACTCCACCTGATCACACGCTTTTCGGTGAGACAGCTCAGTGAATTGTCTTCTGATCTTCACTTGGCCGCCTCAATGGAACACTTCCACCACCTGCGAAACCCTAAAATAACAACCTTTCTACCGAAAGGTTGTTGTGATTATTGCTACTTATCACCTGCATTCAAGAGATAGTTCGGGATATGTGTCCCGTATATGAATGCCTATACCTATATATACCTTTATAATTACTTACTATTTTCAAGTCCTCGATCAGATAGACTTTGGCGAGCTTAGCGGCGAGCCCGAAAAAGCAGAGGATCGAGATCGGAAACGCTATCGGTAACGAAATGAATAGGACCATTTGAAACTGAATCAAGCTAATAGACTCACCCAGCCAAAGCCGAAGAGTGCAGAACTCAAGCGAGCAGGAATGGAACTGTCCCTGTTGAAACAGATTCTGAAAGATACCCCGGAGGCACGCTTCTAAGCATCGAAACAATGCGCAAACTGACAAAGATTGGCGAACACCGGCGCGTGTGCGTGGCTATTCAAGCGGCACAGATGCTTAATAATTCGGTCATAGAGGCACTGGACAGGAACGCTATATATCGAGCCGAGAAGCCCTGGGGGAACTATTGATGCTACAGCTTCAACGGCAGCTTTGAAGGTGGAGCTTAAAGGGAGCGAATTTCTATTACGCTGAATGAGTGGCAGATTGCGTCAGGTACGAATACCGTTTGCGCACTGTCTCCAAATGGGGAGATTTTTAGCCACGCCCATTTCTTCCAGAAAGTCATGGTCCCATGTTGCGCGGAAGTTCGTGGGAGTCCCCTCGTTCTCATGGGCGAGCAGATTGGCCACGTAGACTGCTCCCAAGGCATCGAATCGATGGTGTGGAACTTTCTCGGGCGAATGATGATAGGCAACTGCTTCAGTGATGGAGATCGGAAGTCCCCATAGGCCCAAGAGGTATGCTCCAACCTCGGCATGTGTAATCCCCCAGAGGTCCTCTTCAATCTGATACAAAGGACAGTTCTGTTCATTCGCTTTGGCCATTAGGCGGCTCAATCGCTCAGGCATTTTCCAGGCAAGGACCAGCTTTCCGATATCGTGCAGAAGAGCTGCAACGATGGCAGTCTCTCGAGTTTCCTTAGACAAATCCAATTCTCCGACAATCTTTGCGGTGAGCTGGCTATGAGTCTGTAACTCATTGATTGAGAATCGGGCCATCCCTGGCTTATTCTCAAAAAAGGAGAAGACCTCCGTGGAAAGCACAAGATTCTTAATAGATGTAATTCCAAGGTAACTAGCCGCTAGACCGACAGTCGCGATTTCACGGCTCGTCCTAAAAATTGCTGAGTTCACAAGTTGAAGAAGCTTTGCCGAGATTGCGACATCGCCCTCAACGATTTCGGCGATATCGTCTACAGAAGTATCTGGTCGGTTAAGTCTTTCGATCAATTTCATGTACACTGTGGGCGCTGAAGGCAACTGCCCAATAGCGCCAACCGTGTGTGACATCGCCTCGCCACGAAGGAGATCCCTCAATCGACATGATCTTTCTACGGCCACTTCCAGTTCTTTCACAGCAAATGGCGTGATGAGAAATTGGTGAAAATTCGAAAGGCCGGATCTTGCGGGCCAAGATTGATCCACGAGGCCTATTCGAATGATGTCCGGAAACGACTCTCGAACCTTTTCAACAAGAGTGTTCTCATTAGCCACCGCGAAATCGGCGATCATCACATCGATCGAAGATGTCTGTAAACGATGCCACGCAGACTCGGCGTCTACCAGGAAATGCATATTCCACTTGTCAACCTTATTAGCCAGCGAGGCCTCAAGAATTCTGCTGCGCTGAAGGTCGCTTTGAAGAATTAGAAGGTTTAACATGTTTGTCCTAGTCACCAAGATATTCACTTCCAGAACAGAACGCCACCACTCTCGCTAACTTCGCCTCGATTTTCTTAATGGCTTCCTGATTAATTGTTGTGTTTAGAAGCACCGATTCTTGAAGAGGTCACACTCAAAGGTGTCCCAGGTACAGCAATGAAATCGGAAGCGGTATGAAGCAGATTCCTTATCATCCCTTGGATCAACGCCTCATGAACCAGTGAGCGTTGATGATCTTTACGCAACCCGCCAATGACGTTGGCATCGCTTAGAGCTGAAGTGTTTCCTCAAATATGCCGATAATAAAGGATGTGGGATAAGTTTCACCCCCACTCTGGCTTCATGACCTTTATATGGTTAGTGGGGGACACTGTGGACTATTTGGCTCTATCGACTTAAAGGCATTGCTTTAAAGGTTTATTTCTGGCCAATTAGTGCAGCAAAAAACCTCGTCTATCGTCAATGTGTTGAGACGGGGGAGAACATGAAAAATCTACAGGGATTGCCCAGATTGCCCCAAAAAATCAATTCGATCGGTAAGGTTACACCCGCAAAATAATTGAAATCGAGGCGCTTCTAATGAAGGTGCTAATCAGTGCAGGCGAACTTTTTCTCAAAAATACTTTGATCCGGTTTGGGTATGAGGTTGTTCCTGCCACGGATGGAAATGAAGCGTTGGAGTTGGCACTAGCTCAGAATGGTCCAAAGCTCGCGATACTCGATTGGGAAATGGAGGGCTTGTCCGGCACGGATTTGTGCAAACGTCTCAGAACTGGTTCCATCGAACCTTACATCTATACAATTCTGATGACCGAAAAATCCCAAAAAGATGAGCTTCTCGATGTTTTCGAGTGCGGTGCGGATGATTACTTGGCTAAGCCGCTCGATGGATATGAGTTACGGGCAAAGTTGATCGTCGCCAAGCGAATTCTTGACCTACAGGATCGACTAGTCGCCATGAGGGAAGATCTTCGAACGCGGGCAACTCACGACGCATTGACGGGGTTGTGGAACCGTCAGGCAACCCTCGATTCTCTGGCACGGGAGATGGATCGCGTCAAACGCGAGAAGAAGCCCTGCGGATTGATTCTGGCCGATGTCGATCACTTCAAACACATTAATGACTGTTTCGGGCATGAAGCCGGCGATGACGTATTGAAAGAAACTGCCACGAATATGAAAGATGCTGTCAGACCATACGACATCGTAGGCCGATATGGCGGAGAAGAGTTTTTGATTGTCGCTCCGGGCTGTAATTCCCAAACAATAGTGGACCGTGCCGAAGAGTTAAGAACGCGGATAGAAAATAAATCCATTCGAACGGCAAGTGGATGTATTTCAATAACAATTAGTATGGGCGCGATTGCCTTTGAACCTGGATCGGATCATACGTTTAAGACTCTTATCAAATCGGCTGACGAGGCACTCTATCATGCGAAAAGAGGCGGCCGAAATCGGGTCGAGCTTGCTCGAACCTGAAACTGAACTTAAGTACCAGATGTTTTCTATAGTCGGATAATTGAAATGTCTGTAAGACGTAAATCCGCCACGCCATTTGAAGCCACTCGCGTTTCGAACCTCATCCCCTGCGCGCCATTAGCAATCTTGAAGTCCAAAGTCGAATTGAAAAGTTTGCCATTGGTTCCGAACAATTGTTTTTTTGCGAGGACATTCTTGGCAGAACAGGTGCAGACATCCATTTCGCCAACTTCGTCTGAGCTTGACGATGTGGCAGCATATTGCAGGCGCAATTGATAAGTTCCCGAGGTCAGGTTAATGTAGGGCCCGTAGATGACATGTCCTGGATCGTCTTTGCCTACTCTGGATACCACTTCGAAGTTGCGGCTTCGGATTCCGTTCCCAATTTGCAGTTCGGCGGCGCGGAAGAAGTAAGCAGTGGGATGAGCGAGACCTAAGTCTTCTTGGGAATCCGTTGCGTTTTCTAAGACCGAAGCGAGCGAAACACCCGGCGGGATGTTCGTTTCCGAGAGTTCCAGCAGCAGGGAAACGAATGTTTGCCCGTAGAACCAATCCCTGTTGGAGCAACTGACTCCCAAATAGAATTTCCCCTGAAAGTCAAAAAAACAGGTTGGATCGACGATCCTCAATCCCAAATTCGTAAGCGGCTTGATATCGAGATTAAACGACAAGCTTACTTGGCCGGTGGAGGGAGAAAATGCCCATTGAAATAGACTGTGACGGCCCGAATCAATGGTCAGGTGTCCAAATCCTACGATCTGATCATTCAGGACAAGGGCCGAGCACCCACCGCGGAAATGCGTGAAATTGTCATGCGGCGAAACCCCGTCGAGTCCCGCATTCCTTTCAAGGACGACTGCCGCTTTGCCTGTGTCCACATCGATCTGCAAGATACGAAACGGCGAAAATCCGTGGACGGCGTACAGCTTTTCATCGATAGCGAAGGGCTGCCAGTTTTTTCCGTAATTGAAATTTGCCCGATTCGTTACATCGATGTTTAGGCATTTCTTCCTTTCCACATCGAACAGCACGTAATTGAAATATCCTCCGAATGGGTTCGCGCTCAAAATGAATGTTCGCCCCCCAACAGAAACGCAGCGCGGGTCTTCGCCCGTTGCCATCGCTTCTTTGGGTTCCGAATTCGGCGTTCCCGTGGAGATATCGAATGACTGCAGCATGATCTGGCTTTGGTAGAAATCCTGGCCGACTCCCCACTCCGCAAAATCAACGATTTTGTGACGTCGAAAGGCGCAGATCAGTTCGCTGCCGGACGGAGCAAAGCTGTGGAAGAGGTCTGCTGTCTCGTCGGTTCGTACAAACTTGGAATAGATGGGTATGGCGCGCGCGATGAACATCCCGGTCCCCGGCAAGTGGAGAATTTCGCTCAATGGCTACGCCGGCACTTTGACAACGAAGCTACAGGCGTGCAAAGGAATCCGCCGTTGGCTGAGCCCGACGAAACCGCCGAGAATCCCTCGGTTGTCCGCGAACGGACCGCTCACGGCCATCTCCTAGAAACGCAGCGAATTTAATGCAAAGCCAAGCTCTAGGAAAGCCTGCGTTGGGCGCACCTGTACGTATCAGATACGTAGACCGATGCTAAAGAGCGACCTGGGCTGAGCGACTTCCCACAAAAGACCCGTCCCCCAGAATGGGACGGGCCTTTTATGATTGAAATTCGCGGAATGAAAACATCCGTGTTGCGAACTTTGTTGACACCTTCCAGCTGTTAAATGCTGATCTGTCGGGCTGTGTCAGCCCAGTCGAGCGTCGCAGTCGTCATATTGAAAAAGCGAAGGAACGTGTCGTAGACAAGACGTCGGACAGCCTTCCCTCGGGATGACTTAATGCCGGCGAGAGTCCGCTGATATTCTTCAAGATTTAATGGATCCTCCTCAAGTTTGTCCAATTCCTTGGTCAGGCGTTCAAAGGCACCTTCAAGCGATGTCATATTCAGCATGTTTCGCACCTTACCGCATGCAGCCGCGAAACTCAGCAAGAAAACACCACCGCCTGAAAGGATGTACTTATAGTTTGGATTGTCCGCATACTTTTCCATGATTTTTGGATGCAAATCGATCGTGATTTTCTTGAGTGTGGCCACAACATCCTTAATATCTCCAACGTCGAAAGAAGTCTGAATGTCCGTATACCCCTTCTCTCGCTCGAGGAGGCTTTCGGCTTCATCGGGTTTTTTGAGTTGCGGATTGAATTCAATGAACGCCCTCGTCGCCATGACCAGATCAGACGCCGAGAACTCATTCTTCGGTTTTTGCTTCCCCGTTATATTCTTATTGTCTTGAAAAATAGGGATTTTGGCATCATGTTCCAGGGCTTCCAGTAACGGGCGCTGCATGATCTCCAACTGGACCTCTAAACTCATCCGTCGCTGGCCAGTATTGAATGTAACTAAATAATGCAGCAATCCTTCCAAATCAATATTCCAAAAAACCTCGTAACGGGTTTTTCGCTTTAGAATTTCCTCCACAGCATCCTTGGGATCGCCAGATTTCTCGACGGCATCCTTTAGGTACTCCCAAGCCTCTCTCGTAATGCAGCGGTCCGCAATCAGCCTTTCCCTTTGCCAGACCACCAGGACCGAGATGCAATAGCAATATAATCGCTGCAACCCATCGATCACTGAATACTTGATGTCTTTCTCCTGCAGCGACTTAAGTCTCCCCCCCTGCCGTCCAATGCGGCCACTTTTGCCTCCGGCATAGCGGCCTTCACAATGAAATCACGAATCAATCGCAAGTAGATCTTATCGTTCAGATGGTCAAATGGTTGACGCTGGTAAAAATTGTCCACGATCGAAACACGCTGAATATTTGTGCCCAACTCTTCTTCGATATGCCCAATATATCCACCCGTCTTAACATCAGGCGTCTCAGGGGCAACTGGCTTTACCGCCCCGGGAATTCTGAGTAAACGTCCAAATCCAGCTGCATCCAAGGCTTCTGTCAAATGCTTGATCCGCTCCCTCAAAATTTCCTGACGTTCAACTTTTGTTGGTGCTTTGGTTTTTGCTTTTGCCTTCGTCTTTCTTCCCCGTACGGGAGTCTCCTTTTCAACATCGTTAACTGCCGGAAAGGCGGGTGCGTGTTCAAATACTTGATTCGTTACGATTGTTGCCATCTTCGTTTCTCCTCTTGAGTTTAAATTTGAATTTCACAAACGAAGAAGGGGTAGCCCTTTATAGAAGGCTGTGAGCATCTTAAGTACTTAGCAACTGACGAGTCAAGTATCAGTAATATTATTTTTGCCTAATATAGACAGCGCAAAAATCTAGCCCCCTGTAACTATGACCGGACAATCCTACAAAGAAGACAACCTCCAACCTTATCTTTCACACACCTTCGGATTCTTTTCGCAAGTGATTTAATTGAAGTTGAAGAACTTTGGCGAACTCAGGCAGTTGACCAGCCAAGACGCCGAATTAGAAATCCCTAATAAACAATTGGGCTTCGATGGCGATCCACGTGCACGCACAACCAGAATTGTGCCGGTTTGAAACTATCCGGGCTGTTCTGACTTGAAATGTAGCTTCAACCGGCTGCGAGATCTACATAGAAAGGCTGGAATCAGATGGTTAGAGCTACAGCAGGGCTACAGCAGGGCTACAGTTGCCTGTGAAAGCCGTCAGTGACCTCCTGAAGAATTGGAATCGACGGCGGAAGTATTAGCAAAACCACAAAACCTTTGCTGAATCGGCCAAAAACTATGTTCCAATCAAATCTCGCCAACATCGAGGTGCAGGAACCATCGTCACCTCTGGATTACCTTCTTACTTCTGGAGGCGACCTACGTCTGCGCGTCGACCCCGTCCGCATGCTCAATGGATACGGCTGCCAACCTTGGCCACGTCCGGAAGCCTTCACCTTTGCATCCTCGACGGCGACTTCTATCTCCGACCGGGCCTTCCTGGCCGCTGAGGAGGTACGGCGGCAACTCGTCGGGTCTAGTCGCAAGGGCCGACTCGAAAATGCATGTGACCATCATGCAGAACGCCTGCGGGAACAAATAAGGAAATTTCTTAATTTGGGCAACTCTGGGACCGAGATTATTTTCTCGCCCTCGGGGACAGATTCTCAGATCCATGCTCTGTACATCGCTCAAACGGTACTTGATGGTCCGTTCGTAACCATTATTGTAGGCGCAGAAGAGACTGGAAGCGGGACCGCGCACGCTATGATCGGATGTCATTTCAGTTCAGACACAGCACGAGGTAGCCAAGTCATTAAGGGAATGCGAATCCCAGGATTCGCCGAACCTTCTATCAAGATCGAGATACAGCTTCGGGATAAGAACGGCAGCTTGCGATCCAACGACGCCGTCAACCAAGAGGTTCTTAGTACCGTAGCACAAGAAGTCGCTTCGAGAAAACGCGTAATTCTGCACGTAATGGACACCTCAAAACTCGGGTCGCGCTGCCCAAGCCCTGAGTGCCTGCGTCAAATCCGGTCAACGTGGGGGCAGTCGGTTCAAGTCGTGGTGGATGCTTGCCAAATGCGACTGTCACGTCAGAGGCTTCAATACTATTTGGCACAGAACTTTTTGGTCTTCATTACAGGTTCAAAGTTCTTAACAGGGCCGCCCCTTAGCGGAGCACTTCTTGTACCTGCCGCAACATCAGCATTAATGAAGCAAAGGCACAAGGTTCCGGAGGGACTGGAATTCTATACTAATCAGACTGACTGGCCTATCGATTGGCACGGGATTCGCTCCAAGCTGCCAACCCATCCGAATGTCGGGCAGCTACTAAGATGGGTTGCCGCAGTCGAGGAACTAAGAGCCTATTTCAGTGTTCCCGCATTCTATCGATTCATGGCGCTCCGGGAATTTTCCCGCGTGGTCCCGAACATGATCGCCAAAAGACCGAACCTTCAAATGGTTCCTTCATTTGAAAAACCAGTCGCTGATGGCATTGATGATGAAGAGATGTCTGCAAGAACGATTTTCCCGTTCTTCATCAAGAACCGGGGACAATCACTGTCCGTCGAGGCCTGCTCCCGGCTCTATCGTGCGCTGAATATCGATGTTTCGAATTTACTTCCACGCTCCGCGTCTCCCTACCAGCGTCAACTGGCTTTGCGTTTGTGCCATATTGGCCAGCCCGTTGCGGTTTTGAATCCATCGCAAGGTTTCGCTGGAACTTTGCGCATCAGCGCTGGAGCTCGCGTTGTGTCTGAAACGTGGCACCCTGCGGAAACAAATGCATCGCTCCAGGGACTTACCCAAGAATTTGCCCAGGTAAGCACAATCTTGGACAAGATTGATTTACTCGTTGAGAATATCGATGCCCTGGAAGATTTGGACAAAATAGAAAATCGAACTTCAACTTGCGAAGCTGCTTCCAGTCGTCTTGTTTCCAGATGGACGGCCATGGATAATATCCAACACTCTCCGGTACAGTCAGGCAGGGGAAATGGATAGTCACGACTCATTCAATCCACTGGCTTTACCTATTTGTGTCGCTCAACTCTTCAAGAAATCCTTTGATGGTTATGACCTAAGACCCTTGCGGTCACAAATTATTGCGCGCACTCAAACTAACCGTTTTGATGCCGCAGGTTTGATGGACCTCTGCGTGATTGAACAGTTGCTTGGTAACCAGGCTTCGGGCCTCAGATACCAGGCCGAAGCACTCCACCTTCAACGCCTCTATCGGTCGTCCTGGCCGACTTCGTCACAGCCATTTCATGTGCTTGCGTTCATGGCCCCAGGCGATATTGGTACTAATACTCCAATCGAATTCCTTTTGGAGCGTTCCGATGTTGTACTCCACATGTTTTATGTCATTCCCGGTCAATCTGTCTCACCGCCGATCCCCGATCACGACGTCGCAATTGTAACTGCCTGCGAATCGGACTCAAATCGACAGGTATTGATGGAGATAGAATCGCTGATATCCGCGTGGCCGCGTCCAGTCTTAAATCATCCCCGCGGAATTTCCAAACTATCGCGCGAAAAAATGTATTCGTTCTTGCAAACGATTCATGGGACCGTGATGCCTGCAACACTCCGAATCGACCGCGCTATGCTTGAACAGGTTGGAAATGGTCTGACATCTATTGAACAAATCTTTGGTGAGGAAACGTTCCCGCTAATCGCACGGCCGATCGATTCTCATGCCGGCAAATCATTAGCAAAACTAGACACACCATCATCGATTGGCCCTTACCTGGCCAATCAGAAGGATTCGGAATTCTTCATTTCCCGCTTCATTGACTATCGGAGTCCTGATGGATTGTTTCGAAAGTACCGAATTATTTGGGTAGACGGACGTCCTTATCCATGCCATATGGCGATCGCTGATGGTTGGAAGGTCTGGTATTACAACGCTGGTATGGCGGAAAGCCCAGCCAAGCGAGAAGAGGAAGCGCATTTCATGGATAAGTTTGATACCGACTTCGCGCGCCGACATAGATCTGCCCTGGAGGCAATTGCTGAGCAATTTGGACTCGAATATTTCGGGATCGATTGCGCGGAAACTCCGGACGGGAGATTGCTCGTGTTTGAAGGTGACAATACTTTGGTAGTGCACGACATGGATCCTCCGGATCTATATCCCTATAAGACCCACCATATGCAGAAATTATTTGCGGCCTTTCGAGATATGCTGAAATGCAAAAGCCTGATATCTTCGGCCGGCGTATGAAAGAAAACCTCTACATTCTGGAAGATTTCGGTCAAGGTTTGACCAACCTTTTGAATGAGCCAACTCTTGATCCGGCCGATTGGGCGGGCTCACGAGCACTAGGCCATCGAATGCTCGACGACATGTTTGATTTTTTGCATGACATTCGCCAACGACCCGTTTGGAAGCCCATGCCCCCTGAAGTCCGGGCACAATTCCGTGGTGTCTTACCCACGGGGCCTACAGAGACAGCCAATGTTTATGAGGACTTCAAGCAATTCATACTTCCATTTTCCCTTGGCAACGTACACCCCGGATTCATGGGATGGGTGCATGGTGGCGGCTCGGTAGTTGGGATGCTCGCCGAGATGCTGGCCGCAGGCCTGAACTCAAATCTTGGTGGGCGGGATCATAGTGCAATTGAGGTGGAACGGCAGATTACCGAATGGATGCGACAGCTATTTCGATTTCCCGAAGGCGCATCCGGCTTGTTTGTCACAGGTTCGTCGGTTGCGAATTTTATCGCGCTGCTGATTGCACGAAATTCAGCCAAAGGGCGTGGCCTGAAACCAAGGGGTGCCGTTCCCTCCGACAAATGTTTGGTGGCTTACACGTCAAGTGCGGCACACTGCTGCATCGCTAAAGGAATGGATATGTCCGGCCTCGGATCGGCAGCGTTACGATGCATCCCGGTCGATGCACAACACCGCGTCCGAATACCCGAGTTGCGACGGGCGATCGATATGGACAGAAGAGCGGGCTTAGAACCGTTTCTCATTGTGGGGACTGCGGGAACGGTTGACATTGGCGCAATTGATGATCTCGACGGACTAAGCGACCTGGCATCCCACGAGAATATGTGGTTCCATGTGGACGGAGCGTTAGGCGCATTGGCTATTCTCGCCCCAGATCTTGCGCCACGACTCAAAGGAATCGAGCGGGCAGACTCCATTGCTTTCGACTTTCATAAATGGGCTCAAGTGCCCTACGACGCCGGATTCGTGCTGGTGCGTGACGGTAAGCTACATTTGGAAACGTTCTCCTCACCGGCTGCTTATTTGCGGAGGGAGACGCGAGGAGTTGCGGCAGGGGCTACATGGCCAAGTGATCTTGGCCCCGACCTGTCGCGAGGCTTTCGAGCGCTCAAGACCTGGTTCACACTCAAAGTTTACGGCACAGAGCAATTGGGGGCTGTAATCTCCCGGACCTGCACCCTCGCTCGATATCTCCAGCGCCTCGTGGAGCAAGCCCCACAGCTCGAACTTGCCGCACCCGCACAGCTCAATATCGTCTGTTTTCGTTTTCGCTGTGACAACAGTGACGCCGTAAATGCCAGGATTGTTGCCGACCTTCATGAATCCGGGATCGCGGTCCCATCTACAACAATGATTGACGGCCGCATCGCCATTCGAGCAGCGATTGTCAATCACCGCACCCAATCCCGCGACCTCGATGCTTTAGTTGCTGCGGTCGTTAGATTCGGCGAGAAAACATTTATTTCAAAATGATAGTCATAGTGCCGACGGCCTCGTTCTAGTGAGTATTTCCTACCGCAACATTGCGACAAGACAAAAAAGCAGGTCTGGATTCAGGGCATCAGCGAGTGCCATATAAGATTTTCCCAAATGACGGACTAGAATCAATTGCTACAATGTGACGTAAGGGCAATTATGACTTTGCGTATCACACGCCAAGGATCAATTGCGCCAATCCATTGTTGCCCGATGCTTTGGAGACGATGAGATCGATACCCCCCATTCTAACCTGCAACCGCCACTTGGTCATGGTCTCGGATAACGCTGTCATCGCATTAAGCTGTCGCGAGTCTTTGCAAACCGACGTAGCCAAGTATAAATTAACAGTTGGTTGTGAAGTCGGGAACGGAAATTCCGCCATACGCGTCTAGTTCTTCGTGGTGCGGTTCGACCCATGCATATTTCAGTACCCTTTATTCGCCGGCCTGTTGCGACTTCGCTGCTGACCGCTGCCATTCTATTGGCGGGCGGGGTAGCCTATCGTTTCTTGCCGGTGGCCCCTCTACCTCAGGTTGATTTCCCGACGATCCAAATCCACGGGAGCTTGCCGGGAGCCAGCCCGGAAACCCTGGCGTCCGCTGTGGCAACGCCCCTGGAGCGGCAATTCGGACGAATCGCCGGCGTAACCGAAATGACGTCGAGCAGCCAGCTCGGCACTACGAATATTACCCTACAGTTCGATCTGAATCGGAACATAGACGCTGCCTCGCGGGATGTCCAGGCCGCAATCAACGCCGCCGCCGGACAATTGCCTTCCGACATGCCGAGTCTGCCCACATTTAAGAAGGCCGATCCGAGCGATACCCCCATCATTGTTCTATCTTTGCTCTCGGATACCGTTCCCCTTGGGCCTATCTACGATGTCGCGGATTCGATCATCGCGCAGAAGCTTTCCCAGATTTCCGGTGTGGGCCAGATAAACATCGGCGGTTCGTCGCAACCGGCCGTTCGCATTGACCTGAATCCAATGGCGCTGGCCCATTATGGAATTGGATTGGAGGACGTCCGCCACATTTTGCAGACGGCGAATGCAAACTCTCCCAAAGGATCGCTTTCCGACCAGAATCATCGCTGGGTCATTTCGGCCTCGGACCAGTTGCTCGACGCCAGACTGTACCGGTCTCTGATCGTAGCGTATCGGAACGGAGCTCCTGTCCGGTTAAGCGACGTGGGAGAGGCCAGCGACGGGTTGCTCGATGTCCGGAATACCGGATTCATTTCCGGGAAGCCCGCTGTCTTCATGGGCATCATTCGGCAACCCGGCGCCAACATCATCGCTACGGCGGAGCGCGTTTACGCTCTTCTGCCGGAACTGCGAGCATCGATTCCACCTTCCATCAAGGTGGATGTCGTCGGCGACAGAACCGTCACGGTCCGTTCTTCGGTGAAGGAGATTCAGTTCACTCTTCTTTTGACCGTGATGCTGGTGGTGATGGTGATCTTCATTTTTTTGCGAAGCGTTTGGGCGACCGTCATTCCAAGTATCGCCGTGCCGCTCTCGTTAGTCGGCACATTTGGCGTGATGTACCTGCTGGGGTACAGCATCGACAATCTTTCCCTTCTCGCGCTGGCGATTTCGACAGGATTCGTCGTGGACGACGCCATCGTCGTCATTGAGAATATTGCGCGATATCTGGAAACCGGTCTTTCGCCGATCGACGCGGCGATCGAAGGCACACGGGAAATCGGTTTCACCGTGCTGTCGATGAGCACTTCGCTGGTGGCCGTGTTCATTCCCATTTTAATGATGGGAGGGCTGATTGGCCGCTTGTTTCGGGAATTTGCGGTGACCTTGAGTACGGCGATTGCCGTTTCTTTGTGCGTTTCCCTGACCACGACTCCGATGATGTGCGCCCGATTTCTGAAACCGCAATCGGAGCAAAAACACGGCAGGCTATATCGTGCGACGGATCGAGCCTTCCAGCGGATTCTCAACCTGTATGCATCCGGATTGCGTTGGGTGCTGCGTCACCAGCCGTTGATGCTTTTTGTCACTGGCGCCACATTCTGCCTGAGTGTCTATTTATATGTCGTGATTCCGAAAGGCTTCGTCCCCCAGCAGGACACTGGGCGGTTGACGGGAACCATCATTGGCGCAGAGGACATGTCGTTCCTAACGATGCAGGAGAAGATGAAGCAATTTCTACAAATCCTGGGGAACGACCCGGCAATGAAATCTTCTCTGGTCTTCAATGGCGGCGGAGCGGAGAACACCGCCAATGTCAGGATCGAGTTGATCCCACTGGAGGAGCGCAAGGCCGACACGGATCAGATTATCGCGCGTCTGAGGCCGAAACTTGCGAAGGTTCCGGGAGCCACATTGTTTCTGCAGGCCGTTCAGGATGTCCGAATCGGCGCGCGGACGGCCAGTTCCCAGTATCAATACACGCTAGAAGGCGAAAGTGTGAAAGAACTCGAGGAGTGGTCGCCGCAAGTGATTGGCGTGCTGCGGCAGGTGCCGGGCTTGCGCGATATTTCCACCGACCAACAGGATCGCGGACTGGAAGCCACCCTGGTCGTGGACCGCGACACAGCATCGCGATTGGGAATTCGGCAGCAGGCAATCGATGACACCCTTTATGACGCCTTTGGACAACGCCAAGTATCGACGCTCTATACACAGCTGAACCAATATCACGTGGTGATGGAAATCGATCCGCGATTCCAGCAGAGTACGGACGCGATCCAGAGGATTTATGTGCGCTCAGCGACTGGCGCACAGGTACCGTTGAGCGCGTTCACGCATTTCGAACGGAAAACTTCAGCATTGCAAGTGAATCACCAGGGCCAATTCCCGGCCGTTACGATCTCGTTCAATCTGGCTCAAGGCTATCCTCTGGGCGACGCCGTAAAGCAAATTGAAGGCGGCATGTTGCGAATCCGATTGCCTGCAAGCATTCATCCTAGCTTTCAGGGCACCGCGCAGGCTTTTCAGGCATCTTTGGCGACCGAGCCGTGGTTGATTCTGGCGGCGGTCGTGACGGTGTACCTCGTGCTGGGAATGTTGTACGAGAGTTTCATACACCCATTGACGATCCTTTCCACACTGCCTTCGGCCGGGGTGGGAGCTCTGCTTGCGTTGCTGCTGTTCCACACGGAATTGAGCATCATTGCCTTGGTCGGAATCATTTTGTTGATTGGAATAGTGAAAAAGAACGCGATCCTCATGATCGATTTTGCCGTGCAAGCCGAGCGCAAAGAAGGAAAGAATCCACTGGAGGCGATCTATCAATCTTGCTTAATGCGATTCCGGCCGATCATGATGACCACCATGTGCGCGCTGCTCGGCGCGGTGCCGCTGGCGGTGGGTGGCGGGATTGGCTCGGCATTGCGGCACCCGCTTGGGATCAGCATTATCGGAGGGCTGATCGTGAGCCAAATGCTAACTCTCTTTACGACTCCTGTCGTGTACCTTTATATGGACCGGTTACGACTGCGACTCGCGCGACGCAAGCGCTTGGTCACACCTGCACTAGCCCCACCAATTCCTCCCGACGGACATGTGCCAACCCCGTAGAAGCAGCAGTTTTACGCTCAAAGAGCACGAAACGACACCGAGTGACCGTGTTTGACATCGAGAGGCAGTGTTCTTAAGTGACTGATTCACATTCGGCATACTTTGCGTGTAACTGCCTATAACTGACAGAGTGGTTTTCGTATTGGGTAAATTCCTAGGAGCTTACTTTGGTTGGACCTGGGAACCAGCAGCGGAAAATCCTATGCGTAACCGATTGCCGGTGGGAGTCGATTCATAGTCCAAGGTATTGGCGAATTGACGCACTAAGCGGATGCCCTGGCCGCCGATT
>Ga0265331_10000196_pt1 | contig 73914 bp, 67 predicted proteins | sample 41923metaG_FD_202088 | JGI IMG/M metagenome (GOLD analysis project Ga0265331, IMG submission 202088) | Rhizosphere microbial communities from Carex aquatilis grown in University of Washington, Seatle, WA, United States - 4-19-23 metaG | ecosystem: Host-associated > Plants > Roots > Rhizosphere... | reverse complement strand
TTCTCCCCAAAATAAAATTGCAAGATTTCAGCGCTCACCACGCCGAAACCTTGCAATGTTTCAATACAAAAATCAATACAAATCACAACAAAAAAGCGAGTTTATTTAATTTTTAACGGAGGACTCGCGCCAAGAATTGAGGCAATCGTAGGTGCTACCTGTCGCATATCGATCAACCCAAGATCCCTATTGACTGCAATACCTGGGCCCATTTTAAAAGCCGCTTCCGGAAATCCTCCCGTGGCCCTCAAATCCGGCTGCTCAATCACTCGCGCGATTGCTACCGGCTCGGATCGGAAGGGAAAATCCCCTCATCCCGAGTGAATTGCATTTGTTGTTCGGGAATGCAGAAGGTTTCCTGAATCTCCCATTTCGACTGCAACTTGTACACGGCATTCAGGGTCCAGGGTTTGGTGTAGTACTTCGGGTCGTCGACGGTCACGTCGATGTTCAAAGTCCTGGCATCGACCCGGTGGAACCGTTCGGTTAAATGCATCGCGTCGCTGTGTGGATGTCCATTGGAATCCGCCCAGGTCTTGTCATTGAAGAGGCCTGATTCCACCACCAGATCGTTCCCGTCCCAGTGTCCGATGGAATATCCCAGCCAGGATGGATCCACGTCGACATCGCTGGGCATCTTCCGCCCGTCCATATAAATCGTTCGGAAGGTGTGAACGTTTTCATGAAACAGGAAAATGCGCTTGGGAGTTTGCACGAATTCCATCGCCCATTGTCCGTAGGAATAAATCCTGGGAACGCCCGGAGGCAGGCACTGAAACGCAGGGTCTTTGGTAAGCGGCTTGCCGGCCCTGGCCTCAACAGTGTTTTTTTCGAACAATGCCTGACCTTCAGGCGTCATGGAAACTGCGCTGCTGGGGCGCATCGGCTTGCTGGAGCTCCATACGCCTTCCAAATTTTGAGTGGGAACATCCGATTGAGGTTTTGCGACTGACGATTCGACTGAAGTTTGTCCAAACAAAAAGGGATAAATGACCAGAACGATCACAGGGACAGAAATAATTTCAAATAGACAATTTCGCTTCATGCAATTTCCTCCCCCGCGCGAAGCCATTCACGCAGGCGAGCGGCGGGCCATGATTCAACAGAAGGCGAGTGGATATACCAAGAGCTAAATTACTGGCCGTTCGAACTGAGCATCAGTTCCTTACCCTTGGATATGATCTTGCCGTCACCCTCGCGGACATATCCCATGGTGTTGCCATTCTTTGCCGGATGAAACGTGACTGACACGTCGTCCCCGGCCTTCAGAATATCCTTGTCCCAACCCGCGCGCCGCATGGTCAGCGGGTTATACATCTCGATGGCCCAGTTCTTTACGTTGCCCTTGTCGTCCTTCAAATCGACATGAAGAATCACATGCGGATTCACCCACTCCAGCACTGTGACCTTCCCTGTTCCCGAGACGTTTTTCGTCAGGTCGAAGGCCGCCGGGCCGTGATGAGCCGACAAGGATTGCGCAAGGATGAAGAACGTAAAGAACGCGCCCAACCAAGATATTCGCTGGATTCTCACTTGTGACCCCATTCGCAGGATGATGCCATACCGGGCGAAGCCTAGCAAGCGGATCGGAAACAATGAAAAGGCATAGTACAGTAGACGTTTGAAATGCTGATAGTACGGCACAGGCCAACGACTCTCAGATAGGAGCGCGCCCGACACCGTCTCCATCTCTTGGACGGGGTGCCGACCCTCCTCTTTCTTTAAGAATAATTTCCCCCCACAAGACCCAACAGAATGTTCCTAGCTTGTTCGATTTCTTCGTCATTGATCGTATGCGGCATACCCGGATAGCGCCGCAACGTGACTTCCCCACCTAGCTTCGCCAGCACAGCCGCCGATTCCTCAACCCGTGCCCAAGGAACATGTGCATCGGGATCGCCTGCGCCGAGAAAACATGGGGTCCCCGCAAGATCGCCGGAGTAAGCAAACTGAGTGCCGGGAGGGCCAATGAGGCCTCCGGTAAACGCAATGAGTGCGCCATACCGCGACGCATTTCTGCAGAAGAATTCCGTCGAAAGGCACGCGCCTTGGGAAAATCCCACGAGAGCAATTTTTTTTCGCGGAATCCCTGCGGCAACCGCATCTTCAACGATTGTTTCAAGCAGACCCAACGCCGAATCAAGCCACGGTTGATTTTGCTCGATGGGCGCGAGGAAAGAATAGGGGTACCAGCTGTGCCCGGCGGCATCCGGCGCGAGATACGCAAATTCAGGAAAACTCAGTTCCTCCGCCAGACTTAGTATATCTTCTGCCGAAGCGCCCCGGCCATGAAGCAAGATGACGGCGCCCTTTGCGGAATTCAGTGCTTGTCCCCGATGAAGAATCGACTGATCGCGGTGCGGGTCACTTGCATTGGCGGTCATTACCGCGCACCTTCTGAAGATTTGCGAAGTTGTATGGGCGGAAGGACCTGCTCGATGTGCTTCCTTCTGGGCTCCAGCCAGGGAGGAAGTTTCAATGTCTCGCCGAGCGCGTCCATCGGCTCGTCCGTGGCAAACCCCGGAGGATCGGTGGCAAGTTCGAACAGCACTCCCCCGGGCTCCAGAAAATAAATGGAATGGAAATAGCAGCGATCCATCACTGGCGTGACGTTCAGATGTTTATCGATCAGCCGGTTGCGCCAGGATTTCTGCGACGTATCGTCGGTTACTCTCCACGCAACGTGATGCACCGATCCCGCGGCAATATGACCGTGCGTGGCTTCGGGAACGGAGAGTACATCAGCCCGCGCGCCAGCTCCGCCCTTGCCCGCATCGAATCGAAAACGGTTACCCTCCTCGGCGATCTTGCGAAAGCCCATCGTTTCGAGCACTCCCGCGGTGACCTCGACTTTCTTTTCGCAGAGCGTCACAGAATAAAATCCGCGAATCGCCTGCTCCGCCGGGACGGCGCCTTTTGTCCATGGCCGGTCTGTGGCAACTGACTCGGAGTGCGCCACAAGTTCCAGCCTCAGGCCGTCAGGGTCGGCAAAAGTCAAAACCTCTTCGCCGAAACGCTTGCCCGATCGCTCCACAGGCGTGCCTGCGGCGAGCAATCGCTGCTCCCAATATTTGAGGGATGGTTCGGGAACGCTGAAGGACGTCACCTCAACCTGTCCCGCTCCCCGGCTGCCCCGCGCGGCCCCCGGCCACGGAAAAAACGTAAGAATCGTCCCAGGCGTCCCCGCCTCATCGCCAAAATAAAAATGATATGTGCCGGGATCGTCGAAATTTACGGTGCGCTTGACCAGCCGCAATCCCAGCACTTCCGTATAAAAATCCAGATTCCGCTGCGGGTCGGAAGCGATCGCCGTAACGTGGTGAATTCCCAGAATGGGCTGGTCCAATGATTTCTCCTATGAGGCCTGCAAACGATATTCTCTTTTTTGCGCTCTCGGTTCAAGCTTCTTAACCGTCAGATCGAAAATCGATCTCATTCCCGCACCTGGCTTGCTGGAAAAGCAAAAGCGGCCGAACCCAATATCGGGTCCGGCCGCTTCTGTCTCGGAGGAATTGTTCTTATTGCTGAGGCGCTTTGTCTTGCATCACTTCTTTCGAATTGGCCGAAACCGCGCCCGGAACGATCGCGGAGTTGCTGTTGATTTCGCGAGTCAGGTAGAGCATGAACGGAGTCACTTCAAACGGCATCTTCTCGCGTTCGGCAACCGCGCCGACCGGCTTGGTCTTGAGCATTTCCAGCTTATCGCTCCACGGGTCCACCTTGATGCGACCGCCGAGTGGCAGCGCGACGATCACCTGGGCCGCCTTCGTGTCGGCCGATGCGGTGGTCGTTTCGGCCGGTTTCACGGAAGTTGCTGCGCCGGCAGAGGCCAGTGAAGAGTTGGTGGGAACACGATCTCCCAGATGCGGGCTGATCAGGTTCGGAATTTCCTTCTGACGGTTCTCCAAGGCATCAAGGAATAGTTTCGCCGTCGACAGCTGGTCTTTGTAAGGTGAACTCTTGAGCAACTCGTTCGCCTTGGTGTTAGCCGCTTCTTCTTCCGATTCAGTCCGCGCGAAGCCGAAGTGCTTGAATGTGTCCTTCTCGTCGAACAGCAGTCGATCGAAGAAGGCATACTGGCCGTCAATGCGGTGGCCAAGCACAACGTGTGCCAATTCGTGAGCGACCATGGTGGCCAGACTGGCCTCATCCGGAAGCACATCGACCATGCCTCGACTGAATACGATGGTATGGCCAATGGTGAACGATTCGAGCGTGGAGGTCAGCAGGACCCGGCAACGAATTTCGGGTTGAATATCTAGATTGTTGGTGACCTCGAGGTTATTCACGACGGTTTCCAGAACCTTGTCCACTTCGCCCTGCGGCGCAAGCAATCCGAGCCGTTCCAGCCGGTCCACTACGTTATCTTCCGCTTGGCGGTCCCAGCTCCTTTGCGCCATCACCGGGTTAAAGTCATTGGAGGTCGTGCTCTGATCCTTTACCGGATTCTGCGATTCGATCAGGATCTTGCTCAGTTCCTGCTCCTGCGCCGAGTGGCCCAGGTTGTATCCCCAGAGCCGGGTCTGCGCCTTGAACGACAATCGCTTGGCCAGGGCGTAATTCAGGTCCGATTCCTCGCTATAAATGAATGCCGGCAGCCACAGGTTCGGGCCGGAATTCACGCGCCAGCTATCGAAATGGAAATAATAATTGGTGCGTGAGCTTCCGCTGTAGGCGCCGTTGAACCGTACAATGTGGTAGTCCTGGTCTTCGACCCAGATGCGTCCGGCGAAGCGGCCTTTGCCCGCTTTCGGCAGGGGCGTCACGTCAAACACGAGGGTCCGGACTTCGCCGAGGAACTCACGGCGCACGTAATCGAATTTGTAGTGGTCCTTATCGAACCCATTCGTGTCGATGTAGATCATCTGCAGGAAACCACGCGGAAGAAATTCCATCGAGAGAGAGAACATGTTGCCAAGCCCGCCGAAAACCTTCTTCTTGACCCCGGCGCCGCCTTCTCCGCCGTCCGTCAAGGGTTCGAGGTCCACGCCCTTGGCGAGAACCGCGCGTCCCATGAAGTACTTGTCGCCCGCCGGCACCGCCCCCAAATCTTTATCGCCCTTCAGGTTCTGGATGTACGTTTCGACCAGCGGGGAATAAGGCTTAAGGGAATTCATTTCCGCCTGTTCCTGGCTGACGATTCGACTTACGACCTGCTCGAGGGCATTATCCTTCTGGGCTTGTGCTGCCGCACATAGGGGTAATGCACTTAGCGCCAGAACAGCCAGTACAGTCTTCAGAATGCGCATATCTCCTCCACACCTCGGTTGAATGTCAGTACGCTATTTGAAACACAATATGAATCACTGCTGGAAAATCGACTGGATGACCGTTCGAAATCGCCGGCTTGTACTTGATTTCCTGGGCTGCATGCATTGCAGCCTCGTCCAACCCGTGTCCGAGCCCCTTGACGACTCGGTTGACATGAACCTCACCACCCGATGCGGGGAAAACCACGTCCAGCAAAACCTCTCCTTCGAGATTCAGCTTGAGCGCTTCCGCGGTGTACGCGGGTTTCGGCTTGGCCAGAATCACCACCGACTCCACTGCCGCGGTGTCATCCGCCCTCTTCTTGGGAGTCTCGAGAACCTGGTCGTTCTGGTTGGCAAATCCAGTGGATTGCACAGCCCCGGCTTTTCGCCCGCTCGGAGGCGGAATAGCCACGCCGTTGCCAAATCCAGTGCTGGCAACAGTTCCTCGCGCGCCGTTCGCTCCACCCGTGCCGTTTCCATATCCAGGACCCGGAGGAAGCGCGGCGCTTCCAAATTGGCCGATATTGGCGCGTTTGCTCGGATCGCTCGGCCCGGCCACGCCATTGGGATCGCCGAAACCACCCGTCTGGACCTTGTCGAGCGGCTTGTTTTCCAGTGTCGGGGGCGCCGAGCTGCCGCCAGTCATCATTCCGGTTTTCACAGGCTCTCGCGGCCTGGCTGGCTGATTGGTCGCAAGCTCCATCTTTACGGGCTGGAAGGTATCGTTGACCTTCGGAAGCTCCGCCTCAACCTGGCGCGGCTTGGGCTTCGGAGCGACGATTGCCGGAGGAGCAAAAAACTTGGCCACATTTACCTTCGGGGGCTCCACCGGAGGGGGAGGTGGTTGCACCTTGACTTTTGGCGAAGCAGGCGGCTTCGGCGGAGGCGGCGCTGGAATATCCAAAGGCGGCCCCGCAATCTCCGTAACCATATAAATAGCCCTGGGAATCATCCGCTCAGGAAATAGAAGCGGAACGATGACCAGGAAAGCCGCTACCGCAATCTGAATCACCAAACTGGTTCCGAGGGCGCTCATGCGAGGCTTGGTATTCGGCAATAGAGAAAAACGTGCGCTGACCGGCTTGGTCCCGACCATGGCCTTCCAGGCCTCGGGATTCCCTTTGCCCGCTCTGGTGCCGGAGCCCAACCGAAGACTCCCCTGCGTCAGTTGCTGTGCCGTCGTTGTCATATCGTCACGTCGCCTATCTAAGGATTCCGAGCGCGTAGAGACAGCTATCCGCCTGTAGAGATCACGAGCGAGGCTGGCGCTGCCGCGTGCGGTACAAATGTACTGGGACCGTGTCGGCTCCCGAATAGAACTTTTGTACTACTGTTTCCTAAAGGGCACCTGACCTTCTTGCCAGACGAAAAATTACTGGAGATGCGTTTGAAGCGGCAGCTTGGAAGCATTGTAGCCATCGAACGCTCAAGCGATACTCGTGGACTGGGGGCTAAATCTGCTGCAAAGTGTAGCACTCGACGCCTCATCAGACAAGAACCCCGTTCCCCGTTAAAGGTTGTTCGGCGGGGCCCGAAAACGGGGCTTTTGGACCCTCGGAGATTTCCGATTGATCTCCCTGTTTGTTTGCAGGCATGTTCAGTCTGAGACATATTTCCAAGTATCTCCGCTTTCGAGTACGATACACCCGCCTAAATGCAGCCGATTGCCATTCACGCCGACCGCGCCTTCACACCTTTCGAAGAGATTCCCGACGCCGTCATAATCATTCAAGGGGAAAAGATCGCTGCTGTGGGCCAGCGTGGGAAGATCATGCTGCCCAGTGGCGCGAAAGAAGTATTCACCCGCGGGAAAACTGTCGTCCCGGGCTTTGTGGACGTCCATATCCACGGCGCCGGCGGCCATGACGTCATGGAAGGCGCACCGGAGGCGCTGGAAATCATTGCGGCCACAGTCGCAGGCCACGGCACGACCTCCTTTGTCGCCACCACCGTAACGGCCAGCGAAATAGAGACCTGCCGCAGCGTTTCCGAGATCGCGAAGTTCCTCCTTCAAGCGGGGCTCTCCCCAGCGCGTGAGCTAACCGCCGAAATCCTGGGGATCCATTTCGAGGGCCCGTTCATCAGCCCTGCACGGCGGGGTGTGCATCCGGTCGAATGGATAGCGGCTCCCTCGCCGGTGCTATTGTCGCGGTTCCTGGACGCGGCCCGCGGCACAGGACAAATCCTGACCCTTGCGCCGGAACTGCCCGGAGCTTTGGATCTGATCGCCGTTGCCAGGGAAGCTGGGCTGGTGGTATCAATTGGACATACTGACGCCACGTTCGAACAGGCGCAGGCCGCGATCGCCGCCGGAGCCCGCCACGCCGCGCACGTTTTCAACGCCATGCGGCCGTTTTCGCATCGAGAAACCGGCGTGCTTGGCGCAGTTTTGACGTCACCCGAGGTGAGCGCGGAATTGATCGCGGACGGCGTCCATGTGGACGATGCAGCCATGCGCATGCTGGTGGGCCTTAAGACCCCCGAGCGGGTGATTCTGGTGAGCGATGGCACGTCCGCCACGGGAATGCCTGATGGGAAGTATCAACTCGGGACATTCGAAGTAAAAGTCACAGGTGGAATTTGCCGCGATGCTCGCGGGAAGCTCGCCGGAAGCACTCTCACCCTCGACCGTGCGCTGCGGAAAATGGTTGCGCTGGGCGTACCGCTCGCTTCCGCTCTTCAGATGGTCACTGCAAATCCGGCGCGGGAAATCGGGCTTGGCTCGCGCAAAGGCGTGCTGGCCGCCGGCACAGATGCTGATATGGTCTTCCTGGATGACAAGCTCGAAGTTGCGGGTGTGATGACGCGTGGCGCGGGGCTGAAACTGGAAGTATAGGCCCGGGCAAACAGCCTCGATACCCAGAAATGCGATTGTTGGCCCTCGAAAACGCTACTTATTCAGCGGAATATTCAATTCATAGGAAATCTGGTAGGGGTCGAAGGGGCTGCTGGCAAAATAGCGGTCACCGACTTTGATGGTCGGGACTTTCCGGCGCCCGTCGTTGACCTTCATGATGAGTTCTTCGGCGTCGGGATCCTCGTCAACATCCACTTCCGAAAAGGGCACGCCGCGTTCCTTGAGGAACTGCTTCGCGCGGCGGCAGTCCGCACACCAGGTTGTGCCGTAAATCGTTATTGGTTCCATAGGGTGGGTTAGATGCTACCGCGAGTCCCGGGATTCAGGGGTGCCCGAGGGGAGCTAATGCGCTGAAGCAGTAACGGAGCCGGATTTGGCGGCGACCTGCAGCCGGACCTGAGCGCGTGCCAGCGCCTCTTCGGCGCGTTTCCAATCCACATTCGGGTCGTTTGGATTGGCCATGAGTTTCAGGGCGCGATCACGCGCGGCTTGCGCTCGTGGCACGTCGATCTCTTCGGCGCGTTCCGATTTATCGGCCAGCACGATCACGCGGTCGCTCAAAACTTCCACGAATCCGCCGATTGCGGTGCAGGAATAAATGCGGTTGCCGTCGTGATAGCTCAGTTCGCCGGCTCCCATCTCCGCTAGCAGCGGAGTATGTCCGGGCAGCACGCCGATGTATCCGCCGAGCACAGGTATCTGCACCTCGGTCACCGTTTCGCGAACCACCAGGTGCGTCGGTGTGACTACTTCGATTGTGAATGTGTCAGCCATTGTTTGTCGTAATTCGTGAATCGTGATTTGTGATTCGTGTCAACCCAACTTCCGTGATGCGTGACGCCGCGGTTTTCACGAGTCACGAATCACGATTCACAAATCACATCTCTACGCTGTCGCCGCCATCTTCTCCGCCTTTTCGCGGACTTCTTCGATTGTGCCTACCATGTAGAAGGCCTGTTCCGGGACGTCGTCATGCTTGCCTTCGACGATTTCCTTGAACGCGCGGACGTTGTCGGCGATCTTTACGTACTTGCCTTCCAGGCCCGTGAATTGCTGCGCTACGAACATCGGTTGCGAGAGGAACTTTTCGATCTTTCTCGCGCGGGCCACTGCCTGTTTATCTTCGTCCGAAAGTTCTTCGATTCCGAGAATGGCGATGATGTCCTGCAAATCCTTGTAACGTTGCAGCACGCCCTTGACCGCGCGCGCCGTGTTGTAGTGATCTTCGCCGACGATGCGCGGATCGAGGATGCGCGAGTAGCTGGCCAGAGGATCGACCGCTGGATAAATGCCGCGCTCGACGATCGCGCGGCTCAGGTTCGTGGTCGCGTCCAAGTGCGAGAAGGTTGCGGCCGGGGCCGGGTCGGTGTAGTCGTCGGCAGGCACATAAATTGCCTGCACCGACGTGATCGAACCGTGCTTGGTGGAGGTGATGCGTTCCTGCAACTCGCCGATTTCGGTGTTCAGGTTCGGCTGGTATCCCACGGCGGACGGCATGCGGCCCAGGAGCGCGGATACTTCAGAGCCCGCCTGCACGAAACGGAAAATGTTATCGATAAACAGCAGCACGTCCAAGCCTTCTTCATCGCGGAAATATTCCGCGACGGTGAGGCCGGTCAGTCCCACGCGCAGGCGCGCGCCGGGTGGTTCAGTCATCTGTCCGTAAATCAAAGCCGCACGCGATTTCTCAGGATTTCCGGGGACGACGACTCCCGATTCCTGCATTTCCAACCACAGGTCGTTGCCTTCGCGCGTGCGCTCGCCCACTCCGGCAAACACCGAAACTCCGCCGTGCTTCATGGCGACGTTGTGAATCAACTCCTGAATCAAAACCGTCTTGCCAACGCCCGCGCCGCCGAACAGGCCAATCTTTCCGCCCTTCAGGTACGGCTCGAACAGGTCCACGACCTTGATTCCGGTCTCGAACATTTCAAGGGTCGTCGATTGATCTTCCAGAGAGGGAGCTGGCCGGTGAATCGGATAGCGCTTCTCGGTCGTCACAGGGCCGAGGCCATCGACGGGATCGCCGAGCACGTTCATAACGCGCCCCAGAGTCGCCCGTCCGACTGGGACGGAGATGGGTCCGCCCAAGGCGATAACTTTCATGCCGCGCACGACACCTTCGGTCGCAGTCATCGCAACGGCGCGCACGCGCCCTTCGCCCAGGTGCTGCGCGACCTCCGCCACGATGTCGATAGGAATCGGTCCTTCAAAGCCTTCGCCGGTAATCCTCACAGCGTCGTGAATTTCCGGCAATTGGTGCTCGGCAAATTGTACGTCAACGACGGGGCCGATGATTTGGACGACGGTGCCGGTGCTGCCTGCTTGGTGGTCGGTCATGTGGAGCTCCTCGTGGTGCGCGTGAATCGTGATTCGTGGTTCGTGAAACCCGTCGTGCTCGTGATTTGTGATTCGTAAATCGTGATTCGTGAAACCCCACTACTCATTCGCGCGGAGGCGGTTTTTCAATGATCGCCCTAGCGCGTTAATTAGTTGTCCTACCGAATCGCAGTGATCGTTCATGCTTCCGAACTCTTCGGCGGAGATATAACTCAAGTCGCGGCTTAAGATCATGAAATACCGCGTCTCTTCCAGTTCGCCCCTTGAGATTTGCAAACAGCGCAACAACTCTTTTGTCGTGCGCCTTCCGAATCCTTCCGCTATATTTGCGGAAACTGAAGCTGCGGATCGCCGCAATTGCGAAACAATTCCAAATTGCTCCGACCGGGGAAATTTCGCGGTCAGCCGGTAGGTCTCGAGGGTCAATTCGTGAGCCCTCTGCCATACCGTCAAATCGGAAAAACGATTGATCTTCACAACTTTTGCCGCGCAAAACACGAATCACAAATCACGATTCACGAATCACGCCTCACCCCGCCGACGCCGCCCCGCTCACTACCTCGATAATCTCGCGCGTGATCGCCGCTTGCCGGACTTTGTTCATGTGCAGCGTCAGCGCGTCGATTACGTCGGAGGCATTGCTGGTGGCCGATTCCATCGCCGTCATGCGGGCTGCGTGCTCTGCTGCTGAGGTTTCTGCCAGCATTCGGAAAATTTGCATTTCTACGTAGCGCGGGACTAGTTTATTGAAAATTTCCGCGGCGGGCTGCTCGTAGATGTAATCCACCGTATTGGCTGAGGACGCTGGCGGCATGTCTTTCGCCGGCTCACCCAGCGCTGCGGGGTCGAGCGGCAGCAGCTTTTCGACGCGAAGCGTTTGCGCCATCACGTTTTTGAACTCGTTGTAAATCAAATAGACCGAGTCCGCCTGATTCGCCTCATAAATTTTCATGACCTCGGCGGAAATCTTCCGGGCGACCTTCAAATCGGCGAGCGTGGTGACGTCCACGTATTCGGCAACAATCTTGTAGGAACGCTTCTGAAACGCCTCGCGGCTTTTCTTGGCGATGGGAATCACTTCTATTGCTTTGTCGCTCTTTTCGCGCATAAATTCATATGCGCGCCGCAAGACGTTGGCGTTGAACGCGCCGCACAGCCCACGCTCTCCAGCAGCTACCACGACGAGCACACGCTCTTCGGGGCGCTGCACTAGCAGCGGAAATTGCTCAGGATTCTCGATGCGCGACATGGCCGAGTGCAGCATTTCCCGGATTCCGGACGCGTACGGCCGCAGAGACACAGCTGTCTCCTGCGCCTTGCGGAGGCGGGCCGCGGCGATGAATTTCATCGCGCGCGTAATCTGCTGGGTATTCTTCACGGAACGAATACGCCGCCGGAAATCGAGAAGTGTGGGCATCGGAAAAGTTGGCTCGCCGCGCTAGGCGCGGGCCGTTGCGACTCCAGCCTTGAATTGCTCCTTGAATTCCCCGATGGCGCGCTTGAGTTCGGCGCGCGCGTCGTCGGTGATCTGCTTTTTTGTCGCGATCTGCGTCAGCAGAGAGCCGTAACGGGTGTGCACGAATTCCACCAGGTCGTGCTGAAATTTCTGAACGTCGGCGACCGCAACGTCGTCGATCAGGCCGCTGGTGCCTGCGAAGATCACGAGCACTTGCTCCTCGACCGTAAGCGGCGAGAATTGCCCTTGTTTCAGAACTTCCACGAGCCGTTGCCCGCGCGCGAGCTGCGCCTTTGTGGCTTTGTCGAGCTGATCGGAGCCGAACTGCGCGAAGGCCGCGAGTTCGCGATACTGCGCGAGATCGAGGCGCAGCGAACCGGCCACCTGGCGCATGGCCTTGATCTGCGCGTTGCCGCCGACGCGGCTCACCGAAAGTCCGACGTTGATCGCGGGGCGAATGCCGCTGTTGAACAAGTCGGCCTCGAGATAAATCTGTCCGTCGGTAATCGAAATCACGTTGGTCGGGATATACGCCGAAACGTCGCCCGCCTGCGTCTCGATGACCGGGAGCGCCGTAAGCGAACCGGCGCCCAGCTTGTCATTCAGCTTGGCGGCGCGTTCCAGCAAGCGCGAGTGGAGATAAAAAACGTCGCCGGGAAACGCTTCGCGGCCGGGAGGACGGCGCAGCAAGAGCGAAATTTCGCGATAGGCCTGCGCGTGCTTGGAAAGATCGTCGTAGAAGCAAACGGCGTGGCGCCCGGAATCGCGGAAAAATTCGCCCATCGCGCATGCGGCATAGGGAGCGATGTACTGCAGCGTTGCAGGCTCGGTGGCGGACGCGGCAACCACGATGGTGTAATCCATCGCGCCAGCATCAGTGAGGACTTTCACCACCTGCGCAATCGTCGAGCGTTTTTGCCCGATGGCGCAGTAGATACAGATCATGTCTCCGCCCTTTTGGTTGATGATCGTATCCAAAATGATGGCGGTCTTTCCGGTCTGGCGGTCGCCGATGATCAATTCGCGCTGTCCGCGACCGATGGGAATCATTGAGTCGATGGACTTGATGCCGGTCTGCAATGGTTCGCGCACAGGTTGACGATCCACAACGCCCGGAGCGATGCGTTCAATGGGAATGCGCTGATCGGTGGCGATGGGGCCTTTGCCATCGAGCGGCAATCCGAGCGGGCTAACGACGCGGCCTACCATAGCTTCGCCCACAGGCGCGGACATAATGGTGCCCGTGCGCTTGACGGTGTCGCCCTCCTGCACCAGCGTGTATTCGCCCAGCAACACGGCGCCGACCTGATCTTCCTCGAGGTTGAGCGCGATGCCGAACACGTCGTGCGGGAACGCCAGCATTTCGCCGGACATGGCTTTTTCCAGGCCGTAAATGCGCGCGATGCCGTCGCCCACGGAGATTACAGTGCCAACTTCCTCCACGGCCACAGCCTGATCGTAATTGGCGATCTGCGCCTTCAGTATCTTTGTAATTTCGTCCGCTTTGATCGAAGCCATTCCCGCTCCTATTCCGAAATCATCCGTGTGCGCAGGCGATCGAGTTGCGCGCGCACCGACCCGTCATACACTGTCGAACCGATTCGCACTACCGCGCCGGCAATCAGCGCCGAATCCGTCTTGAACGCCGCGTTTACCTTCATCCCCGTGAGCTTCACCAGCGCGGCATCGATTTCCGTTCGTTCGCTGTCGGTCAAATCCGTTGCGGAGGTTACCGTCGCCTGCGTGATTCCCTGGCGCGCGTCAAGAAGCGCGCTGAATGCCTGCTCGATTTCAATCAGCAATCCGGCGCGGCGCTGGTCCACAATCACGAACAGATAGTTGCGCAACGTGCGGCTCGCGCCCATCTGCTCCACGAGTTTTTCGATCACGGAGTGCTTGACCGCCCGCCCGATCGAGGGATTCGAAAGCAGCGAGTGCAATTCAAACGATTCGCGAACCATCGCCGCGAAATCGGCAAGCTCCCGCTTCACCAGGTCTGCCTGTTTGTTCTCCAGCGCCACGTCCACCAGCGCGGCTGCGTAACGCTCGGCAAGAGCTTTCAATTCGCGCTCCTATCCAGTTTGCCCAGGAAGGAACGCAGCAACCTGGCGCGAACCTCCCCGGTCATCCGGGAATTCACCAGCACTCCTGCACGCTCCACCGCCGCCGATGCCGCCAGTTCGCGCAGTTGCTGCTGCGCGACGCGCTCGGAGGCCTTCAACTCGGCGCGGGCCGCAAGATTGATTTTTTCAATCTCGGCCTGGCCGGAAACGCGCAAACGCTCCGCTTCGGCCGACGCATCCTTACGCGCGGCTTCGCGCAACTCGGTCACTTCCGCGTCAACCCGCGAAATCTTCGAGTTAACTTCGCGCAATTCGCCGTCAGCGGCCGCCTTCGCGGTTTGCGCTTCGGTGATGCTGGCTGCAATTTCTTTTGCGTTACCGCGGAAGAACGAGCCGCCGTGTTTTGCGATCAGGAAGCCGATTCCGCCGAAGACGATCAGGAAGTTGAGCCACTTGAAAATCTGTCCCGCGGGAGATTCGGCAGGGTCCGGCTTGGCCTCCTCGGCTGCCAGAACAGGAATGTTGATCAGAAGAAAAAATGTTACTGCGGCCATGGCCACCGTCAACCACATGCGCAGGGATTTCATCGAGCCTCCCCGCGTGGGCTACCATCGGGGCCTGAGGAACCGCCTGCAAGAATCGCGTCGGCAATTTCATCCGCCATGACCGAGCTGGATTGTTCCAGTTGCGCCCGCACCGTGGCCACCTCGGCGGCAAGCGACGCTTTGGCGGCCTGCAATTCGGTTTGCGCGGCTACACGCGCGGCGCTGACGGCAGTCTGGCGTTCCTCCAGAACCTTGCGACGAGCCACTTCCTGCTCGGAAAACATCTCGCCACGCGCCTTGCGCAACGTTTCGTTGTAGGTGCGGAGTTTTTCCTGCACGGCCGCGCGACTGGCTTCCGCCTCTTCGCGAGCGCCCTCAGCGCGCTCGCGGCGTTCGGCAAGCACGCGCTCCATGGGTTTGAAAAAACTCCAGCGCATGAAGAAATAGAAAAGGAAGACGATGATGACGGTAGGGACCGCCTCCAGAAACAACTCGCCGAGTTGGTTTAGAATTTCCATTGATTTGAATTCAGGGCATCCGACAATGCCCGACAGCATGCTTCTCCGGTAGACCTGCGGTACACACCCTCCCCAGAGGCAATTCTTTGCATGGCAAAGGAGTGATTTTATAGCATCGGAGGACGTTTCGCGCAAGACCTGTTAAGAACCGTGCTGGGCGCAATTTGTGGAAAATAACCAACCGCCGTTAGCGCATGGGATTCGTCACATCTCCAGCCCCACAGATACCCACTTAGATCGCACGCCACGCCTGCACTCAATGCAAGTAACCGCAACGAGCGGTGCTGCTTGCTGGCCCCCGAGACGGAGGGCTAGAATGACTCGATCGACTCGCGAGGCCACCCGAACAAGGCACGCGCCAATATTTCTCCCGTGCCAAAGACCACAAGGAGAACTTGATGCCCCCATTTCCCGGTGTGGATTTCCTGGACTTCGATTCGTTGCTTAACGACGAAGAGTTGCTGGCGCAGAAGACGGCGCGGCAATTTGTCGATGAACAGGTCATCCCCATCATTGAGAAGCATAACCGAGAAGCGACGTTCCCCATGGAACTGGTGCCCCAATTGGGCGAACTGGGATTCTTCGGAGCAAACCTGAAGGGCTATGGCTGCGCGGAAATGTCCAACGTAGCCTACGGCCTGGTGATGCAGGAACTGGAGCGAGGCGATTCGGGCCTGCGGAGCTTCGCATCCGTGCAGAGCGCGCTGGTGATGTACCCCATCTACACGTACGGGTCGCAGGAACAAAAAGACAAGTGGCTTGCACGATTGCAGAGCGGCGACGCCCTGGGCTGCTTCGGCCTGACCGAGCCGCAATTCGGGTCGAATCCCGCAGGGATGCTGACGCGGGCGGTGCGGCGGGGCGATCGCTATGTGCTCAACGGCGAAAAAATGTGGATCACGAACGGTTCGCTCGCGGATGTCGCGGTGGTCTGGGCAAAGTGCGAAGACAATCGTGTGCACGGCTTTCTGATCGAAAAAGGAGCGAAGGGGTTCAAGACCTGGGATGTGCATGGCAAGTTGTCGCTGCGCGCTTCGGTCACGTCCGGGCTGGCCATGAACGATTGCGAAATTCCCGCTGAAAATTTACTGCCCGGCGCGGAGGGACTTCGCGTGCCGTTCAGTTGCTTAACGCAGGCGCGTTACGGCATCGGCTGGGGAGCCATCGGCGCGGCCATGGCCTGCTATGACACCGCCCTGCAATATGCAAAAACGCGCAAGCAGTTCCATGACAAACCAATCGCGTCCCACCAACTCGTGCAGGACAAACTGGTCTTCATGATTACGGAGATTTCCAAAGCGCAATTGCTGGCGCTGCACATCGGCAGGCTAAAAGACAAAAACCGCCTGGACCCGGCGCACGTCTCCATGCTGAAAATGAATAATGTATGGATGGCGATGGAAACGGCGCGCAAGGCGCGCGACATCCTGGGCGCCAACGGAATCGTGGACGATTACTGCATCATGCGCCACATGAACAACCTCGAATCGGTATACACCTACGAGGGCACCCACGACATCCATCGCCTGATCATCGGCGAACACATAACCGGCATTCCAGCGTTTTTTTAAGCACAATTAAGAGACGCCACCCCTAGTTGTCCTGCGCCGATTGGTTTAGGATATGGGACATGTCTGTGGTATCGCGCGTGACCTGTGTCCAAACGCGCGTAAGAATCAAAAATCGCTATGACATGGAGACCTGATGGAAATCGAACTGAGTCTGGAATTCTTGCGCGTCGTCGAACAAGCGGCGATCGAGTCGGCAAAAACGATGGGACTTGGCGACGGGCATAAGGCTGATCAGGCTGCCGTCAGTGCCATGCGAAAAGTGATGGACGAAGTGCCGATGGACGGAACGATCGTTATCGGTGAGGGCGAACGTGATGAAGCTCCCATGCTCTTCATCGGCGAAAGGGTCGGCGCCGCGCAGCATGTTCGCGGATTTAATTTTCCCGCCGTGGATATTGCCGTCGATCCGCTGGAGGGCACCAATCTGTGCGCTACCGGAGCGCCGGGCTCGATTACGGTGTTGGCGGCGAGCGAACGGGGCGGGCTGCTTCATGCACCCGACCTTTATATGGAAAAGATTATTGTGGGCCCATCCTGCAAGGGCGCGGTGGACCTGGACGCCCCCGTCGCCGAAAATCTGCGCTCGCTCGCCAAACGACTGGACCGCGACGTCGAGGACCTTGTCATCATGGTTCTCGACAGGACCAGACATGAGAAGCTGATATCCGACATCCGCGCCACTGGGGCGCGCATACGCCTGATCGGCGATGGCGACCTCTCCGCCGGTATTTCCGCGGCTATAGTCGGAACCGGTGTACACGCCGTGATGGGGACCGGAGGCGCTCCCGAGGGCGTGCTGACCGCGGCGGCTCTGCGCTGCCTGAACGGCGAAATACTTGCGCGATTGGTGGTCTCCAAGCCGGAGCATCAGGAACGCCTCGAAAAGATGGGAATTAAGGACGGCAAGCGCATCTACAAGACCGAGGACCTGGCGCCGGGAAAGAAAATTATCTTCGCCTGCACGGGCGTAACGGACGGAAACCTGCTGCGTGGCGTGCGCTTCTTCGGCGAAGGAATCCGCACGCAATCGCTGATCGTTACACTGGAACAGCGGCAGGTGCGCTTCGTTGACACCGTGACGCTCGATAACCGCCCGGACGTGAAAGTGCGGTTCGCTTAGAAAGGCCTCGCCTCCGATCCTTTTCGCGGATTAGGACAAGAGAGGCGAGCTACAAAACACTTGCCATGACTGCTCCGCGAGAATTGCGGACTGCCCGTCTGCTGTTGCGTTCGTTTCGGCATGAAGATATTCCTGCGCTCGTGCCGCTCATCGGGGCGCGCGAAATCGCGGCGACCACCGCTAAAATCCCGCATCCGTATACCGAAAACGACGCGCAAACGTTTCTCGATCAATCGTCCGATGATTTCCGCGCCGGACGTTCCATTTCATATGCGATTACACTCGCGACGACGGGCGAGCTCTGCGGCGGCATCGGACTCACGATTACGCCCGAACACCAGCGCGCGGAGCTTGGCTATTGGATTGGCGTTCCTTATTGGGGACAGGGAATCGCCACCGAGGCGGCAGGGGCTGTGGCGGCGTTTGGATTTGAATCGCTAAAGCTACACAGAATACACGCGTTCGTTCACGCGGGGAATAACGCTTCGCAGCGCGTCCTGGAAAAAATCGGCATGCGCCATGAAGGACAATCCCGCGAGCACGTCCGGAAATGGGACCGGTTCGTGGATCTGGAAAATTATGGGGTACTGGCCGGCGAAATCCGCGCCGGGAAATCAAGCGCGTGAATACGCGAACTCTCCCACCCGGGAGAGTTCGCGCCACCACGCCTGAAAATCCTTTGAATCCGTCTTACCTGTGGCTCATAACAGCGGGGTGAATCCTTCGCGCAAATTGCTCCAGGCGAGCCGGCTGGGGCGGTGCGAGAGGACGCACTGGCCCGTTGGCTCCGGAAACATGGTCGCTGATCGCGGCCAGGCGCTTCAGGATCGACTGCCACTGTTCCCAATCCAGCTGCCGCAGGAATGGCCGCAACCCCTGGATGAATGGATCCTCCAGCAGCGCCTCGCCATTCGATTCGGGAACGAAAAAGCGGTTCAAGCCGACGCCAAGCGCTTCGGAAATCTTTTCCAGCGTTCCGAGGCTGGGCGTCATCTGGCCGCTTTCGATCCGCGACAGATAAGACCGGGAAACGCGCGAGCGCGCCTGGAGCTGGCTCTGCGTCATCCCGCGCGATTCGCGCAACTGCCGGATACGCTGCCCTATGTTCTCCACCGTCTCGCGGTTCGGCCACTTCTCGAAGAGTTGCCGGTCGTCGCCCGGAAGCTCCTGCGGCTCCGTCGGCGGAATCAAAAACTCCACCTTAGGAGGCAACAGGCGCAAGCACCGGCGGCAATTCCCCGTGCGGGTGCGATACTGGACTAACCCGCAGGTTTTGCAACGGATTACTTCGCGGTCGAGGTCCATGTCCATGGCTACCTTGTTCCCGTTTGTTCCGTTCATGCTATTCGTTTGTTCAGACACCGGTACTCCTCACAGACTGATTCCGGCATGCGGATGAAAGGGACTACGCTCGGGGGGAAGGCAGCAGCTGGCGCGATGGCCATATTGGGGGTACTAGTCCCCCCGTGTCAAGCACTTTCTCCATACAAAAGACAAATCGGTAAAATTTTATATTCCATTAGCATTGTTTTTTCGCTGGCCGGAACGCAAGGGTAATGAACCATATTGGTGCAGCAGCATTTGGGCGTCTTCGATCCCCCTTCGCCTTCTAAACGGCGTGATGCATCATGCGGGATAATACTTACGGGGGAATTAAAAGAAATTTTCTTTGAAATTGCGGCGTCTAAAATTCAGGAGTGACTGGAAACATTTTGGCTTCTAAGACCATCGACCGCCTCAAACAGGGCTTCAAGACCGGCTTAGCCGCCGTGCTTTCCTATTATCTGGCCCGGTTTCTGAATCTCCCAGAAAGCTACTGGGCGGCCATCAGCGCCGTCATCGTCATGTATTCCGATGTCAGCAAAACCGTGAAAGCCTCTACCTATCGTCTGATCGGCACGGCCATCGGTGCAACCATCGGGGCCGCTTCCGCCGCCCTGTTCGGCATCCACCTTTGGTCGTTCGGCCTCGCGGTCACGATCACAGTCGTGATCTGCGCTTTCCTCGGCTTCGAGGACGCTGCCCGCCTGTCCGGCGTGGCGGTGGTCATCGTAATGTTAGCGAGCCACCCAGGACGGCCCTGGATCGCCGCCATTCATCGTTTCATGGAAGTGTCGTTCGGAATCGTGATCGCGGTGGCGATTTCGATGCTGGTGTGGCCGTCCAGGAAGCAAACCAGCTGATAAATGGGGGCATTCGATGGTGCCGCTGCTAAATAATCACTGCAGTAGCCACCAATAGAAGTCAATTGAATTTACTTCCTCTGTTCGTTTGCTTCAGTTTCAGCAGATCTCGCGTGAAGCTCCGGTGTCCGTTCGGTTCGGATCAAAGGATCCGCATCGTTGATGCTGCCGTCTACGAGTTGCGTCTTTAGCGCAAATTTCTGCCGGGGCAGCAGATTAATTTCCGTTTCGAACGCTTTATACCCGCTCAGGGCAATCTTGATCCGGTGTTTCCCGGGGCTCACAAGCATCCCGCGCCCAATTCCGCCGAACTCATCAACATGACCGACGTAATTGTCATCCAGAAAAACGCCTGCCCGGTCTGGACGTACACTCAGCTTGATTTCAGCGCGGGTTTTGGGTTCCGGCAGTTGAAACCGTTCATCTCTCTGCATTTCCACGGGGATGTCCAATATCTTCCCGGGCTCGATGGTGGCCCTTGAACTGAAGTCTCCGTAACCGGCCTGCCGTACGACAATTTCATGGTCGCCAGGCAGGAGCCTTATCCTCTTGCTTCCTCCTAGTTCCGACAAATAGCCGACGTAAAGCCCATCGATCCAAACTCCCGAGGTCTTAACTGCTTTAGGTACATGGGTAAATTGAATCTGCCCCATAATCTTGTCCTGTGAATGGGCATTGGGTAAAAGAACCAAAAGGATGGAAAGTCCTGTAAGAGACGCCAAAATCAGAATTCTTGATCGATGTGACATGATCTATTCCCCCTCTGGGCCTAAATTGGGAAGAAAATTGTCCCATATTGGAAGATATATGCAACTAAATAGTAGTTAAGACCTTTATCCCCATCATCCCACGGCCCCCCCGGGGTGCCAGTTCATCGGAGTCAGTTCCCTATGAATGACATGTTTTGAACTAGGGGTTCATGACTGCTATGATGGCAGCCTCAGGATACTGAACCAATGCAGATCTTTCCCATCACCCGGCGAAAGACGGTGGGCGTCAAAGTCGGCCACATCCAAGTGGGCGGCGGCGCGCCAGTGGTCGTCCAGTCGATGACCAACACCGATACGGCGGACATCGCCGGCACCGTGCAGCAGTGCAAGGAACTGGCCGATGCCGGGTCGGAACTGGTGCGCATCACGGTGAACATGCCGGAGTCTGCCGCGACGGTTGCGGAAATTGTGGCGCGGCTGCGCGATCAGGGCTGCGTTGCGCCGATCATCGGCGATTTTCATTACAACGGGCACGTCCTGCTGACCAAATATCCCGACTGCGCGAAGGCCCTCGATAAATACCGCATCAACCCCGGGAATGTGGGCGCGGGGAAGCGTCGCGACGAGCAGTTCGCGACGATCTGTAAAGTTGCCGTCGATAACGGCAAACCTGTGCGCATTGGCGTGAACGGCGGGTCTCTCAATCAGGAACTGGTGATGCGCAGGATGCAGGAGAATACCGACCGCGATTTGGGCCTCGACTCCGAAGAGATCATCAACAATTGCATGGTGCAGTCCGCCATCGAATCGACTGAACTGGCGATGGAGTGCGGCCTGCGGCGTGACCAGATCATTATTTCGTGCAAGCTTTCCAAGCCGCAGAATTTGATTCGCGTGTACCGCGACCTGTCGCGCAAGACCGAGCAGCCGTTGCACTTGGGCCTTACCGAAGCGGGCATGGGTACCAAGGGTACGGTGTGGTCCGCCGCGGCCATCGGGATTCTGTTACAGGAAGGCATTGGCGATACAATTCGCGTTTCGCTGACGCCGCGCCCCAATGGCGATCGACGCGAAGAAGTTTACGCCGCGTGCGAACTGCTTCAGGCGCTCGGGCTGCGCTCGTTTGCGCCGAGCGTCACCGCCTGCCCCGGCTGCGGACGCACTACCAGCACCACGTTTCAGGAACTCGCCGAGCGTATTCAGGAATATATTCGCGACAGCATGCCGCAGTGGAAGCAGCAGTACGAGGGCGTAGAGGACATGACGCTCGCCGTGATGGGCTGCATCGTCAACGGCCCCGGCGAATCCAAAGCCGCCAACATCGGCATCAGCCTGCCCGGCACCGGCGAAGAGCCGAGCTGCCCGGTATACATCGACGGGCAAAAATTCGTCACCCTGCGCGGCAATTACGACGAACTATCCGCCGCGTTCCGCAAACTGGTCGACGATTACATCAGCACAAAATACGCGCCGAAGCAAGCCGCCGTCTCCAGTAACAATTGACTCTGCCAATTTAGTGTTTAACTAGCCCGCTCGGGAGTGGCAAAATGGAGTTGGCAGCCTGGAGCCGCTTTCCGCGCATCCAAATAGGCTGCCGGCAGGGGTGGAATCATGAACTGCTCGAATTGCGGTATCGAAATCAATGAGTCGTCCGCTTATTGTTCCTCGTGTGGTGCCCGGTTGCGCCAGAGAGTCTCGCACAAGAAATTAACCCTTTCCTTGACTGACAGCAAAATCGCCGGTGTGTGTGGTGGCATCGCGGAGTATCTGGACGTCGATCCGACCATCGTGCGGTTGGTGTGGGTAGCGCTGTCGGTGGTGCCCGGCGGATTTGTTGGAGGCATTCTTGCCTACGTGCTGGCGTGGACCATTATTCCAAAGGCTTCGGCTTTGGCATCCGCGACGACAGGCACGGTGGCACCGCAGTCTTCCGTAAAGACAGGCTGAAGCTGTGACGTTGCAGGTCGTGGCTTCGCAGGTTGCGCAAACAAAGTAACCGCGCCATTCTGAGCGGCGATTTTGTCCGAAGAACTCCTCTTAGCCGCCTAATAACAAAGCGAGGGGGATTCATCGCTTAGAATGACAGTCCAAATGCTTTTTCGTACCATGTTAAGCAGGGTCAGTCGAAGAGCTAAAGTCCAGGGGTTTGACCCGCAAAGCAGGAATGATGGAACCCGTGAAATCCGCTATCGCGCCTACAGAACTCAGAAAGCATCTTTTCTACGAGACTTCGCACTCGCCGTCGCTTTCCGACCTGGTGGGCTACGAGAAGGCGAAAGATATTATCGATTTCTGCTTCATCGCCAATCCGTACTATCCCACTGACGCGATGCTCGACGACCTAAAGGAAAATTTCACCAACCTGATCAAGTCATATCCCTCCAGCAATTCAGACCTGAGCCAGAAGAATCTGGCTTCGGTATTGAACGTAAACCCCGAAAACCTGATCATCGGAAATGGCGCTACAGAGTTGATCGTGCTGATCAACACCACGCTGATCGACCGCATTGCCGTCCCGATCCCAACCTTCGGCGAATATGTCGAAAAGATGAAAGACCCGCGCGACGGTGAATTGTACGAGTTGCGTGTGGAGGAAAATTACCGCCTCCATCTGCCGGATTATCTTGCCTGGACGCGCCGTCGCGGATTGAAGGCGATGCTCATCATCAATCCGGGTAATCCCACCGGGCAGCTGTTTTCTCTCGATGAAATAATCGGTTTCATGCATCGCGCGAAGGACATGGAACTGGTGATCGTCGATGAATCGTTTATCGACTTCGCCGGCGATCCCGTCCCCAGCCTGCTGCAGGTGGCAGACCAGTTTTCCAATCTGCTGCTGGTGCGCAGCATGAGCAAGCATTGCGGGGTGCCGGGCCTGCGTCTGGGATATTGCTACAGCAGCAATCTTTTCGTTTTGAATCGCATGCGGCAATTCATTCCCACATGGAATGTGAACACGCTGGCGCAGTATTTTCTTTCGCTGTTGCCCTCCACCGATGAGGCTTATCAGGAAGCCAGAAGGCGGCTGATCGGCGACGTTCGCTGGCTCTATAACGCCTTGCGCTCGATTCCGAAAATCGATGTGTATCCTACCGGGGCCAACTTTATTCTGTTCAAGATAAAAAATGGAATGACCGCAGCCAAGCTCCAGGGAATTTTATTGAAAGAGCATCGCATGTACGTGCGCGACTGCTCGAACAAGATCGGCATGGACGATTTCCACATCCGGGTGGCTTCCCAGGGGCGCGAAAAAGACGAAAGGCTGGTGGAAGCGCTCCACATTTCGCTCGCATGAAGCGCCCCGCTGTTCTCGTCGTCACCCGCAGGACCGTCCGCAAGCACAAGTACATCGATTACGTCGGCGAATATCATCTTTCGCTGCTGATCCGGCTGGGAATCCTGCCGGTGATGGTTCCGGTGGTCGAAGGCGCGCTTGCTTGCATTCCTGACTACATGGCCAGCATGAAGGGCCTGCTGCTCGTCGAAGGCGAAGACATCGAGCCGAAACATTTCAAGAACACGCCTGAGAATTTCGAGCACGTTGAGAAGATTCATCCGCTGAAGGACTCCATAGAAATCAAGCTCATCCGCTACGCGCTGCGGAAAACACTTCCGATCCTGGGAATCTGCCGCGGATCGCAACTGCTCAACATCGTCTGCGGCGGGACGCTGTACGGCGATGTGCCAAAGGAAAAGAAATCCGAACTCAAGCATATCGATCACGACCATTACGATACCTATCGCCATCCAATTTCCATCGCCGAGGGCAGCCCTCTGGAGTTGTGGTATCAGCGAAAAGCTTTGCTGGTGAACAGCTACCATCATCAGGGGATTCGTGATTTAGCTCGCAGATTCAAGCCGATGGCGCACGCCGAGGACGGCCTGATCGAAGCCTTCTACGATCCGAAGGCTAAATTTGTCGTCGGATTGCAGTTTCATCCCGAGCGCATGTTGGAAGAGCCTGCAGGAAACTGGAGAATCTGGAAGGCGTTTCGGGCTGCGGTTCGGTGAGAAACAAATAGCTGATTTGCTCTCAATACAAGGGATGCGGAGAAAGAAAATTTCATTTCTTCATGACAACTGTGCCTGACCCTAATTTAACTGCCCTTTTCCTGGGCTTCTCCCGCGAAAAGCTTCTTGACGAATATTGGCCGCGATTGCGCAGATGTGTCGAGTCGCTAACCGACCAACAACTGTGGTGGCGACCGGACGAGTCGAGCAATAGCATCGGCAATTTGATATTGCACTTGAACGGAAATGTCAGGCAGTGGCTGGTTTCGTCGTTCAATGGGTTAGAAGACAATCGCAACAGGCCTGCAGAATTTTCCGAGCGTGGAGTAATTCCCGCCACTGAATTGCTGAAGAAGCTTGCTGCAACAATGCAGGACGCATCAGAAGTTCTCGCCCGACTCACAGAAGCTGATTTGCTCGCTACGTTCCAAATCCAGGGCTACACAGTCAACGGTTTAGAAGCCGTTTACCAGGTCGTGGAGCACTTCGGAATGCACTACGGGCAGATTGTCTATATCACCAAGCTTTTGCGCGTCGAGGATTTAGGCTTTTACCGTGAATTGAACGATACTGGCCGCCTACCTTGAATTCCTCAGGGCTACGGTTTTAGCCATCGGAATTGATCGTGGGGCGACTCTCGGGGCACCGCACTTGACACACCGAGGCCGCGGATTTAGCCTTCGGCTCATGAAAAAACAAACGTTCTTCGCTACGGGCCTCGCCGTAACTTTGCTTTTGGGTGGAATCATTTCCTCGCGGGCGGGCAACACCGCCGCCGCGCCTCCGCAATCCAATCACAACGCGACCCGCGCCGATTTCGACCAGGATATGAAAGACCTCTCCAACTGGGGCAGATGGGGCAAGAACGATCAGATGGGCGCGGTCAACCTGATCACCCCGGCGAAGCGCAAGCGGGCGCTGGCGAGCGTGAAGGAAGGCGTTTCCATTTCCCTGGCGCGTACCGGGGAGCTTGAGCCGGCTATCGACAATCCGCAGCCGATTGTCAGCAAGATGACACGCGTCGGCGTGGGCCAGCCTACCAATGGCACGGGCGGGACGGCGGATACGTTCTATATTTCGTACCACGGCTATATCCACACGCATATGGATTCGCTGTGCCACTTCCTCTACATGGGCAAAATGTATAACGGCTACTCCGAAGACGAAGTCACCGAAAAGGGCGCGGCGAAAAACAGCATCATCAATTTTAAGAACGGCATCATCACGCGCGGAATTCTGATCGATATACCGCGGCTCAAAGGCGTGGACTATCTGGAGCCGGGAACGAAAATTTATCCAGAAGACCTGGACGCTTGGGAAAAGCAGGCGCACCTGAAAATCGGTCCGGGCGACGCGGTCTTCATCCGCACCGGACGCTTCGCCAGGCGCGACGCCAAGGGCCCGTGGGACATCAAGGAAGGCCTCGCCGGACTTTACATCACCTGCGCGAAGTGGCTACACGCGCGCGACGTGTCGATCCTCGGCAGCGACGCCGCCGAGGACGTCCTGCCCTCCGGGGTGGAAGGAATCCCCCAGCCGATCCACGAACTGGTCCTGGTGGCGATGGGCATGCCGATTTTCGACAATTGCGATCTCGAGCAAATCGGCAAAGAAGCCGCGAAGCGCAAGCGATGGGATTTCCTGCTGACAGCATCCCCGGCAGCCGTTCCCGGAGCCACTGGTTCGGTGCTGAATCCGATCGCTACATTTTAGGCGAGCGGGTGTGGGGGGATTTACGTTTTTGCATCCTCTGTAACAGTAACCTCGACGTGGGCGCCCTTCTTCAGCTTGACATCATCGCCATGTTCGTCGGTTAGGATATTTTCGATGCGCAGGTCCCGGTACTTGCGGTCGGGCACATCGACTGTAATCTGTGCTTTTTCCGGTTGGGTCGGCGCGGACGCCGGAACGATTTTTTCGACCGTTCCTTGCATTGTGGTACTCGGCTCTTCCGAACTCCGCTCGGCATCTAATTTCAGCTCCGCTATTCTTGCGGACCGGGTCATTCGTGGCTTCGCCATTTCCTTGTTGACGCTTGAGAGCAGCGCGTTGTCGCGGCTTTTAATATTTTTCTTGTGCACCATAGCTGCATAGTCGCATGAAGATGAAAACCAAGCTGTTCACTATTAGACAGTACCCTCACAGCAGACTATAATGACTCATGGCCCGCACAATGGTTTGGGTAAAGCGCATCGAAGGTTGGGGCTGTTCCGATTGCGCCTGGGTGTTCGTTCCTACTGGGCCGCCCATTGGAGACACAATGGATAAAATGATGGAAACTTTTACGGCGCAGCGAGACAAGGAATTTGGAATCCACATTTGTAACAAGCAGTCGAGCACCGATAATACAAAACCAAACAAATCACACTAGATAACGCTGCGCGCACCACTTTGCTGGTCGCGCGTTTCCTGAAATCACGATCCTATTTGGTGTCAGTCGGAGCCGGCACGTTCTTCCCCAGAGCAGTGGCCAGCGCAATCTGGTGGTCTTGCTCGTCGATCAATATCTCGCGAATTTGTTCGCTCATGGCATATTCCGCCAGCTCTTCGCACTGGCGCACTCGCTCTCGATAGTTTCGAATCGTTTCCGTTTCATTGTCGAGATCGAACTGCAGCATCTCCTCGGCTTTCACCGATGTCCGGACTGTCTTCGACACAACAGTCGGCATGCCGCCCAGATAATCAATCTGCTTGGCGATGACTAGTGCGTGGCTCAGTTCCTGTGCGGCGTGCTTCTCAAGCTCACCTGCAATATTCATGAATTCAGCGCCCTTCAGGACCTGCGAATAAACGATGTAACCGATGATTGCCTGATATTCGCGGGACAGATCCTGATTCAATAACTCGATGAGCTCGGACCGCTTTGTTTTAGTAACACCCACAGAAACCATTTTGTCTTTCAAGGCGCTTTCCTCCGAAATCGAATGTAATGACCGATGCTATTTTCAGATAGACCTACCGTGGTCCGATGAATCCGGCCAGGGCGGGCTACACAGTAACAACAACACGCGGTCTAAGACTGTTCACAAAAGCACAGATGTACGTCAGCGATGGATGAGTCCCGCACCTTTTGGCCGGTGAAAATAAATATAAAACGCCAACGTGTGCCGATGTGAACAGATTTGCTTCATCACCTCTCTTAGTCTGCTACCGGCGTAGGAAGAAATGGGATTGCACCAGCCTCCTACGACAAAAGGAGAATCACATGGCAGAGCCAAGAGCAGCGAGATATACGGATATCGTTCCCGCGAAAAAGAACTTGATAGGCTGTGATGTCGTCAATGCCCAAAATGAGGACCTCGGAACAATCGAAGACGTTGTTCTCGACGCTGGAGCCGGTCGGATCGCATACGCGGTCCTGTCTTTCGGAGGATTTCTTGGGATGGGCGAGAAGTATTTTGCCATTCCCTGGAACGCGCTCCATTTCAATTCAGAGGAGAATCGCGCCGTTCTGAATATCGACAAGAAACTTCTGGAGAATGCCCCCGGCTTCGATAAGGACAATTGGCCGAACATGGCTGATTCGACCTGGGCCAGAGGCATCTATAAACACTATGGCTACGCTCCGTACTGGGAAGAAGTCTCCGTCGACCCTCGCTAATTGCGGGAGCGGGCTGTCCAGTTAAGTCCGTAGGGCCCGTTCATAAGAGCGCCTTTGGGCCGATGCCGCGCGCCTGTTATTCAAGGCGCGCGACACCTTCCTCGTTGCGGAGGATTTGGGCTTCCTCCGTCCCCTGGAGTGCATTTTCATGAGCTCATTCTCGATAGCCTTGCGAACTCTCTCGCATCGGCGCTTTCCGTTGGCCACACGGCTGACATAGGAAGGATCGAGCCCAAGCGCCCTGGCCACGCGGGCGAACAGCCCTCTCTGCTGCACGTAAGATTCAAGCATTGTCACTGAGCGTGCCATTCGCAAAATGTACACAACCTCACGTTTTGAAAACTGTTCTATATTGCACACTTTTGCCAAGGGCCACATTTGGGGAAATACGCCCCTCGGAGTGCGGGCCGACCACTTCCGCCAGCTGCGCATCGGGTGTAAACTGTGGTTGTCCCCGCCCAGGAGGAATCATGCGCACTTTCCATTTTTCTTTAGCGACGGCCTTGGCCCTCGCGATTGCAATTCCCTCTCTTGCGGCGGAAAAGCCGCGCCCAGCACAATCAAACCGGAATCAACCGAAAAAAGTCTGGACGAACGAAGATATGGATCAACTTCGCGCGCGCGGACTGATTTCCATCGTCGGTCCTGAGGCGAATGAAGCGGCAGTCCCATCCGCAAGCGCGTTTTCGCAACCCGTATACGCGTCGAGGCTCCAGGATCCCGAGTGGTATGCCCAGCAGGCAGCCGACCTACAGGCCGAGCTCGACAAACACGCAGCTGATCTTCGCGACGCGCAGGCCGCCCTCGCGCAGACCGCAAATGGAGTAACGCAGCCGGGCATCGACATGGGCAGGGGAAATATCGGCGTCACTCCGGAAGCGGGAGTAGCAATCTTGCAGGCCGAGACGCTCGAAATCCAGCGCCAACTCGACGAGCTCAGCGACCTCGCCCGGCAGAACAATATTCCCCCCGGCGTGCTGCGCGGGTAGATTTGTATGGATGGTTCCGCGCGTAATTCGAGCCATCCATAACAAGGTTTTCTTGTGATAAACTCCCGCTAATGCGACGACGTCAATTCTTGGTTTTATCGGCAGCAAGCATCGGCGGAGTATTGGTGTATTCGCTGGACCGCCGCGTCTCCCGCGTGTTCGCGCAGGAAAAATCCACGCAGACTGTCAAGATTCCCCTGCGCTTCTTCACGGAAGAAGAAGCATTAATCGTCGCCGCAGCAGCGTCGCGCATTTTCCCCAGCGACGATTCCGGTCCGGGTGCCAAGGAAGCCGGAGTGGTGATTTTCATCGATCGCCAGCTTGCCGGTCCCTACGGCCGGGACCGCTACCGCTACACGCAGGGCCCGTGGGTGGAAGACGCTCCGCCCGAATTCGGCTATCAAGGCAAGGCTACGCCCAAGGAAACTTACCGCGAAGGGCTGAAGGGCCTGAAAGGTTTCGACAAGCTTTCCCCTGAAGATCAGGACAAGCAGTTGACGCAAATCGAGCACACTCATTTCTTCGCTTTGCTCCGCCAGAACACCGTCGAAGGAATGTTCTGCGATCCGCTGCACGGCGGCAATGTGGACATGGTCGGCTGGCAACTGGTCGGCTTCCCGGGCCCGCGCATGAGCAATTTCAACGAAATCGACAAGCACTACGGTGAAGCCTTCCGCCCCAAACTCGTCAGCCTGGAACAAGTGCTCGGCCACAAAGTGCACCCCAGCGAAGACGAGGACTTGAAGTGAAAAATCTCCCCCCGACAGATGTCGTAATTATTGGCGGCGGCTGGACCGGCCTGCTGATGGCCCGGGAACTGGGCGCGCGGACATCGCTGAACATCGTTGTCCTCGAGCGCGGCGGCCCCAGAAAACCGGGCGAATACCTGGCCGGCATGGACGAACTCGATTACGTCTCCCGCCTGCGCATGATGCAGGACACTTCGCGGGATACGGTGACGCTGCGCCACGATCGAAACGGCCGCGCGCTTCCCGTTCGCCAGTTGGGATCTTTCCTTCCCGGCAACGGCGTCGGAGGCACCGGCGAGCACTGGGGCGCGATCTTCCCGCGCCTGCAGCCGGATTGTTTTCAGCTCCATTCCAAAACACTCGAGCGATACGGCGAAAAGAAATTTCCCGAAGGCCACTCCATGCAGGATTGGGGTATTACCTATGAAGAGCTGGAGCCCTTCTACACGCGGACAGAACGCCAGGTCGGCGTCACGGGCAAAGCGGGAAACATTAGCGGAAAAAAGATCGATGGCGGAAACATTTTCGAAGGCCCGCGCACCGGAGAATATCCCCTGCCGCCGAATGCCGTTCCCTACATTTCTTCTCTGTTCCGTGACGCCGCAAAATCGCTGGGATACCATCCGTTTCCCAATCCCACGGCGCTCAACAGCGAACACTATACGAACCCCGACGGCATCTCGCGTCCGGGATGCGCCTATTGCGGATTTTGCGAGCGCATGGGCTGCATGATCGGCGCCAAGGCGCAGCCGACCAATGTCCTGCTGCCGGTGATTCGAAAACTCAAAAACGTTTCCATTCGCACCGGCGCAGCCGCGCGCCGTATTGTCTATGACAAGGCTACGGGCGGCGTTAAAGCCCGCGGCGTCACCTATATTAGCGAATCCGGCGAAGAGGTATTTCAGCCCGCCGATCTGGTGATTTTGTCTTCCTGGACTCTGAGCAACACTCACCTACTCATGCTTTCCAGCATCGGATCTCCATACGACCCAGCGACGGGCAAGGGTACGCTGGGGAAAAATCTAACGCATCAGGCCGGCGCCAATGTTCAAATATTTATGGATAAGCCTTTGAACAAATTCATGGGCGCGGGCGGCGTCGGCATCCGCTTTGCCGATTTCGATGGCGACGCGCTCGACCAAAGCAATTTGCCGTTCCTGCGCGGTGGCGTGATCCAGTGCCTAAGCATTGGAGCGCAGCCGATTGCGGCGTTTGGCAGTCTCCCGTCGTCCGTTGAGACAGCAAAACGCTGGGGCGCGGATTGGAAAAAATCCTCCATCGATTATTACGACCGCACCGGCGGCATCGCTTTTTCGGGAGAGCAGATTCCGTACAAGGAAAACTATATCGATCTAGATCCCACCTATAAGGATTTTGCCGGCGACCCGCTGCTCCGCCTGACGATCAACTGGCGCGAGAACGAGCGGAAAATGACCGAGTTCATGAATGCAAAAATGGTGGAGATCGCCCGAGCCATGGGCGTGAAAGAAATCAATCCGTTCGCCGGCTACGGTAATTACGATACGGTGCGCTACCAATCCACGCACTTACAGGGCGGCACGATTATGGCGCCTTCGCCGGATATAGGCGTGGTTAGCCCGTACTTGCAGCACTGGCAGGCTCCAAATCTTTTTGTCCTCGGCGCATCCACGTTCCCCAATACCGGCTCCGCCAATCCCACTTCCACCGCTCTGGCGTTGACTTATCGAACGGCCGACGCCATTGTGGAGCGGTACTTGAAAAGCCCCGCGCCGCTGGGGTAAGAGGATTTCCCCGCACTTGGCTGGCGGGCCAGGTTCCGATAAGACGTCTTCACTGGCACTGGCCAAAGATCGCAATGCCGTTGAGCAGTGTATACTCCATCCATGCAGGACATCAGCAGCATATTTGACCACTACCGAATCGCCGCTAGAACGCTTTGGAATGTCGGTTTTTGGGCCGATACTGACTTCCGAAACTGGGATTCAGTTGAACAGTTCGATGAAATCCAAAAGATTCTTTTTAGGGAGCTGGTCTTAAGAAAGGTCGGTAGAGAATGGCCCGTCCAGCATATCTTCGAAAAAACGATACCATTCTTCTCATTGATTCCATCAATCAAGCCAACTCCAATCATGATTCAGAACCCACGACCCGATAAACCTAGAGGCTACTGGGATCACCCAGTTAATCGCGTCGATCCCGAGGGGGTCGAGATACACTTCCTTGGGTACTTCGACTGGAATCGATTGGATTACGCTGATTTTCGCTACTATCAAGGAGTCATCGCAAGATTCGATACTCACCCTGACCTCGTTGGCCGTGAGGCCCTTATTGAGCGAGAAAACACGGCCGTGTATGTCACTACCGAATGATCATTTGCCGGAAGCTCCCCGCCCTCCATTTACAGCAATTTCATAGCTTTTTTTCGTCAAAACCTGTTGGTGTAAAATATGCTCGTCCAAAGATAATCCCGGAAGCACTTGACATCCTGGAGGGCAACGTTATATCCATCCCTTCAGTTTTTCTTCCCGGCCCGATTCGCAAAGAGCTTTTACCTGCAAGTTATGGCGATTAGGACTTTCTTAGCTGATGGCAACGAAATGAGGGTGGTATGAGTAAATTCAGTGGCGTGTGGTTTCTGGTGGTCGCTTGCCTCTTCTTGATTCTATCTCCCGCGCTGACAGCGCAGGATGCAGACAAGCAAAAGCTGATCGAGGTCGAAAAGGCGCTGGCCGATAACCCGGCGTCCGGTCCACCCGCGGCAGCGGTGGCCAAGCGATATCTCTATGACGGCCCGCTCAACCACTTGACCAATTTCGGACGGTTCGGATCGATGACCAAGTCGAAAGTTCTGGAAGGCTACATGACTGGGAAGCCGTTTGTGTACCCGTCGCCGGACGACGTGATCGACAACAAGCGCGACCCATCCGATCCGACCAAAGAAGACCCTTCCGATCCGCACATCAAGCACTCCGAAGCCACCGATCTTCACGTGGACGTTTATGGGGACACGGCCCTGGTTACCTATAACCAGACCAACACGGATACCGGACACAAAGATCCAGTGCTGGACACCCTCTTCACCATCCATTCCGGCTGCATGGACTCTTTTGTGAAGCGGAAGGAAGAGTGGTATCTCATCGGCACCGCGTGCTCTCCCAATGTTCCAATCGCCGATTGGCAATGGAAGGCACATGCCGGAGAGATAGTTGTCGTGCAAGGCAGGACGATAGGAAGAACGTCGGAATTGCCGCCACAGTACGAGCGAGGCTTTGTAACCGTCGCCCCGACTGCCGCGCCGATTGACCCGGCGCAGGATGCGGAAAAGCAAAAGCTGATTGCGATAGAGAAGGCATTCGCCAATAACCCGGCGTCAGGTCCACCCGCGGCAGAAGTGGCTAAGCGCTATCTTTACGACGGCCAGCTCAACCACGTGACGAACTTCGGGCATTTAGGATCGCTTCCCAAGTCGAAAGTTCTTGAAGGTTTCATGGTTGGGAAGCCGTTTGTGTTCCCTTCACCAGACGATTTGGTGGACAATAAGCGAGACCCTTCTGACCCCACCAAACCAGACCCTTCCGATCCGCACATCAAGCACTCGGAAGTTTCCGATCTCGTCGTTGACGTTTACGGAGACACGGCGCTGGTCAGCTACCACCAGGTCAACACCGATACGGGGCACAAGGATCCGGCGCTGGACAGCAAGTACACCTTCCATTCCGGCTGCATGGATACCTTCGTGAAGCGCAATGGACAGTGGTATCTCATCGGCACTGCGTGCGCTCCCAATATTCCTTTCACCCCTGAGGCATGGGAGGCTTCCGGGAAGGCGAATGCATCGCGCAAAGGAACGCTTGCCTGGTAGAACGAGGCCGAGAGCGAGAAAAACGAACGAATAGAGACGCCACAGTAATCGATACAGAAACACGTGTTTACCCGCTCCTGATCAAGTCTCGATAAATAGGCGGACGGATAACTCGGTTTCGAGAATGGCTTGTCAGGCTCCCGGTAAACAGCTAGATCGATGCAATCTATATCCACAAGCGCGGGGCCGCTAGTGTGCCAGGTAGAAGTAACCCACTTTGTTGTTCGGGTTGGTGCCAAACCACATCCGCCCTTGAGAGTCGCGGAAAAACTCCCGCATCGAAAGCTCCGACTGAGGAAACGGATACTCGGTCACATGCCCTGTCTTTGGGTCGAAACGTCCTATAACATCCATGTGGTGCGAGTCGTACCAAATATAACCTTCCGAATCGATGCCGAGCGCATACGGAGTTGGATCCGGACCGGGTAATGGATATTCCTTGAAGGTTTCAGTCTTGGGGTCGAACCTTCCCATTTTCCCTGCATTGAACTCGCCAAACCAAATCATGCCATCGGCAGCTATTTCAAGCCGTCGAGGAAACGAGTTTGGCGTAGGCGGGGTCCACGTCGTTACCTTCATCGTCTTACCATCCACTTTGCCAATTTCATGTAAAGGAGCCCGGCTTGTGAACCACACATCGCCGTTCTTGTCCGGTTTCACGTCATACGCATGTTTAATTTCCTCGAACCGCGTAAACTTTTTTGTTTCGGGATCGAATTTCGTCAGCGGAACACCGCTGGTCCACACATTTCCGCTCGGGTCCAGCCGCACCGTGTGTTTCTCTCCGCCTTCTCCAATCCCTTCTTTCCCCGGCTCGTACTGATCCTGGTATTCCGTAATTTTCTGTGTGTTCGGATCCCATCGGCCTAGTTTGTTTGAGCCCTGCTCGGCAAGCCAAACGGACCCATCCGGAGCTGGAACAGCTGAATGAATAGCAGCTGTTCCAATATTCGGAACAGAATAATCCTGCATTTCCCCGGTCTTCGGATCGAGGCGGGTGATCTTGTTCGCTACTCCAAAGTTCGGGATCCAGAAAAAACCGTTTTTATCGGGTGCTGCGCTGAACGGCATGCGGCTTGGCCCCGGCATGTCATACTCCACATACACAATATTCAGCGCGTCACTGCTGAATGGCCGCACCGTGTCCTTATAGTGCGGCACGTCCTCGGGAGATTTAGGCAATACCGAGTCAGGGCCGAACAAACTCGTGAGGTAGGAAGCTATGCCATCGGCGTCCTGGTCCGTCAAGCGAGGCAGGTTGTAGTGCATCGCCGTCCGCATGTATTCAACCCGGTCTCTCCAGCCATCTGCATCGCGAGTCACCGAAGCCATGCGGGTTTGAAATTCATGGCAAATCATGCAGTTCGCCTGTAGCAGTTGTTTTCCCTTTCCCGCAGGCCACAGTTGCAATGCTTGATAGAGAGAGATTTCGCTCCAGCGGACCGTTCCCTTCTGCAAAGCGAAATCGATCGACGTATGCTGGTCCGCCGCCAGATTCACGCCCGTCCGGGGATCGGTGCGGAAACCGATGGCGCGAATCTGCATGCGATATTCACCGGCGGGCAGATTCTCGATCCGATACTGTCCATCGCTACCCGAAAGCACGTTGACAGTGATCCGCGTTTTCGTGTTCTGGGCCTCGACAAACGCACCTTGGAACGGCGCGCCATCGACGCCTTTTACCGTTCCGGTGATCGTCGCTCCGTATGACGCGACTCCGAAGCAAATCACGCAGCACGCAAGCAAAGCAAGCTTCGTTCTTAGCATCATGACAACTCCCATTCACACAGTCTGCATTCGCAAACCGCTAATTCTTCTACCGGGGCACTTTGACATAGTCGCGAGTGATGTCGGCGAGCGTGTGCGTGCCGCAATTACCCATCGCCAGTTTCAGTTCGCCCTGCATGATTTCCAGCACGCGTTCCACTCCCGCCTGCCCAAACGCTCCCAGTCCCCACAACATGGGACGACCGATTCCCACCGCCGTGGCGCCCAGCGCCAGAGCTTTGAAAACATCTGTGCCCCGTCGAAAGCCGCTGTCCACAAACACCGGGATGCGGCCCTTCACTTCGGCGACCACATCGGGAAGCGCCTCGATCGTCGCCCGCAGCGTCTCCATGAACCGCCCGCCGTGGTTGGAAACGACGATCCCATCGACACCATGCTCCAGGCACAGTCGCGCATCTTCCGGGGTGGTCAAACCCTTAATCAAAAATTTGCCCTTCCAGAATTTCCGGATGCGGTCGACGTAGTCCCAGTCCATCGCAGCGCTCACGATGCTGACGCCCTTCATGTCGATGCCTTCGTGCATCGGATGCTCCAGGCGAATCACGTCCCTGCCAACGACCTTGTGGCAACCGACGCATTCGTGCAGATCTTTCGGAAGCACGCGAAGGAAGGTTTCATTGTGGCCGCCTCCATCGACGGTGAGAGCGATCACCGTGCATCCCGAAGCCTCCACGCGCCGCAGAATTTTTTCACACGCGTCCCAGCTGCTCGGAGCGTAAAGCTGATACCAGACTGGACGGCCGAGCGCCGCATTCACGTCTTCCACGCCGGTGGAAGTCGAAGTGGAAAGGAATTGCAGAGTGCCGCGCGCCTTCGCTGCCCGCGCCACGGCGATCTCGCCGTCAGGATGAATCGATTTCTGGCTGCCGGTCGGACACGTGAAGATCGGGCTGTCGTAGGCGGTGCCGAACAGATTGATGCGCATGTCCACTTTCGTGGCGTCGCGCAATCGCCGCGGGCGCAACTCGATGTGCTGGAACCCCTCGCGATTGACGCGGATGGTAGCGTCGTCATCGGCGCCCCCCGCCATGTGCGCCCAATGACTGGGTCGGACAATCCGGCGCGCAGCCTCTTCGAATTCGAACACATTCAAGGCGTCGGCAGGACTCGCAATGACCTGTGAAGCAGGCGAAATATCTTGGGCAGAAGCACTCTGACTGAGGAAGGCCGCGACTCCGCCGAGAGAGGCAACATACGGACTTGCCGCCAAGAACTTCAGGAAGTCACGGCGTGCGGACTGGTTTGCCATCTTGGAGCGGCATTGTAGCGCCGCCTGGGATTTCCCACCAGAGGCGACCGCTGCTCCGAGTGAGGATCGACTGGCGCGAGAAGAAGCGGAAAATGATCGAATTCGTGAACGCGAAAATGATGGAGATCGCTCGCGCCCTTAGGATGGAGAGTTTTTCTGCTCTTTTCAGGTGGGCCGGTATCCTGGAAAATGCCTTCTCAAGACTTGGCCGGAGGCACCCCTCTGTCATCACAGTTCGAACAGTCCCACCTGTGTGGGGCCCCGCGCTTATGCCTTGTTTACACGCCCCTTTGTACGATCAATGGTGGTTTGATGCGAGAAAGTCATCAACCAGCGTAGATTCTGCGCGATGAACGACATGAGGTCCAGGCGTGAGCTTGACTGCGGCGGATGATCCAGGACAAATAAGCAACGTCGAATGGCATGCCGTGGTCAAAAAAGATCGTCAGTATGACGGCAAATTCGTATACGCAGCCGTTACGACTGGAATCTATTGCCGCCCTTCATGCCCTGCGCGTAATCCTCATCGTCGCAATACCCTGATCTTCTTGACTACAGCGGAGGCTGAGCGACGGGGATACGTGTCCTGCCTTCGTTGCCATCCCAATTCACTTACGCCCGCTGAGAAAAGCATCAAGACCGCCCTCGATTATATTGAAGCGAATTTGGACCGAACGATTACGCTCAACACGCTATCGCAGGTGACGGGTCTTAGCCCGCATCACTTGCAAGGGACCTTCAAACGAATGATCGGCGTGTCCCCAAGAGCCTTTTGTGATGCTCGGCGCATCGCTCATTTCAAACAGTGCCTGCGGGCCGGCCAATCTATAAGCCACGCATGTTACGAAGTCGGCTACGGTTCAAGCCGAGCACTCTATGCAAAGACGAGAAAAGGCCTGGGAATGACTCCAGCCGCCTACCGAAACGGCAGTAAGGGGATCCACATTTGTTACGCGATAACCCAGTCGGCATTGGGTAGCGCACTTGTGGCCAGCACCGAGCAGGGCGTATGTACCGTTCTGTTAGGTGACGAAGAAGCTGTTCTCATTCGTGAATTGCGTGAGGAATTTCCGGCCGCCGTACTTCAACGGGAATCCTCCGCGAATTGGAACGCTGTGCAATCCTGCCAGGCACAAGACCCATTGTTGTCGAAGTTTCCCTTGAGCCTGCAAAGTCGAGTATTTCTGGCTAGACTTTGGAACCACCTTCAGCAAGTTTGATTCTTGCAGATTGGCCCACCTCTTCCGCAAATTCAAAAGTTTGGGCGGTACAAACGGATAGATCGCGAAGAAGTGCGTCTGTAAATTATTGCGTGGAACATGACGACGAGGAGATGAATCCACAATGATGCCTGTCTGCACTTTTTCGGCGAAGGTTTCGAAAGCCATCCTGGCCGCGATTCTTTTATTCATTTTGGTTCCTGTCTGCGGGGCTCAGGACCAGTCTCAGAATTCACCTGCCAGCAGCACGGATGAATCAGGGACGAGCACGGACCTGTTTGTCATGATAGGGTCTGATTTTGTCAGGCCCGGACTCGCACCGAAGGCGAACTACAACATTGGAATCGGTCACACGTTTGGCTTCCTGAAAAAAGATCCGATCGGGGATGAGCTCACATTCGCCTACACCTATGAAGATGGCGGCTCGGGTTTTTGGCATTCCCAGTTTGGCTCGCATACGGAGAGCTTTGGGGTTATGAAGAACTTCGGACTCCCAAAGATAAAACGGGTTAGCGGCTACACATGGATCCAAGGAGGGATCAGCAGTTTCACCGGGAACGCCCATGTCGAAAATCACTTTTACAATGGGGAATCTCTAGGCGCTGTCATTCACTTCAACGATCACAATTCCATTTGGGTTCAAGAGACCTTCAACAAAATCGTATCAGCGCCTTGGTATACGACCACCAGCATCGGGTACACCAGAAGTTGGTAGAGATCCGGCTGTGGGTACTGAAGAACATCGAAGTCAGCGTAGAGTCGGCCGCAAGACAGGATTCCGCCTGACCTGGAACTGACCCACCACACTTTCTTGGCCTCTCCCGGAAGCGACTCGTTCCTGTGCTAGAATTCTTAACTTCAATCCCAATCAGGATAGACCGATGAAAATCAGCCGGGAAGACGTGTTGAAAGTAGCGACGCTGGCGAATCTGGAATTAACAGACGCCGAAGTCGAAAAATATCGCGGGCAGCTCGACGACATTCTGAATTACATCGACAAGCTGAATGAGCTCGACACTTCGAATGTCGAGCCGATGACGCAGGTGTTTGCCGCTTCGCCGGAAGATTCCGCGCTGCGCGAAGACGTCGTCGTCCGGTCGGAAGTGATTACGGAAGTGCTCGCAGGGGCGCCCGACCCTGCTCCAATGTATTTCCGCGTGCCCCGGGTGATCGAAAAGTGAGCGCCGCGACGCCATGGACCGTCTCGACCGTTCGCGCGGCCCTCGATTCGAAGAAAATCTCCGCGCGCGAACTGGTGAAGGAATTTTACGCGCGCATCGAAAAGCGCAATCCCGAACTCAATATTTTCCTCGCGCTTTCTCCCGAACGCGCCTACGCACAAGCTGACAAGATCGACGCCGCTATCGCCGCCGGTGACGCGCTGCCTCCGCTGGCCGGCGTGCCGCTGGCTGTAAAGGATGTAATCAGCACACGCGGCATTCCCACCACGTGCGGGTCGCGCATCCTGGAGGGCTACAAGCCCGCCTATGACGCTACGGTCGTTACGCGCCTGGAGCACAATGGCGCAATCGTCCTCGGCAAGACAAACTGCGATGAGTTTGCCATGGGCAGTTCGAATGAAAACTCCGCCTACGGCCCGGTGCGCAATCCGGTCGCCACCGACCGCGTTCCCGGCGGCTCCAGCGGCGGCGCAGCAGCCGCGATTGCTGCGGATTTGGCCGTCATCTCGCTCGGGACGGATACCGGCGGCTCGATCCGCCAGCCCGGCTCATTCTGCGGCGTTCCGGCGCTGAATCCCAGCTACGGACGTGTTTCCCGCTACGGCCTGATTGCTTACGCGTCCTCCCTCGATCGCATTGGCCCGTTCGCGCATAACATTCGCGATGCTGCAGCAGTGATGTCCGCAATGGCCGGCAAAGATCCCATGGATTCGACATCCGCGTCCGTGCCGGCGCCCAATTACGACCATGCCCTGCGCGGCTCGCTCGAAGGATTGCGCATCGGAATTCCCGAAGATTATTTCGGCGAGGGCATCGACCGGGAAGTTCGCCAAAAGGTGGAAGCCGGAATTCATCTACTCGAAAAACTGGGCTGCAAACGCGTGTCGATTCGAATGCCGCATACCGACTACGCCATCGCCACCTATTACATCATCGCCACCGCCGAGGCCAGTTCGAACCTGGCCCGATACGATGGCGTCCGCTACGGCCCGCGCGTTTCCGGCTCGACCCTGATCGAGATGTATCAGAAGACTCGCGGCCACGGCTTCGGCCCGGAAGTGAAGCAGCGGATCATATTGGGCACATACGTTTTATCGGCGGGCTATTACGACGCTTATTACTTGAAGGGGCAGAAAGTTCGCGCCCTGATTGCGAAAGATTTTCGCAGCGCGTTCGAACAAGTGGACGCCATTATTACGCCGACCTCCCCGGTTCCCCCTTTCAAGTTGGGCGAGCGCACGTCAAACCCGCTACAGATGTATCTCGCTGATATTTATACTGTTACCGGATCCCTCGCGGGCGTGCCCGGAATCTCGGTCCCCTGTGGCAAAACCAAGGAAGGCTTGCCCGTCGGACTGCAAATCTACGGCGCGGCCTATGCCGAAGATCGCGTGCTGCAAATCGCTCATGCGTTCGAACAGGCCGGCGGAGCGGAGTTGTAAGCCGCCAATGCCAGACCTTGGGCCTCTGCTGGAAAAACTTCGTCGCACCAGAGCGAAATTCGAATCCGCCGTTCGCCAAGTCCCCGAAAAGCACTGGCGGACGCCTCCCCGCGAGGGAGCCTGGTCCGCCGCCGAAATTGTCGCCCACGTCACGATGGTCGAAACACTGATGACGGGGGCGGCTTCGAAAATCACGCGCAAGCCTCCCGTCGCTGTGCCTATTTTGAAGCGCGTTCATGTCCCCGTGGCATTGGTCGCGTGGCGAGGACGGCGTGTCGAAACACCGATTCCGCTCGATACATTGCTGCTGGATGACCGGGAAGTAATGCTGTCCCGTCTGGCCGAACAGCGATTGCACACGGTTGCCTTCCTCGAATCCGGTCGTGACACCAATTTCCGGAATTACCGCATTCAGCATCCAATCCTGGGCAGCCTGCACTATTACGATTGGTTTCGCACCCTCGCGGCGCATGATGCCCGGCACACGAAGCAGGTGCGTGAGATCATTAAAATGCACAAAATTTGTTAGCAACAGAACAAAAAACGACACAATTTTTCATATTTTTCCGGAACGCGATCCGATCCAAACTCCGCGAGATGCGCTGCCTACGAGATTAAACCCTTTCGATCCATGAATTTGCAGATTCACACTGGTATTAAAGTACGGCCTCGATGAAACGGAAGGACTATTGCTCGTTCATTCTTGGACTTTATATCATGGTGGTGGAATAAACATGGTCACCGTCAAATCGAGTCAAAAACAGTTCACCGATGACGAGATCTCCCGGCTCACGGGAATTTGCTTGGAACATTTGCACAACTTCGCCCGCAGCAAGCATCTGGGCACCATCGTGAAAGCCGCGGAGAGTGCCGGAGAGCAGGCCGAGCGCTTGCTGTTCACCAATTCCGAGCTGATGATCCTGGCAGTCCTCATTCCCCGCTGCCATCACTAAGTTTTTTCACACGCCCATTTTCTTGAGTTCGTACGACTCCCTCCAACCTTTTGCCCCAATCGAAATTCCATTTTGAAGTCCGCCAAACTCACCGTATGATCGAACCAACGCCAATGGAATCGTCCAGCAGCGCTCCACCGAGACGGTAACGGCTCATTTCCTGAGCGCGTCTTAAATGGAGGTACAGCCTTTGCTACCAAAGGAATTGCACGACGCGCGGAGGGGAGCCCTAATGAGATTTCGTTACTTTGGGTCGATTTTTACTTTGCTTGCAGCCCTATTCTTATCGCCATTTCTCCATGCGCAGACGCAGAGCGCTCCAAAGAACCTGAAGCCCGGCGCAGCGGCTGACCAGCCATTCGATGCCCGCGATCTTTATGGCGATTGGCGTGGTGACGATCCGCGACCCGGCAGGCACAATGCGGATTCGGTCGATCAGAAAATTCCGGAACCGCCTCTAACGGAGTGGGCGAAGCAGCATCTGCTCTATAAATCGATTTCGCACGATCCTTTGGCCGGAACGCACATCCCCGGCTGGGACAGTCCGGGCCACGAGTGCCCGAACAATCAGGACCCCTGCTTCTCCGCCGATCAGTACGGTGTGAAGGCCAATGACCCCGATGGGGAATATCCCGCCAAAGATTGCGAACCGCTGTCCACACCGGCGATGTACGACTATCCGCACCTGGGCACCATGGAGCTGATGCTCACGCGCGAGGGAGACCGGGTTTTTCAGCTTTTCGAATATCACCGCGAGTGGCGCACGTTCTGGATGAATCGAGAACACCCCAAGGATCTCGATCCCACTTATGAGGGAGACTCGACGGCCCACTGGGAAGGCAACGAGCTGGTGGTGGATACAATCGGCTACAACGACAAAACCATGCTCACCCAGAATGTCGGCCACTCCAAGAGCGACGCGTTTCATCTGGTGGAGCGCTTTCACCTAGTGGACAAGAACAACTTGCGGATCGATATGACCTGGTACGATCCAAAAGCGTGGGGAGATAAATCCTGGCCGGGATTTCATAAGTATTATCACCGGGTTCCCAAAGGCGATTTTATCGAGTTCATCTGCAGCCCTCGGGAATACGCGTCGTATGACAAGGTGTTGACGGAGCCGATGGAAAAGGAAAAAGCGGCCAAGGGCAAGTAGGCTGAGCAGAAGACCTATCTCATCGACGCGGCATCCTAGATTTAGGGCAATCCCTATGCGACGAAAAACCACAATAATACCGGCAGCTCTCATCGGGTTGCTGGTTGTGGCATTTTTGTTACCAGCTCCGCCAATTTGGAGCCTTCCACAAAGTACGCAAGACTCCGATTCGAAACCCAAAGACCAAATAGCGATTCGCACTCCGCTGCCCAAAGGAAAAAAACTGGTCCTAACCGACGGCAGCTTCCAGCTGGCACGCGAATATTCTGTGGAGGGCGACCGCGTCCGCTATTGGAGCATCGAGCGCTCGGACTGGGAGGAAATCCCAACGTCGCTGGTCGATTGGGACGCGACGCACAAAGCCGAAGCCGAGCAAGCACGCGAAGCGGCAGCCCTAAAAGCGAAAATGCGCGCGACCGACATTATGGAACGCACCAAGGACATCGATGTGGATCGCAGCCTGGAAATCAAACCGGGGGTGTTTTTGCCTGACGCAGTGGGATTCTATTCGCTCGACGATCGGTTGATTTATGAAATGAAGCAGAGTGTGGCCGTCGCCAAGCGGTCGACGGGCCGTGAAGTGGAAAAGATAATGAGCGGCGTGCCGTTGATTCCCAGCAAGCAGACCCTCGAAATCCCCGACGAACATGCGGCGTTGCGCCTCAACTCAGCGGAGCCTGAATTCTTCATGCGTCCGGCCGATGACCGCACACCGCGTTTCAAGCTTCTTCACGCCCAAATAAGGAGCGGCCACCGCGTGCTCGACAACGTCACCATCCACTTCACCGGCGAAGAAACCCACAAGACCACAGACATCGAAGTGCAGACCTGGACGCCCGCCCGCGGCGTCTTCCGCTATACGGTCAATAAACCACTCGAACCCGGCGAATACGCCTTCGTCGAAATGACCAGCGAAGGGATCAACGGCTACGTCTGGGATTTTGGGATTGACACGCCGAAGGCAAAATTGAAGAAGTAGCGTCCGGAATACACTTTCAACCCGCGCAACTTAGGAAGAACTCTTCTTCGGCTGGAAGACCGCTACGGGAACAAACGATTCATTGAGCAGGGAAAGCAAATCGGCAATGCGGAAGGGTTTCTGAAGAAAGAGGCTGTGCTGGCGGCCAACTTGTTCGCTGATAGCGGTATCGACCAGATCGCCAGTCATGAAAATGAAAGGGGGGTGCGCGATGGAACGGATTGCCAACTCCGCACAAATGCGATCGCGAAGTTCGAATCCGGATATGACAGTCCCTGCATCGGATTCCAAATTGATGTCACACAAGATCGCGTCGTAGCGCCGTCTGGAGGTAAACTCCAGAGCCTCCTCGAAGGAGGCAGCGGGATCCACCGAGAAACCCCGACCACCCAGGCTTTCCGCAACCAGTTCCCGGATACCTTCCTCGTCATCCACAACCAGGATACGCTTTCCATCCGGAGCGGACGCCACAGTCGGGGAAACCTCCGCGATGCTTTGTGGTGCGGATTCCGGCCCGGCAATCAAGACTGCCTGCGTACAGACCGGCAACGATACCGTGAAGACCGAACCGCCGTCGGGCAACGGCTGCGCGGATATGTCGCCATTGTGTTCGCGTACGATCGCCATGCAGATGCTAAGCCCGAGTCCGGTGCCGCGTCCAGGTCGCTTGGTTGTATAGAACGGATCGAAAATTCGCGACAAAGCCTCACGGCGAATCCCGACGCCGTCGTCCTGAAATGTAACCAGCACGCGCTCACCGACTACACCGAGGCGAATCCGCAGTGTGCCATGCTCGCGTATCTCGCGGATAGCCTGTTCCGCATTGACGATTAGATTCAGGAAGACCTGCGTCAACTGGTTGGAATCGCCAAGCACGGTGGGCAGGTCCTGGCGCGCAACCAGATCGACTTGAACGTGGTTGGACCGCAGCGAGTGTTCGTGGAGCTGGATCGTCCGCTGAAGCAAGTCCGGCAGGTGAAGCAGGGAATTCCGCGGCGTCGTGGGGCGCGAAAAGACGAGCAGGCTTTCAACGATATGCGCGGCGCGGCGGGCCTGGCGGTGCGCCAGATCGAGTTGACGGCGCGAATTCTCGTCTTCTGTCTTATCGCGCACCATTTCCGTGACGCCCAGGATGGCCGTCAACGGGTTATTCAATTCGTGCGCGACTCCGGCAATCATCTGCCCCATTGCCGCCAAGCGCTCGGACTGGATCAACTGTTGCTGGAGCCGCTGTCGCTCAGTGATGTCACGGGCGGAGGCGATGACTCCGATCGTGCGGCCGGTTTCATCCTGGAGAGGCCGGGCGGAGGCGCGGAAGACGCGCCACTGGCCGTTTTTGTGCTGCGTGCGATATTCCAGCGAACCATTCGAACGCCGTCCGGACATCAAGTCGTCGAACAGTTCCTGCATCGCGACGCGATCCTGAGGATCGGTACCGCGGCCCAGTTTCTTTCCGATCAACTCCTCCGGCTGGTAACCGAGCGCGTCAAAAATCTGCGGGCTCGCGAAGGTGTATCGGCCCTCGGAATCGAGCGAAACGATCAGGTCGGGAAAACTATCCATGAGCCGGCGCGCAAACTCCTGCTGGCGATGCAAGGAGCGTTCCACTTCCCGCTGTTCGGTAACGTCGACAAAGGTTCCTTGGTACCGCACTAATCTTCCGGCAGGGTCGCGGACAGCTGCGGTCGTGTGCAACGCAATTACTTCGCGCTCATTCTGCTTGTGTTTTAAGGTGATCTCGCGGGCGCGGAGGAATCCGAACTCGTTCAGGCTGTTGCGCTCGGTCACGCGGTCCGGCACGTTCCGGTAGAGCGAAGAAAGCTCCAACTGAAGTATTTCATCCTTGCCTGCGAATCCCAGCATGTGCGCCAGGGCCGGGTTCGCCTCGATGATGCGGTCGTCCGCTGAAGCCACATAAACGCCTTCACGCAACGTTTCGAACAACTCTGTAAAGCGCGTTTCATTTTCGCGTTCGCGGGTAATATCGCGCGCAAAGCCGCTGATGCCATGCACCACGCCTTCGTGAACAATGGCGTGAAGAACGCAGTCGAAATAGTGCGTCGTCCCGCGGTGCTTCAGTTTCGCCCGGACGACTCCGTTCCATCGGCGTAGTGCCAGAAAGCTCGCCATCATTTCCGCAGTGACGCTGCGGTCGCTATAATCGAGAAATTCTAGGAACTCATCCATCGGGCGGCCAATCACGTCGGGAAACGAACGGTTCAGCAGGTCTGCAAAGCTGCGATTGACGGTAACAATCCTGCCATCGAGGGTGACGGAGAACAACACGTCCTCAAAGGTATCGATCAGGTCACGGTATCCCTGTTGGGATTTGGAAATCAGGGAAAAAAGATGGTCAAGCTGGTCGTCCTTTTTACTCGTGTCTTCGCTGTTTGCGCGATGCTCAATCCCGTGGACCAGCCCCCGCAATTCGGAAATTTCGTTGGTCTTGCTCCATGCGTAGGCAACGAAAAGCGTTACCAGAATGACCAGCCCCACCGGCAACGCCTCCATGTTACGGGGCATGGAGCGAATCTGGTCCCACGAGGTGACTGCGAAACCCACCGCCAGAACGCAAAGCAGCAGCAATGCCAATCGCCAAACGCCTCGTTCCCGGCGAGTCAGCCGGTCACGATCCAGCTTGAGCGCGGGCGATTCTGCCGACTCTCCAGCGCGTGGCGTGGAAATTTTGGTCATCGGTATTGTTTGGAAGGCGCTCCCTTTGGGCGAGGGACCTGGGAGACTACCTTGCCAAAGAATTATGGGGGTAGTCGCGCGACGGAGCAACGCAGGCGGCATGGTCGGATAGCCAAGTTGCTAACAGGGGGTGGTGAGGGGAGATTTTAGTAGGACTGGCTGCAGTCTGCCCTACTATGAAATGGGCGGCCCAAACCTCGGGCCGCCCATTGGTTTCGCTTGAATTGTGAACTTCCAGCTAATCTGAACCCTCCGCCATGGCGTCGGCATCCTTGCGCAGGAAGTCGAGCGCTGCGGCTTCCTCTGCCGAAAGTTCCGGCGGGGGAAGGATGGCTTCCGGTTCCGGCATTGGAGGCACTTCGGTCAGGAGCTCGATGTTGCGGTAGCGCTCGAGCCCTGTGCCCGCCGGGATCAGGCGGCCCATGATTACGTTTTCCTTCAGGCCGCGCAGGTAATCGACCTTGCCGGCAACGGCGGCTTCGGTGAGGACGCGTGTGGTCTCCTGGAAGCTGGCTGCCGAGATGAACGAATCGGTGGAGAGCGACGCCTTGGTGATACCGAGCAGCAACGGGCGCCCTGTAGCGGGGCGGCCACCTTCGGCGATCGCGCGGTCGTTCTCTTCGCGGAAGCGGAATTTGTCCACCTGCTCTTCGAGCAGGAAGGCGGTGTCTCCCACGTCCTCGACCTTCACCCAGCGCATCATCTGGCGAACGATGGTTTCGATGTGCTTGTCGTTGATGTTGACTCCCTGCAGGCGGTAAACCTCCTGAATCGAATTGACCAGGTAGGCTTGCGTATACTTTTCGCCGAGAACGGCCAGCAAGTCGTGCGGGTTCAGCGGACCGTCGATCAACGGCTCGCCGGCCTTGACGTGTTCGCCTTCCTGCACATTGATGTGCACGCCGCGGATGATGGAGTATTCCTTCTGCGTGCGGCCGTCTTCGCTTTCGACGTAAATCTTGCGCAGGCCCTTGCTGATTTCGCCGTATTTCACCACGCCGTCAATCTCGCTGATGACCGCCGGGTCGCGGGGCTTGCGGGTTTCGAACAGCTCGACGACGCGCGGGAGACCTCCGGTGATGTCCTTGGTCTTGGTGGTCTCACGCGGGATCTTCGCGAGCACGTCGCCTGGCTGCACTTCATCGCCATCCTGCACCATCAAGTGTGCACGGGACGGCATCAGGTATTTCTTACGTGTGCGTCCGGCCGAATCGCGGACAAGGATTGTCGGCGCATGCTTTTCATCGCCCGGTGGCAGCGTAACGACAAGCTGCGAAAGTCCGGTGACTTCGTCAACCTGTTCCTCGATCGTGATGCCGGGCTGGAGATCCTTGAACTGAATCGTTCCTCCGGCTTCGGTGAGAATCGAAAACGTATACGGGTCCCACTCGGCCAGGAGTTCGCCATGCTTGACCGGCTGGTTTTCTTCGACACGAAGGCGCGCACCATAGACCACGTGGTAGCGTTCCTTTTCGCGTCCCTTTTCATCCACGATGGCGATCAAGCCGCTGCGGTTCATGGAGATTAAATCTTTTCCGCGACCACGGACAACGTTGAGATCGACGAAGCGCACAAAACCGCTGTTGCGCGATTCGAGCTTAGACTGCTCGGTGACGCGCGTCGCCGTTCCTCCGATGTGGAACGTGCGCATGGTGAGCTGCGTGCCCGGCTCGCCGATGGACTGCGCGGCAATGACGCCGACCGCTTCGCCCATCTCGACCGTGCGGCCGGTGGCCAGGTTGCGTCCGTAGCAACGGGCGCAGGCCCCGCGGCGGCACTCGCAGGTGAGGACCGAGCGAATTTTCACGCGCTCAATTCCCGCGGCCTGGATGGAGTTGGCCAGCTCCTCGCTGATTTCCTGATTGACTTCGACGATCACGTTGCCTTCGTAGTCTTTGATCTTGTCGAGCGAAACGCGGCCCACGACGCGGTCGCGCAGCGGCTCGACTTCGACGCCGGCTTCGGTAATCGGTTCGACGTAAATGCCGTCGGCGGTGCCGCAATCGATTTCGCTGATGATCACGTCCTGCGCGACGTCCACCAGGCGTCGCGTGAGGTAACCGGAATCGGCGGTCTTGAGCGCGGTGTCGGCGAGGCCTTTACGTGCGCCGTGCGTGGAGATGAAGTATTGCAGCACGGTAAGGCCTTCGCGGAAGTTGGAAGTGATCGGCGTCTCGATGACTTCGCCCGAGGGCTTGGCCATCAGACCGCGCATTCCGGAAAGCTGGCGGATTTGCTGCTTCGAACCGCGCGCGCCGGAATCGGCCATGACGTAGATCGGGTTGATGACGCCTTCCTTGTCCTGATTTTCGAGCGCTTTGAACATCTGCTCGGCGACTTTTTCGGTGATGTCGCTCCAGATGGCGATGACTTTGTTGTAGCGCTCGCCGTTGGTGATGGCGCCGTCCAGGTATTGCTGCTGCACCTTGACGACTTCCTTTTCGGTGTTATCGACCAGCGAAAACTTGTCTCCGGGGATCAACATGTCGTCGATGCCTATGGAGATGCCGGACTTGGTGGCGTACAGGAAGCCTAGTTCTTTCAGCTCGTCAAGCATCTGCACGGTGCGCTTGAGGCCGAAACGCAGGTAGCAGTAATAGCAGAGCTGCTGGACGCCCTTTTTCTTGATCAAGCCGTTGATGAAGGGCATTTCCTTCGGCAGGTGATCGTTGAAGATCACGCGGCCAACCGTCGTGTTGATGAACTGGCGCTTCATCATGACGGGCGCGGCGTGCGGCACGTCCTGATCGTCGTATGCGGCGGCGAGATCGATCACTTCACCGTCGTAACGGAGACGAATTGGCGTAAGCAGTTCAACTTCCTGAGATTCGAGCGCGAGGACCACTTCTTCGGTCAATCCGAAGGCGCGGCCTTCGCCCTTGGCGCCGGGCTTGGACTTGGTCAGGTAGTAGATGCCGAGAACCATGTCCTGCGTCGGCACGGCGAGCGGCAAGCCGTTGGCCGGGGACAGAATGTTGTTGGAGGAAAGCATCAACACTGAAGCTTCGACTTGCGCTTCGGGCGACAGCGGAATGTGCACGGCCATCTGGTCGCCGTCGAAATCGGCGTTAAACGCGGTGCAGACCAGCGGGTGAATTCGAATGGCCTTGCCTTCGACCAGCGTCGGTTCGAACGCCTGGATGCCGAGGCGGTGAAGCGTGGGCGCGCGGTTGAGCAGCACCGGATGCTCGCGAATCACCTCTTCGAGGATGTCCCAGACGACCGGGTCCTGCTGCTCGACCATTTCCTTGGCTTGTTTGATGGTGGTGCAGTGTCCCTGGGCCTCGAGGCGATGGTAGATGAAGGGCTTGAACAGCTCGAGCGCCATCTTCTTCGGCAAGCCGCACTGGTGCAGCTTGAGTTCGGGGCCGACGACGATGACCGAGCGTCCCGAATAGTCCACGCGCTTGCCGAGCAGGTTCTGGCGGAAGCGGCCCTGCTTGCCCTTGAGGGTGTCGGAGAGCGACTTCAACGGGCGGTTATTGGTGCCGCGCAGAACGCGTCCGCGGCGGCCGTTGTCGAATAGCGCGTCCACGGCTTCCTGGAGCATGCGCTTTTCGTTTCGAACGATCACATCCGGCGCGTGAAGCTCCATCAGCTTCTTCAGTCGGTTGTTGCGGTTGATGACGCGGCGATACAGATCGTTCAAATCGGATGTGGCGAAGCGTCCGCCGTCCAGCGGCACCAGCGGGCGCAACTCGGGCGGCAGGACCGGCAATACGTCCAGAATCATCCACTCGGGCTTGTTGCCGCTCTTGCGGAACGACTCGAGAACTTTCAGGCGCTTGGCGTACTTGATGCGCTTCTGCAGGCTGGGGTCGGAACGCATCTTGTCGCGCATCTCTTCGGAGAGCTTTTCGACTTCGACGCGCTTCAGGAGTTCCTTGATGGCTTCCGCGCCCATTTGCGCGCGGAATTGGCCGGGGAAATCCTTCTGGAGTTCGCGATATTTATCCTCGGGGAGCATCTCGCGTTCCTTGATGCCCGGCACATCGCCGGTGTCGATGACGATGTATCCTTCGAAGTACAGAATGCGCTCGAGGTCGCGCATGGAGATGTCCAGCAGGTAGCCGATGCGCGAGGGCAGGCCCTTGAAGAACCAGACATGCGAGCAGGGCGAAGCCAGTTCGATATGGCCAAGGCGTTCGCGGCGAACCTTGCTGAGGGTGACTTCGACGCCGCACTTGTCGCAGATGACTCCGCGATGCTTCATGCGCTTGTATTTGCCGCAGAGGCATTCCCAGTCGGTGACGGGGCCGAAAATCTTGGCGCAGAACAGGCCGTCCCGTTCGGGCTTGAAAGTACGGTAGTTAATGGTCTCCGGCTTGGTGACTTCTCCGTGGGACCACGAGCGGATTTTTTCCGGACTGGCAAGACTGATCCGGATGGAATCGAAATCGGCGATTAGACTTGCGCGATCATAAGGGCTGCTTCGATACAAGGTGCGTTCCTCCCGCCCCGGCGGGTTGCGCCGGAGCTACCCCGGATGGCCGGGGGTAAGAAAAGAAGCCTGCAAACTTCACGAAAACGAAACCTCAGCGGCTAAAGCCGCATTTTGTGATCCTTGAATGTCGCGGCTGAAGCCGCGACCCACAAGGAATATCTGCTGTGCCGCTGCTAATCCGCGGCTGCTTTTTCCGCAGGTTTTTGGCGTTTCATTAGTTCCACGTCCAGGCAGAGCGATTGCAACTCGCGGACCAAGACGTTGAACGATTCGGGTACGCCCGGCTCGATGCCGGGTTCGCCCTTGACGATGGCCTCGTAAATTTTTGCGCGGCCGTAAACGTCGTCCGACTTCGAAGTCAGCAACTCCTGCAGGATGTGCGCTGCGCCGTAGGCTTCCAGGGCCCAGACTTCCATTTCTCCGAAGCGCTGGCCGCCGAATTGCGCCTTGCCGCCTAGCGGCTGCTGCGTGATCAGAGAGTACGGACCGATCGAACGAGCGTGAATCTTGTCGTCGACCAAGTGAGAAAGCTTCAGCATGTAGATGTAACCGACGGTAACGTCCTGCGCGAACTCCTCGCCGGTCATACCGTCCCATAGCGTGACTTTTCCGGCGTTCGGCAGTCCAGCCACTTCCAGCAGGTGGCGGATTTCCGTTTCGCGCGCGCCGTCGAATACCGGCGTGGCCATGGGGATGCCTTCACGGAAGCTTTCGGCGTACTCGAGCAGCGTTGCGTCGTCGAGATTCACCAGCGTCTTCCAGATGGCGGTGTCGGTGAAGACTTCGCGGAACCAGCGGCGGATTGCTTCCGCTTTGCCGTTCTGGTTGAGCAGGCGGCCGATGCTGTGGCCCAGTTCCTTCGAAGCCCATCCGAGGTGCGTTTCCAGAATCTGTCCGACGTTCATACGCGAAGGAACGCCGAGCGGGTTGAGAACCATTTCCACGGGAGTTCCGTCGGGCAGATACGGCATGTCCGCTTCTGGAACGATGCGCGCAATCACGCCCTTGTTCCCGTGGCGGCCGGCCATTTTGTCGCCGACCGACAGCTTGCGCTTCATGGCGATGTAGCACTTCACCAGTTTGATGACTCCGGGGGGCAATTCGTCACCTTTGCGGAGCTTATCCTTGCGCTCCTCGGTGATTTTCCGCAGCACGTCGATCTGGCGCGAGGTCATTTCCTCGATCTCGTCGATCTTTTCGATGAGTAGAGGATCCTTGTCGGTGAGCTTCAGGCGCTTCAGGTTGCGGGTCGCGATCTTTTCGATGATGTCGCGGCTCAGAATGGTGCCCTTGGTAATCAGGCGCTTGTTGGTCTTCTCGTCGTGCAGGTCGGCGGTCAGTTCCTTGCCTTCCAGTAGCACGGAGAGCCGCTTCAGGCGCTCGTCGGTGAGAATGCGGATTTCGTCGGAGAGGTTCTTCTCCAGTTTGAAAACCTGGGAAGCCTCGATGGCCTTGTGGCGTTCGTCCTTTTCCGCTCCCTTGCGGCAGAAGATCTTGACGTCCACCACGGTGCCCTCGATGCCCGGAGGGCAGTAGAGAGAAGCGTCGCGCACATCGCCGGCTTTTTCACCGAAGATGGCGCGCAGCAGTTTTTCTTCCGGCGTCAGCGTGGTTTCGCCCTTCGGCGTAACTTTGCCGACCAGGATGTCTCCCGGACGGACCGTTGCGCCGATGCGGATTACGCCGCTCTCATCGAGGTTGCGGAGGAACATCTCGCTGATGTTGGGGATATCGCGCGTGATTTCCTCGGGGCCGAGCTTGGTGTCGCGCGCCTCGATTTCGTATTCCTCGATGTGAATAGAGGTGTAGTAGTCGTCCTTGACCAGCTTTTCGCTGACCAGGATGGCGTCTTCGAAGTTGTAACCGCGCCAGGGAAGGAACGCGACCAGGACGTTTCGTCCCAGGGCCAGTTCACCGCGCTCGGTGCACGGACCGTCGGCCAGCACCTGCCCGTGACGGACACGATCGCCAACGCGGACCAACGGCTTCTGGTTGATGCAGGTATTCTGGTTCGAACGCTTAAATTTAATGAGCTGATAGATGTCAGCGCCGACTTCGCGGGACAGAACGCCCGAGTGGTCTGATTCGACGCGCACGATGATGCGTTCGGAATCGACTTGATCCACGATTCCGTCGCGGCGGCAGATGACCACCGCGCCCGAATCGCGGGCGGTGACGCGTTCCATACCCGTGCCGACCAGCGGAGCTTCTCCGCGGATCAGCGGCACGGCCTGGCGTTGCATGTTCGAACCCATGAGTGCGCGGTTGGCGTCGTCGTTTTCAAGGAACGGAATCAGGCTCGCCGCTACCGATACAAGCTGTTTCGGCGAAACGTCGATGTAGTCCACTTCCTCGCGCGATTTCAGGACGAAGTTTCCGGCCTGCCGGCAGTTCACCAGTTCGGTGGTGATGCGGCTGCGCTCGTCGAGCGAAGCGTTGGCCTGCGCGACGACGTAGCGGTCTTCTTCCCACGCTGAGAGATAGAAGCAATACGGATCGAAGGTGACCTTGCGTTTCTTGAGTTCCTCGTTGACCGCTTCGACCTTGTCGCGCTCGATGATTTCGCCGGCCTTGAATTCGCTTTCTCCGGCGTTCACGATCAGCGCGTAATCGATCACGCGCCCGCCCTTCACCTTGCGGTACGGCGACTCAATGAAGCCGAACTCGTTGATCCGCGCGTAGCAGGAAAGCGAGCTGATCAAGCCGATGTTCGGACCTTCCGGCGTTTCGATCGGGCAGATACGCCCGTAGTGCGTAGGGTGAACGTCGCGAACTTCGAAACCGGCGCGTTCCCGGGACAAACCGCCGGGCCCAAGAGCCGAAAGGCGGCGCTTGTGGGTGATTTCGCTGAGCGGATTAGTCTGGTCCATGAACTGCGACAATTGCGAACTGCCGAAAAATTCGCGGATCGCGGCCATCACCGGCTTGGCGTTGACCAGATCGTGCGGCATGGCGGTGGACATTTCCTGGTACACCGACATCTTTTCCTTGATTGCGCGCTCCATGCGGACCAGGCCGATGCGGAACTGGTTTTCGAGGAGTTCGCCCACCGCGCGGACGCGGCGATTGCCCAGGTGATCGATGTCATCCACCGTGCCGATGTTCTTGCGCAGCTTCAGCAGGTAGCGGATTGACGCGACGAAATCGGCGGCATCGAGCGTGCGCGTGTTCAGCGGCGTCTCAAGACCGAATTTAATGTTGAACTTCAAGCGGCCCACGCGGCTGAAATCGTACTTGCGCGGGTCAAAGAACATGCCGTTGAACAGCGCCGTAGCCGTCTCCAGCGTCGGAGGATCTCCGGGACGGAGCTTGCGATAGATTTCGATCAAAGCTTCGCGCGAGGAACGGATGGCGTCCTTATCCAGCGTGCGGGAAAGCACCACGCCCACATCGTCGCGGTCGGGGAAGAACGTATCCACGCTGGTGATTCCAGCCTCGCCGAGAGCGGCCCAGATTTCAGCGGTCAGGGGCTTGTTCGCCTCGAGCAGGACTTCACCGGTCTGGCGGTTCACCAGATCGCCGACGGTGTATGCGCCTTCGAGATCGGCAACGGAAACGTGCGCCGCGGGAACTTTGGCCTTCACCAGTTCCTTGTAGAGCGCTTCGGTAATGCGCTTGTGAACGCCGACCAGAACTTCCTCGTTCTTGGGGTTCTTGATTTCGTGGGACAGCTTGCGGTCGATCAGGCCTTCGGAAAGGTTCCAGTACAATTCGCCTTCGCGCAGCGTGACGCGCTCGACCTGATAAAACGTGCGCAGAATTTCCTCGTTGGACTTCATGCCCAACGCGCGCAGGAAGATCGAGCCGAGGAACTTGCGCTTGCGGTCGATGCGGACGTACAGAATGTTTTTGGTGTCGTACTCGAACTCGACCCACGATCCGCGGTAGGGAATAATTTTCCCGAGGAAATAGGAGCGGTTGTTGGCCGATTCGTAGAACACGCCGGGAGAGCGGTGCAACTGGCTGACGATCACGCGCTCGGTGCCGTTGATGACAAAGGTGCCGTTTTCGGTCATCAGCGGAATATCGCCGAAGAAAACTTCCTGTTCTTTGATGTCGCGGATATTCTTCGCGCCGGTATCGGGATCTTTATCGTAAATGGTCAGGCGGATGGTGACTTTGAGAGGAGCCGCGTAGGTCATGCCGCGCTCCTGGCACTCGTTCACGTCGTACTTCAGCTGCATTCCGACCGGGTCGCCGCACTTTTCGCAGAATGTGGGTGTGTTCTTGTTGAATGTGCCGCACTTGGTGCAGAGCACGTCGCCGGTCTTATACGGATCGGTGACCACTGAGGCGCCGCAGCTTCGGCAGGTGGCGCGCAGGTGGTGCAGACCCTTCAGGTTGCCGCACTTGCATTCCCAGTTTCCGATCGAATAATCCACGAAATCGAGCTGCGACAGGCCGCGGAAATCCTGAATCGGGAACACGGACGAGAAAACCGACTGCAAGCCGCCATCCTCGCGCTCGGACGGCAACAGGTCCATTTGCAGGAACCGCTGATAGGAATTCTTTTGAACCTCGATCAGGTTCGGGATTTCGATCGAACTGCGGATTTTCGAGAAATCCAGCCGTTCGCGCTCGCGCATACGATGATTGCCATTTTCATTCGCCATACTATGACCTCACGAAGACCGCAGGGTTGGGCCGAGACACCAATAGACGGCAGAATAGACACTGCCGTCCCGGGCCCCGGCGGGACCAAGTAAAGGTTGCAGAATCAGGCGTTGCAAATTGCGTAAGCGGATCCTCAGGGCGCGGCAGCCCGGACTGAACCGGGCCGCCTCGCGCCGAAATTCCAATATTACTTGACTTCGACTTTGGCGCCGACTTCTTCGAACTTCTTCTTAATGCTGGCCGCCTCGTCCTTGTTCACGCCCTCTTTGATCGGTTTTGGCGCGCCGTCGACCAGGTCCTTGGCTTCTTTCAAGCCCAGGCTGGTGATTTCACGCACGGCCTTAATCACGTTGATCTTGTTCGCGCCCACATCGGTGAGAACAACGGAGAATTCCGTCTTCTCTTCCGCCGCAGCCGCGCCGCCACCCGCGCCGCCACCCGCCATCATCACTGGCGCCGCAGCAGCCGCCGAGACGCCGAAGGTCTCTTCCATCTTCTTCACCAGATCGGCTGCCTCAAGAAGCGTTAAGCCCTTGATCTCTTCCAGAATCGATTCCACCTTGTTTGCCATTGCTGTGTCCTCTCCTATTTAGTTGCAATCCTAAGATTTTGGCGGGCTACAGCGGAAGTGGGCTCAAACCAGAGCCCACCAGAACGACGCGCCCAAACCCGTTATTGAGCTGTTTCGACCGGAGCGCTGGACCCCGATCCGAACTTGTTGGCCTTGACCGCCTCATTGACCGTAATGGCCAGGTTGCGGGTAACTGCCGCCATTGCCGAGGCAATTCCGGTTGCCGGCGCGCCGAGCAGAAACATAACCTTGCTGATCAACTCTTCCTTCGACGGCAGCGAAGCCAGTTGCTGAATCTCCGCGATCGAAAGCACTCTTCCTTCGACGATTCCCGCGCGGAACTTAAATGCCGGAACGTCCTTGGCGATTTTCGTCAGCACCTTGGCGAGCGTAACCGGGTCGGTCTCGGTGTAGGAGATCGAATTGGTTCCCGCCAGATTCTTGAGTAGTGGTTCGGAGGAAGTTCCCGAAGCGGCAAGCTCCGCCAGTGTGTTCTTCACAACGCGATAGTGTCCGCCGATTTGCTGCACGGCGCGGCGAAGCTTGTTGTCGTCTTCGACGGTGATGCCCTGAAACGTCGAGAGAATGACGGTGGAAACCTTCGCCAGGTCGCTTTTCAGATTGTCCAGGTCCTGCTGCTTTTCACTGCGCTTTTTCATTTCCGGCTCCGCTTTCTACTATTCGTAAATTCCGTTTTATGCCGCCGCTGCGATGGCCGATTCCACTTCCGCTTCGTCGATCAGAATTCCCGGACCCATCGTGGACGTCAGCGTGACTTTCTTCACGTACTTGCCTTTTGCAGTCGCCGGCTTGGCCTTCAGGATCGCGCCGATCAGGGCGTGCGCGTTGTCTGCAATCTTGGCGGCATCGAAACTGATTTTGCCGATGGGCGAGTGGATGATTCCCTGCTTATCCACGCGGAATTCCACTTTTCCGGCCTTGATCTCATTGATGGCCTGGGCGACATCGAATGTCACCGTGCCGGTCTTCGGATTGGGCATCAATCCACGGGGGCCGAGAACCTTACCGAGGCGGCCTGCCGACCGCATCATGTCCGGCGTGGCGATGACCGCGTCAAAATCGGTCCAGCCTTCCTGAATTTTTTGCACCATGTCTTCGCCGCCGACAAAATCCGCGCCCGCTTCCTGCGCTTCGCGAACTTTTTCGCCGGTCGCAATCACCAGCACGCGCTTGGTCTTTCCAAGGCCGTGCGGGAGGACCACGGTGCCGCGCACCATCTGATCGGAGTGCTTGGGGTCAACGCCCAAATTCACGACCAGCTCGACGGTTTCGTCGAACTTGACGAAATGCGCCTTCTTGATGACTTCCGAGGCTTCGGTCAGCTTGTAAGGACGCAACTCGACCAGCTTGCGCGCCTTGTCTATATTCTTCCCAGGCTTCTTAGCCATTGCTTCTCCTACCCTTCCACTTCAAGGCCCATGTTGCGCGCGGTACCCATCACCGTGCGCACAGCGGAGTCCAGGTTCGTGGTATTCAAGTCCGGCAACTTCGTCTTGGCGATCTCTTCGACCTGTTTGCGCGTCACCTTGCCGACTTTATTGCGGTTCGGCTCCGCCGATCCCTTGACGATTCCGGCTGCGCGCTTCAGCAGCTCGGATGCCGGGGGAGTCTTGGTGATAAAGGTGAACGTGCGGTCGCTGTAGATGGTCACCAACGCCGGAATGATCATGCCATCGGGTTCTTTGGCAGTCTTGGCATTGAATTGCTTTACGAAATCCATGATGTTCACGCCCTGCGGACCGAGAGCGGTGCCGACCGGCGGCGCGGGAGTAGCCTTGCCCGCGGGCAATTGCAGTTTCACGGTTGCTTGTACTTTTTTCGCCATCCGAATTCCCCTGAGTCCCCTGACTCCAGCCCGTTCCGCGCCTTACTACAATTAGGCTGGAACTAGGCGATCTTCTCGACTTGCGCAAAATCCAATTCGACCGGAGTTGAACGGCCGAAAATGGTGACTGAAATTTTCAGCGTGCTGCGGTCGGCGTTCACGTCCTCGACCACGCCGGTAAAGTTGGCAAACGGCCCCTCGGTGATGCGCACCTGCTCGTTGCGCTCGAATACCAGCTTCGGTTTCGGCCGGTCCGCGGAAGTGATCACGCGGTTCAGAATGTTATCGACTTCCACTTCGGAAAGCGGGGTAGGCACTTCGCCTGAGCCGACAAATCCGGTAACGCGCGGCGTATTGCGGACGACGTGCCAGGTGTAGTCGTCCATATTCATTTCCACCATCACGTAGCCGGGATACAGCATTCGCGTGGAGATCAGCTTCTTGCCGCCGCGGACTTCCACGACGTCTTCGGTCGGAATCATCATCCGGCCGATCTTTTCCTGCAAGCCGAACGCCGCCACGCGGCTTTCCAGGCTTTCCTTCACCTTCTTCTCAAATCCAGAATAGGTGTGGATGATGTACCACTGCTTGTCCGTTTCCACTTGTTGCCTCAGTGTACTGCCTCAGTGCTGCCCAAAGAATTTGATGGCGCGCTGCACCAGCCAGCTGGCGCCGCTATCCACGCCAAAGAAAAACACGCCGAAAAAGGCTACGGTGACGATTACGACCCCGGTGGTCACAATCACTTCATGCCGCGTCGGCCAGGTGACCTGGCGCATCTCGACGCGAACTTCGTGCAGGAAACCCTGCCATCGGCGGGGATGCTCTGCCAGCCGGGCAAAGAAGCCCAGCATCTCCATCGGTGAGCCGCGACCTTCTGTCTCATCGTTCTTCAATTTTCCCACCTGGGTTGTCGCCATCGTTCTCACCGTCTCCGCCCTTGATCGAACCTGCCCAGCCTGCCATCGACTGCCGAAGTGGCAGGGGAGGAGGGATTCGAACCCCCACTCTCGGTTTTGGAGACCGATGGTCTACCGTTGAACCTACTCCCCTATCTCGATTACTTAACTTCCTTGTGACCCGTGTGTTTGCGGCATGTATTGCAGAATTTCTGCGTTTCCATGCGGTCGGGATGCTTCTTCCGATTCTTGGTGGTCGTGTAGTTTCGGTTTTTGCAATCGTTGCACTGCAATGTAATGATTTCTCGCATAGGATTTCCTCAAATCACTCAATAATTTCGGTTACGGCGCCAGCGCCGACTGTGTGGCCGCCTTCGCGAATCGCGAAGCGCAACCCCTTCTCCAGCGCCACCGGCGTGATCAGGCTGATTTCCGCCGATACGTTGTCGCCCGGCATCACCATTTCCACTCCGGTTGGCAGCTTTACGTCGCCGGTTACGTCCGTGGTGCGGAAGTAAAACTGTGGACGGTACCCTGTGAAGAACGGCGTGTGACGGCCGCCCTCTTCCTTGGTCAATACGTACGCTTCCGCCTTGAACTTGGTGTGCGGCGTGATCGAGCCCGGCTTCGCGAGCACCTGTCCGCGCTCCACTTCTTCTTTTTCCGTGCCGCGCAGCAGCAATCCGACGTTGTCTCCCGCCATGCCTTCGTCCAGCAGCTTGCGGAACATTTCGATGCCGGTCACGATGCGCTTCATCGTCGGACGGAAGCCTACGATCTCAACTTCTTCGCCGACCTTTACTTTGCCGCGCTCCACACGACCGGTAACCACCGTGCCGCGTCCCGAGATCGAGAAAATATCTTCGATCGGCATCGCGAACGGTTTATCCACATCGCGCACGGGCTGCGGAATGTTCTTGTCCACCGCGTCCATCAATTCATCGATCTGCTTTTCCCACTTCTCTTCGCCGTTCAATGCGCCCAACGCCGAGCCGCGCACCACCGGAATCGTGTCGCCCGGGAATTGGTACAGCTTCAGCAGTTCGCGCACTTCCAGTTCGACCAGTTCCAGCAACTCCGGGTCTTCCACCGAGTCGCACTTGTTCATGAACACCACAATCGACGGCACGCCCACCTGCCGCGCCAGCAATATGTGTTCCCGCGTCTGCGGCATCGGCCCATCCGTAGCAGCAACCACCAGAATCGCGCCGTCCATCTGCGCCGCTCCGGTGATCATGTTCTTCACGTAGTCCGCGTGGCCCGGGCAATCGATGTGCGCGTAGTGCCGGTTCGCCGTCTCGTACTCCACGTGCGATACGGCAATCGTAATGCCGCGCTCGCGCTCTTCCGGCGCGTTATCGATCGAATCGAATGCGCGGAACGCAACCTTCGGGTTGTGCTTGCTCAGCACCTTGGTGATCGCCGCCGTCAACGTCGTCTTGCCGTGATCGATGTGCCCGATCGTCCCAATATTCAAGTGCGGCTTATTTCGCTCGAATTTTTCCTTCGACATTTCCTTCAGACCCTCAGTAGTTTTGGGGCTCTAGAAAAAGCCCTCACCCAAAATTTTCAACGCAAACCCATCACAGAGCCTGCGGCCAATCTTTACTTTGGAGCGGGGGACCGGATTTGAACCGGCAACCATCGCCTTGGAAGAGCGAGACTCTACCGTTGAGTTACCCCCGCCCATGCCAACCAACTAGAACTTCCGGCGGGCTGCAAGTACAGCCCGCACCCGAACTTCTGGAGCCTGGGACCGGGATTGAACCGGTGACCTCGTCCTTACCAAGGACGCGCTCTACCATCTGAGCTACCCAGGCGCGTTCTGTTTGCCGCACGCAGCGCAATTTTTTGTGCTACTCAAACGCTTCCAAGTCGCTTGCAAATTCGCTCTTGCGGCGCGAAAAATGGTGGACGGGGGAGGATTCGAACCTCCGTAGCCCGCAAGGAGCGGCAGATTTACAGTCTGCTGGTTTTAGCCACTCACCCACCCGTCCGCATGGGGGAACTGAAAAAAGAAGGCCGCGATGCATCAGCGAAGATTCAAGAGACACAAAGACACTTTCTTCGCGATGCAGAAACCTTCCTCCCGCAATTCAATTGGGATTCTTCCCCTGATTTCGAAAAATTTAGCAGAGCTGGCGGAGGGACTTGAACCCCCGACCCTCTGATTACAAATCAGATGCTCTACCAACTGAGCTACGCCAGCACGGCGCAAACCGAGGAAATATAACAAAAGGGTACGAAAATTGCAAGGGCACCCTGTGGAAGACCTGTGCAAACCTCACCCCGTTGCAAGTAGGCCGAATCTAGGGCCTACACCAACGCTCGATCTTCAAGTCCGTGCTGGAAACTTTATTCTACACCTTTGGAGCGGTAGTGGGAAAATAAATCTTTCCGCTCACTTTTCCCTCCGCCAGGTCATTTCCACGCGCACGGGTATTTCGTTCTTCACAGGCATAGCCAGGAGCGACGGCGGATCGATTTTGAAATCGGTCAGCGTGGCCGGAATGGTTCCTGAGATTCCCGTCTCACTCCCCTTATTGACCTTTTGAAATGGAACATGATTATACCGGGCCGTCTGTCCAGCGAATTGAACCTCCAGATCGGCATATATCGTTTCCAATGTGGCTGCGTCTTCGGATAAGTGTGTGCGGACCGTGACAATGGGGAACTGCCCTCCTCGCGCGACTTGAAGAGTGTGAAGATCGCGGTTACTGTCCCCTGAATCGAAGGATTTAACGGGCGCGGCGATCAGGAAATCGCACTGTCCAGAATGGCAAACGCCTTTACCCTTCGCCGCGTGGCTGACCGCTTCCACTTGGTGCAATGGGTGAGACACGTGATACGTAAGGCTGGATTGCTCCAGAACCCACTGACTATCCGTTTGAGCAATGGCCGGAACCACGAAGAACAAAACAGCTGTGAATATCTTTACCTTTTTAATCACAACTCCCCTTTAGAACTTAATCGACACGGACAAAATGGAGGCTCCATAAGCCGCCGCCGTTATGATGGCGACCGCTCCATGAGCGCTGGCGATCCCGTGAACTTTTTCTCCACGACTTTTTTGTTCGAAAGCAATCGCCCCAAGAATGGGTGTAAGGATCATTCCCGGGCCGTGAACCCAGGCGAGGGCCTTATGCAGGCGAATAGGCCCGCGAGTTTGGGTTCCAGGAATTTTGGGCGCCCGGATTGCATACCAGGCACTCATGAAATACAAATCCCCCGTCACCGAGCCGAGAGCAAGATGCGCATAGCGATCGGCGGAACTGGTGTTCTTACCTCCAGCCCCGGGCCCCAAAATGACCGTTGCGAGCAGAGGAATGGTATCGATTAAGCCGAGCCGCTGGTGGATCTTGAGCATGTGAGATCGCTTATCGAGCCTCGCCTGATCCTGTGCGCTTCCCTGGGCCTGGGTCGAAGAGAATCCGAGTTCCTGCAATGAAAGCACGCCAGCCAGGGTCAGATTGATCGTTTGCCTGGCTCCGCTCGTCACGGTCACTTTGGATACGTTGGTACTGAAGCCATCCGCCGAAACGGAAATCTCGTAGTCCCCGGGCGTGAGGCTCGGCACATTGTAGAGACCGGCGGAATCGGATTGAGTATCCACGGTCTGGCCGGTCGCAACATTCTTGACGGCCAATTTTGCGCCCGGAACAGCTTTCCCGGACGTGTCGACAATCGTGCCGGACAGCCCAGCGCCGCCATCCTGGGCACGCAACGGCGCAACTGTTAAGACCGAAACCGTAAGAAGCCCTAGGAGAAACAAAACTTTCGTCCGATACACGTTCATTGAGGTCCTTCCCAGCAATCTCGCAATTCTGATCATTTCGAAGACAAACCAAAAATGTGGCAAGCCCCGACAGACGAAGGATGCAAGAATTACTTCCGCGGTTGTAGTCGTCAGGCATGAATTACAAGACAATCGCCCATAGCGCGACCTCACCGACAGTGAGAGAATACACTTAGGAGTACGCAAATGCAGCAATCTAGAAAGACCGTCATTACCACTGGCCTGGCAGTCTTCGCGATAGCGGGCGCGGTCCTTCTCTATTCCGGCCTGCGGCGCGGCGAAGCGGCTGAGGCTTCGCCATCTGCGGAGCTGTTTTCGGAAATTCCTGCCGGAGCGCCGACCCTGGTTTACGCCGATCTGACAGCCATTCGTGCTTCCACATTTTATAAGCAGCGGCCCGATCACGGGCCGATTGCGCTGCCGGACCGCGATTATGCGGAGTTCGTGCAGTCCACCGGATTCGATTTCGAGAAGGATTTGGATCGCGTCGCGATGGCTGCGTGGCCCGCTGGGACGGGACAGGAAAAAAATAAGCCGGCGCAGCAGAAAATCATCCTGGTGGCTGAGGGGCGTTTCGACCAGCGCAAGATACGTGATTATGCAACACGGAAAGGAAAGCTGGACCGCCAGCAGGGGCATGAAGTATTTCAGTTTTCCAACAACGGGCGCCCCGGCGTGAGTTCGCTCACTTTCCTGAACGACCATCGTGTGGCAATCGTGGAGGGTCCGAGCATCGCTCCGCTGCTGGAGCATCGCGATGAATCCCCGGCCCGCGACCCTGCGCGCCAACGCGCGGCGCGCGTGGAGGGGGCGGCTGTGTTTGTAATCGCGCGCGCGCCGACGGCGCCTGAGAATTTCTCTCCTGGAGGAGCGCAGGCCGCACAACTGTTGAGCATCGCGAAGTCAGTGCAGTGGATCACGCTGGCGGCGCGTCCCGAGGGAGATAATTTGCGGCTTTCGCTGGAGGGTGAATGCCAGACGGCTACCGATGCGCGGCAGCTCCAGTCGGCGCTGCAATTGCTGCGCATGCTGGGGCAGGCGGGACTGGAAAGTCCCAAGACTCGCAAGTCGATGGACCCGGCGATGTTTGAGGTGGCTGAGACTTTGCTGAAGACGGCGGACGTTAGCGCTACGGCGGAGCGGGTGCGGATTTTGGTGGAGCTCACGCCGGATATTTTGAAGCTAAGTGGCAATAAGAAGCCTTGAGTGTGACAGACTTGAGTCTGTCCGGGGTTGGTTTAGTTGTTTGGGTTGGTTTGTTGGCCGTACAAAAGTCAAAGGCGGACAGACTGAAGTCTGTCCTACTGGGAGGAGTTAATCCGCTGAGGCGGCATAGCGCAGGTATCGCATGGGGTTGACTGGGGCGCCGTTGATGCGGACTTCGTAGTGGACGTGGGGGCCGGTGGAACGTCCACTGACGCCGACGTTGCCAATGGTGTCGCCGCGCCGGAGTTGCTCGCCTGCTACTACGTTAAACGTGGAGAGATGGCCGTAATAAGTTGTGAGCCCGTACCCATGGTCGACCACTACCAGGCGTCCGTATCCCGCCCGCTCATCGGCTTCGATTACGACGCCGTCCGCTGTTACACGGACCGCATCGCCGTATTGCGAAGAGATGTCCATGCCGGTGTGGAACGCGCCCTCACCGCTGAACGGGTCCATACGCTCGCCGAAACTTCCCGTGATTCGACCAATCACAGGCCACAGGCTCGGCGTGGACGTCATATCGTTCAAACCCGGCGATGACAGCAGGCTCAGGCCGCCCGTCGGAAGGGCTGCGGCGGTTATATTCTTTTCCAGGAAGTTAAACTGCGCCACGGATTGGTCGTATCCATTATTCGAGCTGGCGGAAACGGTGTCCACGCCGAATGGGCTCTGGCGGAAGCGCATGAATCCGTAGGTCATGGCCACTTCGGTGGCCAGCGATTGCAGGGAGTTCAGGCGCTGGTTGGTATCCTGCACCGAGGTTTGCAATTGCTCGTAATTGTGCTTGAGAGTGTCCTGCTGGCGGCGCAATGCATTGTAATTGCCGACCTTCCAGAGCATCCTTGTGTATGATCCGGCTGCGGCAACCACGGTCATGCCGCCTACTACCGCCAGGACTGCCAGCAGATGAAGCACGTAAAGAGGGACGGTAATCTTGCGAACTGTCCCTTTGCGGCTGGAGGCCACAAATAATGTATAAGCTTCTGGCTTCATGGTCAAAAGTTTCGAAAAACCAATTATTTAGCTTTCGAGATTGCTGACGCCGCTCATCCCCTGAACGGCATTTGATTTACTTCCGACGCCGGCCGTTTGAACCGAGAGCCTTGGTTCGAAACCCGCCCTAGTCTAGGTTCAGGCTAGGGGGAGAGTCAACCCCTATTTCCCGATTGGGGATAATCAATTTTTTTATGGCAGACATTAACTTGAGCCCGTAGCCCGGCGTTGTTCAACCCTTACCCTTACTATTACCGTGACTCCTATGAGAGCATACCGGAGGGATTCAGGACAACTGTACTGATGGCCAGTGAAAAAGAACTGATCGAGAGGACAGCCCGGAAGTTCGCGGCCCGAGCCAAGCCTGACTTGCGCATTGGCATTGGGGATGATGCCGCGGTGATCCGGCCCCGGAAGGGCTATGAGATGGTTGTAACCACCGACGCCTTTCTGGAAGGCGTCCACTTTTCGATTGGCGTCCATTCTCCCGCGGAGATCGGCTACAAGGCGCTGGCGCGCGCCACCAGCGACGTGGCCGCGATGGGTGCGCGACCTTTATATTTTTTCGTGAATCTGGCCCTCCCCGACTCTCGCACAGGCAAATGGTTTGACTCCTTTCTGGCGGGAATGTCGCGGGCGGCGCATCGGTTTGAGCTGGTCCTTGCCGGGGGCGATACGACGAAACGCCCCCAGGTCGCCATCAATATAAGTGTGATTGGCGCAGTTCTGCCGGGGAGAGCCATCCTGCGGTCAGGGGCGCGCCCGGGGGATTTGCTCTGTGTGAGCGGCAGACTGGGCGAAGCAGACCTGGGACTTCGGGTGATCCAGCTGGGTTGGGACAAGCGGACAAAGTGGAAGAGGCTGCTTCGCAAGCAATTCTATCCCGAACCGCGGCTGGAATTGGGCCAGTGGTTGGCAGAGAAGAAAATCGCCAGCGCGATGATCGATACTTCCGATGGATTATCTACAGATTTGGGGCATATCTGTGAAGCGAGCGGCGTTGGGGCGCGAGTTTGGGCAGCGAAGATTCCCAAAGTTAAGATACCGAATCAGCTTGGCCTGGACGCGCTGCGGCTTGCGCTTGACGGGGGAGAGGATTACGAATTGCTCTTTACCGTGCCGAGGCGCCTGGCTGGACGACTGCCGAAAACAATCAGCGGGGTCCCGATCACTGTGATCGGTGAAATCACGCGCGAACGGAAAATTCTTTTGGTGGACGAGCAGGGGCGTACCACGCAACTAAGAAATCAGGGTTGGGACCCATTTCGCAGTCGAACCACCAGGAAGCAAGGATAGTTCCAATCAGCGCGGCTGGCCGGTGGAGATCGGTGTTTGCTTCGGCGGCGTCACCGGTTGGGGCGGCGTTTTCGGCGTAGGAGCGATTTCTCCCGGGGGTGTGCTGCCCCCTGAGGGAACATCGTGGCTGGTGGGCTCCTCAGACGCCTCGGTTGGTGCACTGTCCGGGGTATCTACCTTCACGGTTTTCGTCAGCGCCACTTTTTCCAGGGGCACTACATTTTGAAAGGCCTCGACAGGCTTTCCCGCGAGTGCACCTTGCATGAACTCCAGCCAGATCGGCAACGCCGCCACTGCTCCGGTTTCCGGCTTACCCAATGAGACGGCCTTATCGTCAAAGCCGACCCATACGCCGGCGGTCAACTGCGGGGTGAACCCGAGGAACCAGGCGTCTGTGAAATCGTTGGTGGTGCCGGTCTTTCCACCCGCCGGGCGGCCCAGGGCTCGCGCAGGCATACCCGTTCCGAACTGCACTACATCTTCCAGCATGGCCGTCATGGTGCGCGCGACGTCCGGCTGGACCACATCGTGAACGGCGGGATGGGCCTGCTCGAGCAGCGCGCCGTCGTAGGAGGTGACGCGGCGAATCATGTGCGGGTCGATGCGTACGCCGTCGTTGGGGAAAACGGTGAACGCTGACGTGTGTTCGAGCAGATTCAGATCAGCCGCGCCCAGCGTAATCGGCAGGTAAGGCGGTAAAGCGCTGGTGATGCCGAACCGGCGGGCCATATCGATCACGCTGTTCATTCCGATTTTTTCGGCCAGTTTTACGGCGGGGACGTTGCGCGAGCCTTCGAGCGCGCGGCGCAGGGTGATCAGGCCTTCGAATTTTTCATCGTAATTGTGCGGCGAGTATGGCTGGCCGCCGCTCATGGTCGTAAATGGAGCGTCCAGGATGGTGTCGAAGGGAGTGAATCCCTGTTCGACGGCGGCGGAATAGACATAAATCTTGAAGGACGAGCCGACCTGACGCTGCGCTTGCGTGGCGCGATTGAATTTCGATTCCTCGAAGCTGTAGCCGCCGACCATGGCTTTGATTTCGCCGGTGGGATTGTCGATGGCCACCATGGCGGCCTGCGGGCCGACGTTTTGTTCAAGTTGGACATGCGCGACAGCGCCGTTAGTTTCCTTGATCGAAAACTCCGCAAGATCTCCCGCCGTCAGGATTTCTTTGGGCGACTTATGGCCTGTCCATGCGAAATCGGGCTGGGTGAGCAGCGCGTGATACGGACCGATTTTCACTGTCGCGGCTTTGTCGTCCACGGCTGTGACCAGGCCTTGCACGTAGTCGCCTTTGTTGATTGGCCAGCGCCAGTCGTCGTCCTCGTAGGAATCCAGCGTATCTTGATGGCTGCGCAGGATGTTGTCGAGACGGCCGCGCCAGCCGTGGCGGCGGTCGTAAGCGTGAAGCCCGTCGCGGATGGCCTGATTGGCGGCGCGTTGGTCGTCAACGTTGAGTGTCGTATAAACGCGCAGGCCACGTTCGTGCACGGTTTCCGTGCCGTAGGTGCTCTCCAGATACTTGCGGATTTCCTCGACGAAATATGGGGCCAGCGTATTGCGCGGGGCAGAGACGTGCAGACCCATGGGTAGCGCAACGGCCTGCCGCGCTTGCGCATCGGTTATTTTTCCAGCGTGGGCCATGCGGTCTAGGACTACATTGCGCCGGGCCAGCGCACGCTGCGCGTGAAGAATTGGAGAATAGCTCGGACCCCGGATCATGCCAGCCAGCAGAGCAGCCTCGGGCAGGGTCAGCTTGCCGACGGGTTTGCCGAAATAATATTCCGACGCCGCCTCAAATCCGTAATTTCCATGAGAAAGATAAATCTGGTTGCAGTACATTGCCAGAATCTGCTGCTTGGAATAATGACGTTCGATCTGAATCGCCAATAAAGTTTCCTGAATCTTGCGGCGCATGCTGCGATCGGAGCGATCCAGAAACAGCGTTCCCGCGAGCTGCATCGTCAGGGTGCTGGCGCCTTCGGCGACGCGGTGCGCCAGGATGTTTCTCCACGCCGCGCCGGCGACACGCGTGAAATCCACGCCCCAGTGCTCCTCAAAATGCTGGTCTTCCGTGGTAAGGATTGCGTCTTTCAGCAGCGGGGGAATTTGCTCATAAGTGAGAAGGATGCGCCGCTGCAGAGCAAAGCTGCCGATAATCTGGCCGTCGTCGGCATACAGTTCGGTGACGATGTCCGGGCGGAAATCCTCGAGCGCGTGAATCTGCGGGAGATCGCTGGAATAGACAAAGACTAGTCCAGCCAGCGCGCCGATCGTAATCGAGGCCAGCAGCAGCAGGGAAAAAGCGACTCGCCCCACAACTTTTCGGCCACGCAGTCGCAATGTGATCGGCGGAAGATCTACCATGAGGAATTCATTCTAGCGCAAACGTGCGAAGCCAGTCCGGCGATCCGCAAAGAAGGATCAGGAAGAAACAACAGTCCTGCGCCGATGAATCAGAAATGCGCCAACGGTGACGGCAAGAGCCAGCACCAGCATGCTGCTGTCTCGAATCAACGTCCACGGACCGAGCTTCTCGCTGTTTCCGAAGCAGCCGCAGACGATTTCCAGGCCAAGGATGTACGCGCGCGTCATTGCGGCGATAAAGACTGCGAGCAGGCCGCTGGCGATCAGGCCGGTCCAGCGAAGTCCAATGCCGATCAGGAGCGCCAGGCCGAGAAGCAATTCAAACCACGGCATGAACCGGGCCACGAGCTCCACGGCCCACAGGGGAAGCAAATTGTACGAATTGATGGCCATGCCGAAGAAGAAGTAATAATCGCCGAAGTGCCACCCGCCATTGAAATAAAGCTTGGCAAAGGCGGCATAAGCAAAGATTGCGCCGAGAATGAAGCGGCCCAGAAAAAGCAGCACCCGAGGCAAAGTTCCCGGGCGCGTGGACGATTCCGAAACGGCGGCGATTGTGGCCATAGCGTGTCGATGTAAATGAAAATTACTGGCGCAGCAAATAATCCAGGTATTGCTTCAACAGGGGGTAGGCCACGCCGCCACCGGGAAGCGCTTCGGTCTTTCCGTGGGATGTCACATAAATGGTCGGCGTCTGGTTGACGTTTCGCTGGACTCCCATCGCATGGTCGCGTTCAATGGAGGAGTTAATTTCTTCCATGTGAGCCGCTTCATAATCGCGAATTTTTTTCAGCTTCAGCGCGGAAACGTCCGTCGTGATGGCTTCGTCGATCTTTCCGTTCGGGGACCATTTTTCCTGATTATCGAATAGCGCGCGTTCCACGGGTTCAAACTGGCCGAGCCGCGCAGCCGCATTTGCCAGCCGGGCAGCATCATGCGAGTACGGGTGGATATCGAGGGGAAAATCGCGGTGGATCAGATAGACCTTGCCGGTGTTCACATAATTGTCGATGACCATCTTCAGGCTGGATTCATAAAAGTTCCGGCAGGCGGGGCACTGGAAGTCCTCGAAGACTTCCATGGTGATCGGCGCGCTTTTCGATCCCAGCGCTTTTACGCCCCCGGTGTCGCTGGCCATCGACGCTGGCTTGGAGGCCGGCTTAGTCTGCGGACGGGCTGACGCGCCGGACACGAGAATAGTCCCTGCAAACAGAAAAATTCCGACGCGACCGATGGAAGACAGTTTCACAGGCGCTCTCCTGGGTTTTGGTGCAACCTGCGTATTCTAACCCTAAATTCCATATCCGTGCACTCACAGACGTAGACGGTGACTTTAAGGTTTTGGTTATCTTGAAATTACGGTCCCAATAAAGTCCGGGTTTAATAGAAGAGGGTTACATCTGAAGAGGGGCCATTGTAAACAAAAAGGAAGTATTGAAGCAAATCCCTGCCCATTAACATTATGATTTCTTGATCTTCGTGGGTTTTCCACCTAAGTTGGCAGCCAATTACTCGCTCCATCGGCATGTCGGTAACGTTCATTCCGGGAAAGGTGATGTTTGCAGGGTAAACTTTTGAGTTTCCCTGTCCGTGAGGAGTCCCCGTAGCAATTTCGTCGAAATGCGGGATTCCAAGGGACGTGAAAACTGAATCGTCAACTGCTGTCGCGGAAGCTCCCGTATCTACAAGTGCAAATCCTGACACGGCCGCCGGAATCGGCAATCCTTTTTCGCTCAAATGCTGTTTCAGCGCGCTGGGAATTCCAATTTCCACAGACACAAGCGCACCTGTATCGTTGAGGGTACGGCCATGTTTTTCCGACCAATGGAAGAAATTAAAGACGGGCATGAAGTAGGCCAAGAGCTAGCGCCTGATTTCTGTACACTTCCTCTTGTTCGCTTATTCTCTTGACCAGGAATGACTCACAACCGAACCTCTTGACACCCTCGGTGTAAGCATTTTGAGCGGAATCGTAAGCCCCTACAAACTCTTCTCCACGAATTAGGGCGAACTTACCCTCATGGTTATTCAAGAGGTCTGCCTTCATTTTCGCGAATAATTCGAGTTCTTTTTCTAGAGCCATTTTTGCACCGTATGGGCTATCAAAACTATACGTCTAGCGACGGAGGGGGACGCGGGGATCATATAGCAGGATTTCTTGTATTGCAACGACTAGCCTGTGTGCCTTCCACAGCACTACCGAGGGCCATTATATCAAACAATTCTTGCATTGTCTGAATATAGTCGGCGGACCAACGAGGTAATTCCCCCGTGCCTCATTGCAATTGCGGTTGTTGGCTGAGCTACGAAAGACTAGGGGCCAAAAGAGCGGAGAGGACCGACATTAGTCTATTCCAATATCGTATAAGTTACTGTAAATAAGCGAGATAAAGATCATCAAAATACTTGACAATGTCACACTCACCCTATATAATCCCCCTCGTCTTTGTACTCATGCTGGGCTTTTGCCTCGTGTGAGGGTCTGAAGGAGGCCATTCGCAATGAGTAAGATCATAGGAATCGACCTGGGAACAACAAACTCCGTCGTCGCCGTCATGCAGGGCGGAGAATCGGTGGTAATCCCCAACCAGGAGGGGGGCCGTACTACCCCGTCGGTGGTGGCCATCACCAAAACTGGGGAGCGGCTAGTGGGACAGGTCGCCAAGCGGCAGGCCGTCACGAACCCCGAGAATACAATTTATTCAATTAAGCGCTTCATGGGGCATCGCTACGATGAGGTCGGCGAGGAACTGAAGCGAGTTCCCTACAAGGTCACCAAGGGGCCGCATGACGATGCGCGCGTTGACATTTTCGGCAAAGCATACAGCCCGCCGGAAATCTCCGCGATGATTTTGACCAAGCTGAAGACCTCCGCCGAAGATTTCCTGGGCGAGAAGGTCACCAAGGCTGTGATTACCGTTCCCGCTTACTTCAACGACAGCCAGCGGCAAGCCACCAAGCAAGCCGGCGAAGTGGCGGGGCTCGAAGTGCTTCGCATCATCAATGAGCCGACCGCGGCAGCACTGGCCTACGGCCTGGACAAGAAGAAGGACGAAACCATCGCCGTGTATGACCTGGGCGGCGGAACCTTCGACATCTCGATTCTGGAAGTGGGCGAAGGCGTCGTCGAAGTGAAATCAACGGCCGGCGATACGCACCTGGGCGGCGATGACATCGACAACGCCATCGTCGATTGGCTGGTTTCGGAATTCAATAAGGACCAGGGCATCGATGTCAGCAAGGATCGCATGGCCATCCAGCGCCTGAAAGAAGCCGCGGAGAAGGCCAAGATCGAACTATCGCAAGTGCAGGAGACTGACATCAACCTGCCCTTTTTGACGGCAAATGCATCTGGTCCGAAACACCTGCAACTGAAACTGACCCGCGCAAAGCTGGAACAGTTGATGGAAGGCATCCTCCAGCGCACGATCGGGCCCACCAAGCAGGCGCTTTCCGATGCGGGAGTCACACCGGATAAGATTGACGAGGTCGTTCTGGTTGGCGGCTCAACGCGTATTCCCCGCGTGATGCAGATCGTGAAGGATTTGTTCGGCGGCAAGGAACCGCACAAGGGCGTCAATCCGGACGAAGTGGTCGCGGTGGGTGCGGCGATTCAAGGCGGCGTGCTGGGCGGCGAAGTGAAAGACATCCTGCTGCTCGACGTAACTCCGCTGTCGCTGGGCGTCGAAACCCTGGGCGGCGTAATGACCGCGCTGATCCAGAGGAACACGACGATTCCGACGCGTAAATCCGAAACGTTCTCGACGGCGGCTGACAATCAGCCCTCCGTGGAAATTCACGTGATGCAGGGGGAACGCAAGCTGGCGTCGGATAACCGGACGCTGGGCAAGTTCCACCTGATGGGGATACCACCGGCTCCGCGCGGTATGCCGCAAATCGAAGTCACGTTCGACATCGACGCCAACGGCATCCTGAACGTGTCGGCAAAGGATCACGCGACCAATAAGGAGCAGAAGATCACCATCACCGCCTCCACCGGCCTCAGTAAAGAGGAAGCCGAGAAGATGCGGAATGACGCCGAAGCGCACGCGGAAGAGGACAAGAAGAAGCTCGCGGAAATCGAGGCTCGCAACATTCTCGACAACCGCGTGTATCAGATGGAGAAGTTGCTGAGCGAAAATCGCGAGAAGCTTTCCGAAGGCGATATCAAACCGGTGGAAGAGGCTGTAACCGCCGCGAAATCGGCGCTGGCCGGAGGCATTCTCGAGCAGATTCAATCGGCGACGCAGGAACTCGAGAAGGTGTCGCACAAGCTTGCCGAAACGCTGTACAAGACGGCGCAGGCCAGCGGAGCGCAAGCCGGAGCGGCAGGCGGCTCCCCCGATGGAGGCTCCAGCGGGGCGGGCGCAACGAATCCCGGGGCGAGCGCGCCACCTCCCGGCGAAGTGATCGACGCCGAGTACGTGGACGTCGATGAATCCAAGAAACCGAACTAAGCGAGACGTATTCGCCGGGGGAAGGCTTGCCCTTCTCCTGGCGGAGAACTTTTGCATTTCCCAGGAGTTTTCATTTGACGACGTACGAGGGGATCAAGCGGACAGGGCCGCCCCAAGCCATTCAGAAGTTGCGCGAAGAGTTTTACATGGCGCAGTTGACGCTTTCCGATACGCCCAGCGCGGACTGGAAGCGCCTGTTTTATGAAACGCAGCAATCGCCTTCGCCGGATTTTCCTCCGCGCGCGGTGGACATCAGCGGCAACGTGATTCGCTTTCGCACCGATTCCGCCAGCATACAGGCGAAAACCGCCTGGGTGGACCGCTGGATCGAGCGCGCCAACCAGAAGGAAGCGGCCATGGGGGGCAAGATGGATGAAGAGCGCAAGCGCCGCCGCGAAGAGCATCAAAAAGAGCAGCAGGAACTCGCAGCAGTGAACGCGCAGTGGGAGAAGTTGTGATTGAAGCATCGGCGCCAGTGATTCAAGGTCCGATTTTTCTGGCGCTGAAAGCGCCAGCGTATCTCAGTCCATGGCAACGCCCTGGGTTTTGGGATCGCATGAATGTGCGCCCTGAAGGGGCGCAGGTATCCTCCGCCCCTTCAGGGCGGCAGATCGTCACGGGGCGCGATACCCGGGGCGTTGCCCCGGGCTGGTACACTCCGCGCCGTTGGCGCGACTTCCCGGGGGAGAGTTTAAGCGTAGAAAACTCGATCACAGGGAAGTATGAGATAGCCTGGTGCCCATGCTCGCCTGCGGTCAAGACAAACCCGTCACGATTCACAAGTTACGAATCACGAATCACGTTTCACTCGGCGAACCACCAGTCACCGGTCACCAGTCACTAGAAGCTGTTGCATAACCTAATACAGGGTCTTGAAAAGAAGGTAGTTGAATTTTCTGAGATGAGAGATAAGGAGAAACAGCAGCGCCCAAGGAGGGCCGATGGCCCGATCGG